>WBZX01000358.1_pt1 | contig 42819 bp, 36 predicted proteins | sample 5204211 | NCBI WGS metagenome assembly WBZX01 (sample SAMN12344362, study PRJNA552823) | activated sludge metagenome | biome: Activated sludge suspended growth; feature: Nitrification reactor; material: Wastewater; isolation source: activated sludge from nitrification reactor of wastewater...
ACGAGCCAGCGCGGTCTTCTTCGGTTCTTCAGGCTCATCCATCGGGTGAGTGTGCCAAACCGCCTCAAACCCGCGTCAATACTGACAAAACCCGCCGCAACACTGGTTCAACTGCTGTTCTTAGGATCACCGGCCTCAGCCGCCCGACAGCAGCCCTGGCCGCGTGTCGTCGTCGCCCGGGCGGGTGACTTCGCCGGGGTCGCCCATCCACACCGCGATGGCGCTGAAGTTGTCCTGTCGTGGCCGGGCAAAGGCCTCCACGCGTTCGCGCATCAGGCTCAGCCAGTGCTCGGGGCTCAGGGCCTTGCCCAGGTCCTGCACCAGCATCTCGTGGCTCAGGCCTTCCCACCAGCCGTCCGAGCACAGCAAGAAGGCGTCACCCTCGTTCAGCTCCACCGGCCGCACGACGGTGTGGGGTTCGATCTCGCCCTCCATGCCCAGGGCGGCCAGCAACTGGTTCTTCTGCGGGTGGTTCTTGGCCTGCTCGGGGGTGATGAGCCCCGCCTGCAGCATGCGCGCCACCACGCTGTCGTCGGAGGTGATCACGTCCACCCGGTTGTGGCGGAAGCGGTAGAGCCGCGAATCGCCCACGTGGGTCCAAAGCGCGTGCGACACGCCGGGGGCAATCCACAGCACCACCAGGGTGGTGTGCATGCGCGCGTTCCAGTCGGTGCTGCCCTGGTGGTGGATCAGCTCGGAGTGCGCGAGCTGCACCATCTGCGAGAGGTTGGCCGGCGAGAAGGCCACGGCGTCGTCGCGCAGCGCACGCTCCACGCAGGCCACGGCACGCTGGGCCGCCTCGGCGCCGCGCGTGTGGCCGCCGGCGCCGTCGGCCAGCACGGCGTAGTGGCCGTTGCGGGCCTCGCCGTGCAACACGGCGTCTTCGTTGTAGTTGCGTGCGCCCTGGCCACTGAAACTGGCCATCCGGATGTCGGTCATGGTTTGGAGGCTTCCTGCTTGAGCCTTTCCACTTGCTGTTCGTACGCGGCGAGGAAGGCCTTGCCGAACAGATTATGGAAGTCTTCTTGCGCTTCCTCCCGGATGGCGCCGTGCTGCTGCATGTACATGTCCCACAACTTGGCCTTGCGGTGGCCGGGCAGCACGCTGTCGAGCATGCCGCCACCCACGAGTTTTGATTCCAGCGCTTGCGGGGCAAAGCGGTCGAGCATGCCCTCCACGGCGGCGCGCATGCCGGCCACGGTGCCGATGGAATGGCCCACCAGGTCGTGCATGGCGTCCTCCATCGCGGCCGGGCCGCTCAGGAAGCCGCGCATGGGCGGCTGGATCATCTGCTCCAGCCCGGCCTTGGCGTCAGGCGAGAACTTCAGCGGGTTGTTGTTGGCTTGCTGGATCACGGTGACCCCGGCACGCAGCTCGTGCTTGGTGCTGGCGCGCACGGCGATGAGCTGCAGCGTGCCTTCCACCGCGCGGCGCAGGATCAGGCCCATCTCGCGCATGCGCTGGTCCAGCGGGCCGTCGGGCAGGCTGAGGGTGATGCCCGCGCCTTCGCAGAAGGCCCACCACATGGCCGCAGCGTCACCGCTGGTGGCTGCCGATGCCGGCCGCGCAGGCGTGGCCTGCGGTGCGGGCGCAGGCGCCATGGCGGGCGCTGCCACAGGCACGGGCGATGGCCGCGCAAAGGCCGGTGCGGCTGAGGGAGCGGCCACCTCGAAATCGAGGTCGGGCACGGTGGCGGGCGGGCGTACTGCCGGGGCCGGTGCCACGGGCGGCGTGAAGGCGCCGTGCAAGGCCGACACGTTGTCGGGCTGGGGCAGGCCCTGGCTGGGCGCCGGCTCGGACGATGGCAGGTCGAACATGGCCATCGGGTCGGTGGACGGGCCGGCCCCGGCGGCCGGCGAGGGCGCCATGAAGCCCGCCAGAGGGTCAGCCCCGGTGCCCGAAGTGCCGAGGCCGAACACCGCGTCGATCGAGGGGGCTGCCGTGGCTGGCCCCATCAGGTCGGCGAACGGGTCGACCTTGGGCGCCGCCGGCAGCGCGCCGGTGGGCAGGGACGCGAAGGGGTCGAAGTCGTCAGGCAGCCTGGTGGCCGCAGGTGCCGGCGCCGCCATGGCGGCCGACTTGGCGTGCACACCCGATGGCGGGGGCAGCAGATCGGCAAACGGGTCGCTGCTGGCGGGCGGGCTGTAGGCCGCCGGCGCGGGGGCGGCGGCCGGCGCAGCCAAGCCCAGCAGATCGGCGAAGGGGTCGTTGGGGATGGGGGCCGAAGAAGGCGCCACAGCCAGCGGGGCCGGGCGAGGTTTCGGTGCCGGTGCCGGTGCCGGGCTGCCCAGCAGGTCGGCGAAGGGGTCGCTGGCCGGGGCTGCGCCAGCCAGGGGGGGGCCGCCCAGCAGGTCGGCAAATGGGTCCACGCTGGCCACGGCGGGCGCTGCGGGCGCCGTTGGTGCGGCGGGCACGATGGGTGGCGCCAACCGGGCAGCCACCGGTGTGGGCGATGGCATGGGTGCCGAGGCAGGGGGCGGGCTGGAGGGCCTGGGGGTGGGGCGCTCGGCGGCCGGGGGGGGCACGTTCAGCAGGGCCTTCAGCAGGTAGCCGCCGATGCGGATCTGCTCGTCATGCCCCAGCACGGCGGTTTCGCCCGGCCCCACCGTGCGCGTGCCCACCACGATGGGGTTGGCCGCACCCACGTTGCGGATGATGTAGCTGGCCCCCTGCTGGCCCACCTCGGCCTGCTGGCGCGAAACGTGGCGCTGCGGGTCGGGCAGGGCCATGGTGTTGTGGTCGGCGCGGCCGATGGTGCCGCCACGCGCGTCGAAGCTGGCGGTGATGGGCTGCGACAGGGGCTGCTCGTTGAGCGAAATGGCCACCAGGGTGAGGCTCATGGGTGTGTGCTGCGCGCAGGGGTTGGGCGGCCGCGCCGCCAAGGTTGCCATGACATGCTGTGCCGTGGGGGCGGGAACTTCAACACACCAAAGTCACTGGCCACTCAGGCCTGCCACCGCAGCCACACCGAGACGGCCCCGAAGATCAGCGACAGCAGGGCCCAGGTGCGACCGGCGCCTGCGAGCCGCCCCCTGGACAGAAAATGCCAGGTGGCCGCCAAGCCGAAGCCCAGTGCCAGCAGCGGGAAAAGCCAGATCGGGTTCATGGCACAGGCGCGGCGCGCCGAAAGATGCAAACAGGTGACAGCCTGGGCCTGGGTGTGGCGTTTGAACAGCGCCCAAAGTCACGCGGGCGCCTGCCATCCGGGCTTCCCCCCAATCGTGGGTGGCGCGTGACAGATTGTCGCGAGACAATCCCGGCCAATGAAACTGAGTTCCCGCAGGCCCAAGATGACCGTTTCCTTGCGTATCCGTTCCCTCGCCCTGGTGTGGGCTGCCATGCTGGTGGTGGGCTGCAGTTCGTCGCCCTATTCGCTGCCCAGCATCCCTGGCTTCGGCAAGAAGGCACCGCCGCCAGCGGCCCCCGCCTCGGCGGCGTCGGCGGTGGCCCCCGAACCGGTGGAGGAGCCCGCCCCGGCGCCCGTGGTGCACCGCAGTGAGGGCGAGATCAAGCAACTGCTCGAAGGCATACGCCTCGCGCTGGACCAGGGCCAGGAGGACAACGCCCAGGACGAGCTGCAGAAGATCCTGGCCTCCGACCCGTCGAACAAGGTGGCCCAGGGCTTCATGCGCCAGATCAAGGACGACCCCAACACGCTGTATGGCCGCGAGTCCTTCGCCTACAAGGTGGCGCAGGGCGACACGCTGGCCTCCATCGCGCAGCGCTTCATGAACGACCGTGACCAGTTCTACGGCCTGGCCCGCTACAACGGCATCAAGGTGCCGCGCCAGTTGCAACTGGGCCAGAACATCCGTGTGCCGGGCAAGGCCCGCCCGCCCACGAAGGCCCCGGCCGACACCAAAGCGACCTCGGACACCAAGGCCGACACCAAGCCGCCTGAGCCGGTTGCCGCAGCCGCCCCGGCGGCAGACACCGCTGCCGAGGCCGCCAAGGCCGAGCGCGACAAGAAGGCGGTGGTGGACCGCACCAAGGCCGCCCGCTCGGCCATGGCCCGCCAGGACGTGTGCGGCGCCATCGCCAACTGGGACGCGGTGCTCAAGATCGACCCGAACAACCTCACTGCCCAGCTCGAAAAGGCCAAGGCCATCGAGCTGAAGAAGAAGCTGCCCAACGCCAAGTGCTAGATGGGGCACCCGGTTGCGGGGTACCGCAACCACCCGCCGGGCGGGTTGCGCAGGCCGCTTGGGAGCGGCCCGGCGCTGGCCTGCGTGGGGTCACCAGGCTGCGGGGGCTCAGCCGCTTGCCTAACGCCGGGATGGTGTGGCGGGGGCGGAGGCTGGTGACGATGCAACCGGTGCCGCAGCGGCCAGCTTCAAGGCCTTGAGCTTGGCCGCAGCGGCGCGGTGGCCGGGCTGCAACTGCAGGCAGGCCTCCAGCGCGCGGATGGCGCCCGCGCGGTCCTTCACCAGCAAACGGTCCGACTGCTGCACATAGAGCTCGGCCAGCATGGCGCGGGCGTTGGCGTCGGCGCGTGGGCCGACGCTCAGTGGTTTGAGCAGGGCCATGGCGCCCTCCATGTCACCTTGCGCGGCCAGCATGCTGGCGTGCTCCAGGTCGTTGCTGTCCACTTCGCCGCCGGTCTTGGTGGTTGCGGCGCCGCGCTTGGGGGCCGGGGCCGCAGGGGCCATCGCGGCCATGGCCCGGCCGGCCTGGGCGTTGCCACGCCGGCCGCGGTTGCGCTCCAGCTCGCGCAACGCGTCGGCTGTGGCGGTGTCGGTGGGCGTGGCGGCCAGGGCTTCCAGGTAGGCCTTGGTCGCCACCTCAACCTCCCCCTTCTGCTGGGCCTGGCGGGCGCGCGCCACGCCCGCCGCAGCGGCACTGGCGGCCTGCCCCTGGGCCTGGGCCTGCAACGAGCGGGCTTCGGCATCGTCGGGCTTGAGGGCCAGCACCACGTCCCATTCCCATTGCGCTTCGGCCCAGCGGCCTTGCGCCGCCGCCGCCTTGGCGGCCTGGCGGTGCTGGCGCTCAAAGACCTGTAGTGGCGTTTCGGGCAAGATCTTGTTCACGAGGTTCTGCACCAGCAGCTTGGCCTTCTCGGTGGCCTTTTCCGTGGCGGATGCGGGGGCCGGGCCGTCGGTCCCGGGGGGGCTGGCGCAGCCCACCAGCGCCAGGGCCAGCGCCGTGAGCGCGAACGGGGTGCGGTGGCTCATGGCTTGGCCGCCGTGCGCCGGCCCGGCTGCTGCACACGGGCCTTGAAGTCTTCCAGTTCGTGGTCGCCGAAGATCATCACCCGTTTGAGCAGCAGCGGCGAGGCGTAGAACGCATTGCTGCCCGGGTTCACGGTCACGCCCAACTCGTAGCCGTTGCGCTGCAGGGTGTCGAGCACGGCCTCGTTGGCGTCGCCGTAGGGGTAGGCGTAGTGGCGCACCTTGACGCCGGCGCCGCCCAGGTTCTTCTCGACCACGCTGCGCGGCTGCTTGGCCTCCACGTCCAGGTGCTGGCGGTACACCGCGTCGGTCTCGTCGGCACGGCGCTCGGTGAGGTTGCGGTGCGTCTTGGAGTGCGACTGGATGTCCATCACCCCGGCGCGCCACATCTCGTCCATCTGCGGCCAGGTGAGGGCGTCACGCGAGCCGATGAAATCGGTGTAGACGAACATCGTGGCCGCAAAGCCCAGGCGCTTGAGCACCGGGTAGGCGTAGCGGTACACCGACTCGTAGCCGTCGTCGAAGGTGATGACCACGGTTTTCTGCGGCAGCGGCTGCGTGCCGGCCATGAAGCCGCGCAGGTCCCCCAGGCGGGCCACGCTGTAGCCGTTGGCGGCCAGCCATTCGAGTTGGGTCTCGAACTTGGCGGGCGACACCACCATCTTCGAGTTGCCTGGGCCCACACGGTGGTAGCAGAGGATGGTGACGGCCTGCGCACCCTCGGGCGTGACGCCCAGCGGGTTGACCGCCACCAGCGGCACCACCAGCGGTGTGCCCGGCACGGGCTGGCGCAGGTCGCGGTTGGCCTCGCTGATCTGCCAGGCCTTGTCGGCCGAGCCCAGCCAGCGCGCGGCGATGCCGGCCAGCGTGTCGCCCTCGCGCGGCACGTACACCAGCACCCGCTCGTTGCGGCCGGCCACCAAGCCCAGTGCCGGCTCGACGGATGTGCCAGGTTCGGCGGCGGGCGGCGGTGGCGGTGCGGCCGGTGGCGGGCTGGTGCAGGCGGCCAGCACCCAGGCCAAGGCGGCCACAAAGGCCTGCTGGGCGCGCAACAGCACGGGGCGGGTCATGGCCGGGGACAGAGCGCCGTTCGCTTCAGGGCTTGGGCGCGTCGCTGAGCGGTGCCGGCGTGGCCAGGCCCAGCTGGGTGACGCTGCCCAACTGGGTCACCCCCTCGCCGCTGGCCTCGCGCTGCTGCAGGGCCTGGGCCATGGCGTCGAAATCGGTGAAGAGCTGGCCGAATTCGTCCTTGCGCTGCTCGGCGATGCGGTGGCTGAAACGGCCCTTGGCGATCTCGGCCATCGAGTCGCTCATCAGGCGGATGGGCTTGGCAAACCAGTCGGCCAGGAAGTACATGGCCACGGCCACGGCCAGCACGGTGACCAGGGCCAGGATGACCATCAGCGTGATCGAGAGCTGGGCCACCTGCGTGAGCGGCTTCTCGGGGATGCCCAGCGCCACGCGGCCTACCACGGTGTCCTGGAAGGTGACGGGCGCCTCAAAGCCCAGCACCGGCTCGCCGTTGGCGTGGTAGCGCACGGCGGCCGTGCCGCCGGCCAGCTTGCCCAGGCTCTCGGTGCCGGCGGGCTTGTAGGGGGTGCCCACCAGCGTGCCGATGCTGGACGAGCGCACCAGGCCCTTGGGGTCGATGACGACGATGCGCTCGAAGTTGCCGGTCTTCATCATTTCCTGCACGGCCGCGTCCACCACGTCCCAGTCTTCACTCAGCGCTGCAGCGGCGTTCTGCCGCGCGATGAAGCGCGCCAGCGAGGCACCGTAGTCGGTGGCCTGGCCCATCAGGGCCTCATATTGACGCTGGGTGATGAGGGTGGCCGAGATGCCCATCACCACCGCGATGATGGCGGCCATGGACAGGGCCCACTTGATGCGCAACGGCAGGATGCGCGGCTTGGCCTTCTCGCGTGCGGCCTCGTCGATCTCGGCCAGCACCTTCTGCAGCGCCTCGGCCAGTTCCTGGCCCGACCCGTAGCGCTGCGCTGGCGTCTTGGCCAGGCAGCGGTCGACGATGCGGCGCAGTGCGGCCGGCGCCTCGGGCCGCAACTGGGTGAGCGGGGTGGCCGTGTCGTTGGCGATCTTGGTGGCAATGGCCACCAGGCTGTCGCCCCGGAAGGGCCGCTCGCCGGCGATCATCTGGTACAGCACGATGCCGGCCGAGAACAGGTCGGAGCGGCCATCGAGCTTGTCGCCACGTGTCTGCTCGGGGCTCATGTACTGTGGCGTGCCCAGCACCGCGCCCACCTGGGTGCGCTGGTTGCCACCGGCGTCGTCAATGTGGGCGATGCCGAAGTCGGTCACCTTCACGGTGCGGCCATCCTTCAGCACCATGATGTTGCCGGGCTTGATGTCGCGGTGCACGATGCCTCGGCCATGCGCGTAATCGAGCGCACGGGCCAGCTGGATGCCGATGCGCACCGCGTCGCGGATGGGCAGCTGCTTGTCCTTCTCCAGCACGTCGGCCAACGGCTGGCCGTCGATCAGTTCCATGGCCATGTAGGGCCGGCCCTCGATCTCGCCCACGTCGTGCACCACCACCACGTTGGGGTGCGAGAGGCCGCCAGCGGCACGCGCCTCGGCCAGGAAGCGGGCGTGGCATTCCTCGTCTTCCGCCAGCGAGGCGTGCAGGAACTTGATGGCCACGTTGCGGTTGATGGACGGGTCGTGCGCCAGGTACACCGTGGCCATGCCACCTCGGCCCAGGCGCGACTGCACCAGGTAGCGGCCCACCTGGCGCACCGGGGCGTCTTTGCTGCCACCGGCGGCCTGGCTGGCGGTGCCCGAGAGCGTCTGGCCTGGCAGCGCCCCGGTGGGCGAGGTGCCCGGCGCGGCCGTGGGGGTGGCGCTGCGCGCACCCAGGCCGGGGGCGGCGGTTTCGGGGAAGGCCGAGGCCAGGAAGTCGCGGTTGGCGCCGCGCGGTTGCACGCGCGTGGCGTCGTGGTCGCTCGCCGGGGCCGGTGACGGGGGCGGTGAAGGGCGCGCCACTGGCGCCGCAGCAGGTGCCTGCGGCGACGACGTCAGGCCGCCCGGGCCCACCACGCGCGTGCTGTCGTCGTGCACGTCGCGCGGGTCAAAGATGCCGGTGGCGTCGTCGGTCACCTGCGCCTTGCCGGGTGGCAGCACACGGGTGGCATCGTCTTCGAACGGGGCGGGATCGGGGGAGGGCGGCGTGGTCGACATGCTGGCGGGCGGCTGTGTGTCTGGGAGCATTCTCACCGCATCGTCAACCTGGTCGGGCCCCTAGAAAAGGTCCGAAAGTCACGGTCGGCCTCGGGTAGATTGGTGGCGAGTGTTTCACAACGGGAGGTCCGCATGGCTTGGAAGAAGGTGGTCAGCTACAGCTTCGGTTTCGGCCAGAGCGACAAGAAGTTCTGGGTGTACTACACGCTGGAAGGGGCCGGAACGGTCACCCAGCTGTTTCTCACCCCCACGCAGTTCACCGCGCTGGCGCAGATGTTTGGTTCGGCCAGCGCCATCAATTTCGAGGACGCTGGCAAGTACTTCGCGACGGCCCCCAGAAGCCTTTAGGGCAGTCGCAAGCCCCGTCAATGGATGGGCGGTGGGGCAGAAATCATGCGCCCGCTCAAGGCCGAGCGGGCGGCGGCGTCCCAGCGGGCCTCCAGGTCCAGTTGGGCCACCACCTCGCGCGCCAGCGGTGCGTCCAGGCAGCGGCCTTGGCACCAGCGCAGGCCGGCCGCCCAGGTGTTGCCGTGGCGCTCCAGCGTGGCCTGGGCCAGCTTGGCGTCGGGCAACCAGACCTCGGGCGCCATGTCGCGCTCGAACTCGTCGGCATCGCCGGCCACCGGCAGTGAACGGCGCTCACCTCGCACGTCTTGCCCGGTGATGCGGGTGTAGGCCTCGCCCGCCGCAGCCGCCAGCGCCACGTCTTCGGGGGCCATCCACGGCAACAGCAGCGGCAGCGCAGCGGGGTGGCCATGCCGCGCCAGCAAGGCGCAGCGAGCGTGGGCCGATGGCATCTCCTGCGCGGTCTTTTGCAGCCAGGCGGCGTCATCCCCCGTGCCCAGCACGGCCAGCCAGTGCAAGGCCACCGCGTCACCACCCGCTGCACGCTGGCGCAACAAGGCCAGGGCGTTGGCCTGGCCGGCCCAGGCCACCGCGTGCCAGGCGGCCATCCGCACGGTGGCCGAGGCGTGCAACACGCCGACCTTGAACGGCCGCAGCGGCGCCTTCTGCGGCGCTGCGGCGTCCACCAGCAAGGCCGCCTGCCAGGCCAGCGCGCAGACCTGCTCGTCCTCATCCTCCAGCAGCTTGGCCAGGCGCGGGGCATGGGCGTCCAGCAAGCGGTGGTTGGCCAGGGCCACCGCCGCCGTGACGGCCGTGCTGGCCTTGGCACGCTCCAGCGCCGAACGCAGTTCGTCGGCAAACAGCTTGGGCGGGGCCAGGCTCAAAGCATCGCGCAAGCCCGCCAGGGTGTCGCCACGGGCGCGCGAAAACTCCACCACCACCAGGTGCGTGCTGTGGGCCTCGGCCAGGCGCAGCAGCACATAGGCCGCAGCGAACGCTTCGTCACGGTCCTCGGCGGCAAGCTGGGGCTGCAGCTGCGCGGCCAACACCTCGGGCGGCGCCACCAGCGCGCCTTGCAGATGCGCTTCCAGCCGTTCGCTCAACTCACCGAACTCGCGCAGCGTGTGCTTGCGCGAGCTCAGCGCTGCGCGGCGTTGGCCCGCGATGAAGGCCAGGTCATCCAGATGCACCTGCAGCAGGCTGGGGATGTAGCGCGCGCGGGCGAGGGCCATGGGGCTGGGCGGGCGTGCGGTTCAGTTGATGGAGACGGAGCCGGCGCGGATGCGCTGGGTGCCCTTGGCCTTCACGGTGACGTCGTCGCCCTTGATGAGGACTTTGCCGTCGGACTTCATTTCAAGGCTGGATGCTCCGCAACGCAACGTCAGTGCTTGTTGGGCGACAAGCTCTACGACTTGAGCTGCGTCGCCTAGTACGGCACGCCCGATTTTGCCAATCAACACAGGCCGACTGCCGACCGAGGCGTCAGGACGCCAAACCAGCACCTCGTCACCCACTTCAACGGATGCCAGAAAGGCGATCAGGGCATCACAAGCAATGGGCCAGGCTGCGTCAGGGCAAAGAACCAAGTACGAACCATCATCTGCCACGCCAGCGCATTGGCCACGGGTCAGGCTAGCCGCTTCAGTGCCAGCATTCATAACAGGGATTGCGTCGATGGATTTCAACATCGTCATTCCTTCTGGTCGTTGGCGCTGACAAGAGGCTCGAATGCCACCGTCGGGAAATCGGCACGCTCCACGGCATCCCGAATACGCGACGATACGATCAGCGTACTGACGCTTTCAGCCAAGCGGAACAAGTCCAGATTCCCAACGGCTGCTGCGTTCAATACCAGTTCGTCGAATACGTCTGCACCCGGTGCGTTGATGATTCTGTGGAACTTGCTCTTTGTGACATCGGCTGCCTTGACCGACCCCACAACATTGACCGCCTGATAATTTGGACACCCTTCCGGTGCGTCAAGGACTGGGGCGGGCATGTACTCAATGTTGGACACTCCCACTGCCCGCAGGCACATCACCAAGCGCTCGCTCATCAAGGGAATCGGAGTATTGCTGTAATCTGGAAACACGCTGGCCCAGCCGCCAAGATTGTTCAAAGCAAGTGCAACTTGCCCTGGCGCTGATGCGCCAAGGCTTACTCCGTCGTACCAACGTAGTCCTACCAGCGAACGGTCGACGAGGTTGAAGTCGAAGAATCCGCACTCCTCGCCCTCTTCATCCGACATCGGCTGAATGGTCATTGCGAAGTAGGCCATTTGACGCGCTCTCTTAGAGTTCCTCAATCTACTGCGCCCATGGTTTTGGCCGCTTGAATTCGAGTGGCATCACTCCAGTTGGAGGTGTAGTAAGCCGAGTCTGAGGTCGGGCCCAATACCTTGCCTCGCATGATCGATGAAAGCTTGTTCAACATGCCCAGCAGTCCGACAGGCGGAGGCTTCTTGGCATCCGGCTTTGAGCACTCCTTGCATGAGTACTTTGTATCCGAGATGCGAAAGCGCTCCAGCAGAACTCCTATGTCATTGAGATGATTCTTCACCTTCGTGTAGTAGACGGTGTGGGAGTCATGGAACTGTCTATGTGGAGTGGCCAAAGTCGTCGCCTTCTGCACGTATAGCCACTTCAGGTTGCGCGGGTGAAAAACCTTGTTCAGCGGCTCTTTGCTTGAGCTGCTCGGAGTACCGCCACCGAGTGGCACGAAGAGTTCGCTGGCGCTGGTGTACTGGCCGCTTTCCAGATCCTTTTCGACACGGGTGGCCGCTCTACGAGTCGTGTACTCCTTGTCGGGCAGGCTACGGGTTGCCACGGCACTTCCCCAAAGCTTGATTCCGAGGTCACCGCCGGCCACGGCGCTCTTGCCAGGCAACCACACACCGTTCTCTTTGCCGTCGACGTCATATCCAAGGTCGCAACAGATCGCAGACGACCCTTCTTTTGCTATGAACTGAAGGAGCTTGTCTGCACCTTTGAGGGAGCCGTCACCAGGAACAAGATGGTGCGCCTGAAAGACAACGGGGTACCAAGTATTCTCATTGCCTGGTACCAACTGCACCCAATTGAACCAGTCCGGGTGGGCCGTAGGTGCGACCCATGGATATGCCTCGCAAGGTTGGTCTTGGGTGTCGCGCACGTGGGTTGAGTAAGGCGACTCACCTGATCTGACCACCACGGTCCCGGCTTTGCCCGTCTTTTCCAGGTTCTTACCCAACTTGTCGGCATTGCCAGAGATGGTGTTGGCGGCAGAACCACAGGTATGTGTGGTGTGCTCAAAAGGGCACTCTGGCACGGTGTCTTCTGAAACCAAGCCGATTTGCACCAATTCGACAAGTTCCGTCATGGTGTCACCCGCAGATGTTCTTCTTGTTGTGCCACAACGGATCCCCCATCCGGCACACGTTCTTGCCTTCGAGCATCACGTTGAACGAGTACATCAGGAACTCGCACTCCTGCTTGAAGGTGCTGCTGATCATGCCGCCGATGGTGCCGGCTTCGTCGCCGGCGCTCATCATGTATTTGGCGCCTTTGACCATCACCATGTTGCCGTCGGCTTCCACCTTGGTGGTGCCTTGCGAGGTGTCGCTGGCCTTGCCGATGTTGGGGTAGGGGATGGGCACGAAGGGCGCGGGGGGGGCCGGGGTCTTGCACACGTCGGGAAAGACCATGCTCATGCCGCCACTGCCCTTGTGGGCGAAGCCGGTGATGTTGTGGACGGTGCATCCCATCGGTGGGCTCCTGTTCTTGTCAGAGGACGCCGGCCAGCAGCGACGCCGCACGGTCACCGTGGTCGGACGAGGCGTACACCAGGCAGGGCGCCGGCCGGTAGCCGTGGCGCAGGCCGTGCGCGGCCAGCGCGGCCAGGGCCGGGCCGTGGGCCGAGCCCAGGTCGCCAAAGCATTCGGCGGGGTGTTCCATCTGGTGGTCGGGTTCGAACGAGGCGGATTGGCGCAGCCGGGCCACGCCAAACTCGCGTGCCCAATAGCGTTCGCCATTGAAGCTGGCGTAGACGCTGGCGATGGGTTGCGGCGGGGGGGCCTCGGCCAGCAGCGTGGCAAAGGCGCCGGCCAGGCCTTCGCCCAGATAGGGTTGGTCGGCGTAGAGGTGGCCGGGTTCCTGGCCCTGGGCGGCGCCCAGCAGCGTGGCCAGCGGCTGCAGGCCGTGGTTGCGCGCGGTGCTGGCTTGGCACAGCAGCAAGAAGGCGGCGCCTTCCGAGGGGCTGAAGCCGTCGCTGTTCACCTCGTTGCGCACGCGGCCTTGCAGGTCCAGCGTGCCCAGCACGTACAGGTCCACCAGGGTGTCCACGCCGCCCACCAGCAGGAAGGGGCTGTCGCCACGCTGCAGGCGCGCGCTGGCCTCGCGCAGGGCCATCAGGCCGGCGGCGCGGCCGCGTGGCACGGCCAGGCTGCGGCCCAGGTCGAGCAGGCCGGGCAGTTGCTGGTCGAGCCGCTCAAGGAACTTGCGGGGCTGCAGCGGCAGGGTGGTGTGCTGCTCGGGCAGGCCCAGCAGCAGCGGCACGCGGCCGCGCTGGCCTTGCAGCGGGGCCATGGCTTCTTCCAGCGCCACATGGGCCAGGCGCAGCATGCGCGCTTCGCGGAACTGCAGCGGCTGCTCGGCCAGTGGCGGGGCCAGATCGGGCAGGCCTTCGTCGGGCACGGTGCCCACGATGAAGGGTTGGAAGCGGCGGTCCATCCAGTCGATCTCGTGCAGCCGGGCCACGCGGGCGCGGGCAGCGGCGGCGGTTTCGGCCAGGCTCAGGCCGATGGGCGTGACCACGCCGGCGCTGGCGATGACGATGGGGTCCTGGGCCATGGTGGTGTCAGGCGGTGGCGGCGTAGGCCGGCGGCATGCGGCCCAGCGCACGCAGCGGGCGAGCGGGTGTGCCGTCCTTCTCGAACACGCTGCTGCGCACGGTGACCTGCTTGAGCTTGAGCAGCTTCTTGTCCACCGCCAGCGCGCAACGCCACAGCATCTGGAAGCGCGCGGCGTCAGGCTCGAACAGCAGGGTTTCAAGCTTGGGGGTTTGCGGCAGCTGGGCGCCGTCGAAATCGAACGCCACCTCCAGGCCGCAGGGGGGCAACTGGAAGCTGATGGGCTCGCCCAGCGAGAAGCCGGCCAGCCGCACCGGCTCGTTGCCTTGCAGGTGCCCGGGCACGGTCAGCTCGGGCGGGGCCACGTGGAAGTAGCGGGGGTCGAAATCGGTGGGCAGGTAGGGCGCGCGGCCCTGCACCCAGGCCGCGTCGTAGGTGCCGGCGTAGCCGCGCCGTGGGTGCCAGGTGGGCGAGATGGGCGCCAGGCACGCGGGGGGCGGCCGGTCGTGCGGGCCGCTGATGAGGGCGGCCGGGTCTTCCAGGTTGGGCAGGGGCTGGCCCTCGGCGGGGGCGGCGCGCTTGGCCACCAGGCCGCGGCCCACGGGGTTGCGGGGCTCGTGGTCGGGCACCTGGTCGCCCTGCTGCGGGGCCACGCCGCCAAAGGCCAACTCCCAGCGCAGGGGCATGCGCTCCCAGGGCTGGGGGGCCGACGCGCCCCAGGTGCCCAGCGTGCGCACCCAGTGGCGGTCGCCAAACACGCGGATGCTGCGGTGGATGGGGCCCACGCTCAGGCTGACGTCGGCCACGCGCGTGGCCGGCCGGGGGGCGATGGCACGGCCCACCAGCAGCACGTCGGTGCCAGGCTTGAGCAGGGCGAACTCGCCAGCCGCACGCAAGCTGGTGGTGATCGGGTCGCCCCAGAACACATCGGTGGCCAGCAAGGGCTGCTGCACGGCGGCCGGCACGGGGCCGTTCGGGCCGATGCTGAAGCTGGCTTTCACCACGGCATAGGCGGTTTCCACACCCGACGGGTCGGGGAACACCGACAGCGAAGCGGCGAAGGGCGTGTGGTTGGCGACCTGCAGCATGGTGGGCCGCTCAGTTCTGCGCGATCTTGGAGCCCTTGAGCACCATGTCGCCCGAGGCCTTGACGCCGATCTTGCCGCTGCCGCTGATCGTGATGTCCTTGCCCTTGATCTGGATGGTGCCGTCCTTCTTCATGGTGATGCTGGCGTCACCGGTCTTGAGGGTGATCTCGTCGGCCGCCTCCAGGTAGTACTTCTTGCCCACCTGCAGCTTGTCGTCCTTGCCGATGCTGGTGCTTCGGGCCTCGCCCACCGAGCGGGTCTCGTTCTTGGCCACCGTGGTTTCCAGGTTGCCGCCGGCCTCCACGCTGCGGTTGGCACCCACCGAGGTGCTCTGGTTCGAACCCACGCTGGTGGACTGGTTGGCCCCCACGCTGATGCTTTGGCTGGCGCCCACGGTGACGGTTTGCGCGGCGCCAATGGCCACCTCTTGGGCGGCCCCGATGGCGATGGACTCGTTCACGCCCACCGCGTGCGTGCGCTGCATGGCCACGGTCTTGGTTTCGCTGCCGCCCACCGACACGCTGCGGTTGCTGCCCACCGTGATGCTCTCGTTCGCACCCACGCTTTCGGTGCGGTTGCTGCCGATGGTGATGTTCTCGTTCGAGCCCACGCTTTCGGTGCGGTTCACGCCGATGGTGATGTGCTCGTTGTTGTCCACCGTCTCGGTGCGGTCGTGCTTGACGTGCGTGGTTTCGTCGTGGTCGATGGTCTTGCTGCGGTCGTGGCCAACCCAGTGGGTCTCGTCGTTCTCAACCTCGATGTCTTGGTTCTTCTCGGCGTGCAGCCACAGCTGCTCGCTGCCCTTCTTGTCCTCGAAGCGCAGCGCGTTGGCATTGCCGTAGGCGCCGCCCTTGCTGCTGCGTGTGAGCACACCGCTTTGCGTGGCGTTGGCCGGCAAATCCCAGGGAGGCATCTGCTCGGCGTTGTAGACACGGCCGGTGATCAGCGGCTGGTCGGGGTCGCCTTCGAGGAAATCAACCACCACCTCCTGGCCGATGCGCGGGATCTGGATGAAGCCAAAGCTCTTGCCCGCCCAGGGTGACGACACGCGCACCCAGCACGAGCTCTTCTCGTTCTTCTGGCCGTAGCGGTCCCAGTGGAACTGCACCTTCACGCGGCTGTACTTGTCGGTGAAGATCTCTTCGCCGGCCGGCCCGCACACCACGGCCGTCTGCGGCCCCTGCACAAAGGGCTTGGGCGTGCGGCGCGGCGGGCGGTACTGCTGCGAAGAGGGCATGGCCGAGAAATCGCAGCTGTAGCCGTGGTCGCCCTCGGACTCGGCCGTGGCCTGGTGGGCCCGGATCTGGGTGGCGGTGATGAGCAGCTCGGCGTTCTGGTCTTCGCGCGGGTGGCGCGTCATCTTGAGCAGATGGCCGGCACCGATGGCCAGGCAGTTGCTGCTGCCCCGCAACTGCTCGTGTGCCGACTGGATCGCATCGAGCCGGTTGCCCACCCACTGCTTGCCGTCGGCGGTCTGGATGTAGTCGCCCTGGAAATCGAAGCGTTCCAGATCGGCGTGGTCGTGCGAGCGGGCGTGCTTCATGTCCACCTTCAGGCTGGTGGACGGGCGCTCGAAGTCGTAGCTGGTGGCGGCGGTCACGCCGGCCTGGATCTCGCGCGCGAACTGCCACGCGGTGATGCAGGGCGTGTCGGGCGGCACACCGGCACCGTGGGTGTGGAAGGGCAGGCTCTCGCAACCCGCCACGGCGTCGTGGGCGCTTTGCGAATCCACCAGCACCAGCTTGTGGGCGCTGTCGGTGTGCTCGAAGTACCAGTAGATGCCTTCGTGCTCCAGCAGGCGCGCCACGAACTGGTAATCGCTCTCGCGGTACTGCACGCAGTAGTTCCAGGTGCGGTAGCTGCGGAACAGGCGGAACTCGAAGTCGGCCACGCCGTGGTCTTCAAACACCTTCTTCACGATGTCGGGCACCGACAGTTCCTGGAAGATGCGGCAATCGGAGGTGCGGGTGAGAAACCACAGCCACGGCCGCACCGTGGCCTGGTAGCCGTGGTACCGGCCACGGTGGGCGCCGATGCCAAAACGCGTGACATAGCCGTGGAAGAAACGCTTGTGGTCGTCACTCACCTGCACGGTCACGCACACCGGCTTGCCCAGCAGGTCTTCGGGGGCCAGGCTGGACTTGGGGCTGAGCAGGCCCAGCCGCATTTCGCCCAGCGTGCTCAGGCCGGCTGTGTCCGACAGGGACTCGAACAGCAGGTCTTCAGCCGGCAAGGGGCTGGTGAGCATGATGGGGTGGGGCATGGTTCAGCCAGAGGCGAGGCGTGAGGCGCAGACGTTGCAAGGTACGCAAGGCCACCGCGTGGGTAAAGCGACGAAAGTCATGGGTGGCCGGCGCGGTCGGGGTCGGCGTCTTCGATCTGCAGATGCGACTCCAACCAACTCGGCAAATGGTGGCTGGGCATGGGCCGGTGGGGCTGGTGCACCCGGCCGTGGATCACGCCCACCTCGTCCTCGCCGAAGTCGATGCGCTCCAGCGGTGGCGTGGCTGAAGCGCGCCGGTAGGGGCTGGGTGGCGGCGGCGGCCGCCCGTCGCGCAGCGCGAGCAGAAAGGCCGTGGGGTCGGCCAGGTCGTTGCGGCGCTGGAAATCGGGGTCCCAGCCGTGGTCGGCGATCTGCTCGCGCAACTCGTCGGTGTAGGTGTCGGGGTCGCTGCGGTAGCGCTCAGCGATGGACAGCGAACGGGCCAGGTCACTGCCCGCGTAGAGCTCGAAGTGCAGCATCTGCCCTCTGCCGTCCAGTTGCCCCACCCGGGCGATCACGCTGCCGCCCGCCACATCGGCCTGCGCCGCCGCGATCTCGCCGCCGTCTGCCGGCGCCAGCACCTCGCCATAGCGCACGATGAAGGGGGCCATGCCCTCGTGCCGGTGCAGCACCGTCACCTGCCAGGTGCCCTCGTAGAAGCTGCTGCGCGCCAGCACGGTGCCGTCGCACACCGCGCGGATGGGCGTGCCCAGCGGCACCGCCAGATCACAGGCCGCATGCCAGCGGCCACCGCCCCGCCAAGAGCGGAACCGGCGCGTGCGTTGCTGCAGGTGGGGTTGGCCGGGTTCGGTCCAACCGCCGCCCACCGCGACATCGGCGGCGAACACCCAGTGGAACATCGCGACTCCTTCTGGTGGGTGGGATGCGGCTCAGGCCGGCTCGGCCGACGCTGGCGACACCAGCGATGCCAGCCAGCCGTGCACCGGTTCACCGGCCTCCATGCGCAGCGTGACGGCCTCGATGCCCTGCACCTGCCACCCCGCCTGGCCGGCACCTTGCAGCAGGTGGCTGCGGTGGTGGGCATAGCGGCCACTCGACAGCAGCCGGTGGCCTTCGGCGGCGTCCTCGGGCAAGGCCTCGACGGTGAAGAACAGGCTGCCGCCGGGGCGCACCGCGCGTTGCGCGGCCTGCAACACGGGGCCGAGATCGCCGAAATAGCACAGCGTGTCGGCCGACAGCACCACGTCAAAGCGGTCGGGCTGGGTGTCCAGGTAGTGCACCAGCTCGGCTTTGTGCAGCACGTCGTACAGGCCGCGCTGCTTGGCCTGGGTGAGCATGCCGGCGGACAGATCGCAGCCGGCCAGGTGCAGCGCCCAAGGCCGCACATGTTGACCCACCAGGCCGGTGCCGCAACCCAGATCGGCGATGGCGAGCGTGCCCTGCGGCGCGCCCAGGTGCCGCTGCATGGCGCCAGCCACCAGCGCGGGGGCGCGGTAGCCCAGCTTCTCCAGCTTGGCGTCGAAGGACGAGGCGAAGGCGTCGAACACCACCTCCACATAGGCGTCGCTGGCGCGCTCGGGCGTTTGCTGGCCCAGGCACGCGGCCAACTGGTGTTGCACCACGGGGTTGTCGGGTTCCTCGGCCAGCCACTCGCGGTAAAGCTCGGCGGCCTTGTCGTGTTCGCCCAGCAGCAGCAGGGCGCGGATCACCTGGTCGCGGGCCTGCAACTGGCGTGGCCACAGCGCAATGGCTTTGCTGTTGGCCAGCAGGCCGTCGTGCACCCGGCCCTGGGCCATCAGGGCCAGTGAGAGGCCGTACCAGGCATCGCCAAACCCGGGCTGCCGTTCGATGGCGCGGCGGCAACTGGCCTCGGCATCGGCCAGGCGGTGCTGTTGGCGGTAGAGGGTGGCCAGGTTCACCAGGGCCTTGGCGGCGGTGGGGTGCCCGTCACCCGCCACCAGCAGGCCCTGCTCGTAGGCGGTGGCGGCGTCCTCGCCCCGGCCGGCGCTGAGCAGCACGTTGCCCAGGTTGTTCCAGGCGCCGACGTTGGCCGGGTCGGTGGCCAGCGACTGGCGGATCAGCGCCACGCCTTCGTCCACCCTGCCCTGGGTGTGGCGCAGCACCCCCAGAAAATGCTGGGCGTTGTGCTCGGTGGGCCACTGCCTCAGGATGTTGTTGAACATGCGCTCGGCGGCCGGGATGTCTTCGGCGCGCAGGGCCTCGATGGCCTGGCCCAGCAGCTCGGCCAAAGTGGGGGCGCGCTTGCCGGCGTTGGCTGCGGGGCGGTGGGCGGTGGTGGCGGCCATGCGCAGCTCAGTCGAACTGGTAGCTGAACTCGCCGTCCGCCACGCCCACCTGCACGCCGGTGATGGGCCGGCCTTCGAGCATGCGCTGCAGGAAGGCCCGCGACACGTCAGGCAGCATGGTGTTGGTGAGGATGGCGTCGATCATGCGGCCGCCCGATTCGCTCTCGGTGCAGCGCGACACCACCAGCTTCACCACGGCGTCGTCCACGGTGAACGGCACCTTGTAGCGCTGCTCCACGCGCTTGCGGATGCGGCCCAGCTGCAGCTGCACGATGCGGCCCAGCATGTCGTCGCTCAAGGGGTAGTAGGGGATGGTGACCAGCCGGCCCAGCAGCGCGGGCGGGAAGATCTTCAGCAGCGGCTCGCGCAGCGCCTTGGCCATGCCCTCGGGGTCGGGCATCAACTCGGGGTCTTTGCACAAGTTGGTGATGAGCTCGGTGCCGGCGTTGGTGGTGAGCAGGATTAGGGTGTTCTTGAAGTCGATGAAGCGGCCTTCGCCGTCCTCCATGAAGCCCTTGTCGAACACCTGGAAGAACATCTCGTGCACATCGGGGTGGGCCTTCTCCACCTCGTCGAGCAGCACCACCGAGTAGGGCTTGCGGCGCACCGCCTCGGTCATCACGCCGCCTTCGCCGTAGCCCACGTAGCCGGGGGGCGCGCCCTTGAGCGTGGAGACGGTGTGGGCCTCCTGGTACTCGCTCATGTTGATGGTGATGAGGTTGTGCTCGCCGCCGTACAGCGCCTCGGCCAGGGCCAGCGCGGTCTCGGTCTTGCCCACGCCCGAGGTGCCGGCCAGCATGAACACGCCGATGGGCTTTTGCGGGTTGTCCAGCCCGGCGCGCGAGGTCTGGATGCGCTTGGCGATCATCTCCATCGCATGGTCCTGGCCGATCACGCGGCTGCCCAGCGCCTTGGGCAGGTTGAGGATGGTCTCGATCTCGTTGGCGGCCATGCGGCCCACGGGGATGCCGGTCCACTCGGCCACCACGCTGGCAATGGCCTGGAAATCGACCGTGGGCAGGATCAGCGGGCGCTCGCCCTGCAGGGCGGCGAGCTCGTCCTGCACAGTCTTCAGTTCGGTCAGCAGAGCCGTGCGGTCTTCGGCGCTGAGCACGGGCGAGGCGGGGGCGGCCTCGGCGGCGGGCGCTTCGGCGGTGGCCGGTGCCGTGGTGGGGGCTGTGGCTGCAGCCTGGTTGGCGCTCTGCTCCAGCGCGCTGCCCGTGCCTTCCACTGGCGCGGCACCCGCACGCAACTTGGCGCGCAGGGCCAGCAAGCGGTCCACCAGCGCGCGCTCGGCGGCCCAGCGGGTTTGCAGTTCGTCGAGCCGCTTGTGCTCGGCGGCGAGGGCCTCGCGAACCGCACCATCTCGCTCGGTGGTGTCGATGCCGATGGCCGCCTCGCGGCCGATGATGCCCTGCTCGGTTTCCAGGGCCTCGATGCGGCGCTGGCTGTCGTCCACCTCGGCGGGCGTGGCGTGCAGGCTCACGGCCACGCGGGCGCAGGCGGTGTCGAGCAGGCTCACCGACTTGTCGGGCAGCTGGCGCGCGGGGATGTAGCGGTGGCTGAGTTTTACGGCGGCCTCCAGCGCTTCATCCAGGATCTGCACCTTGTGATGCTGCTCCATGGTGCTGGCCACACCGCGCATCATCAGGATGGCCTTGGGCTCGGTGGGCTCGTCCACGGTGATGGACTGGAAGCGCCGCGTGAGGGCGGGGTCTTTCTCGATGTGCTTCTTGTACTCGGCGAAGGTGGTGGCGCCGATGGTGCGCAGCTGGCCGCGCGCCAGGGCCGGCTTGAGCAGGTTGGCGGCGTCGCCCGTGCCGGCTGCGCCACCCGCGCCCACCAGGGTGTGGGTCTCGTCGATGAACAGGATGATGGGCTTCTCGCTGGCCTGCACCTCGTCGATCACCGAGCGCAGCCGCTGCTCGAACTCGCCCTTCATGCTGGCGCCGGCCTGCAGCAGGCCCACGTCGAGCACGCGCAGCACCACGTCCTTGAGCGAGGGCGGCACGTCGCCGCGCACGATGCGCTGAGCAAAGCCTTCCACCACGGCGGTCTTGCCCACGCCGGCCTCGCCCACCAGGATGGGGTTGTTCTGGCGCCGGCGCATGAGGATGTCCACCACCTGGCGGATCTCTTCATCGCGGCCCACGATCGGGTCCATCTTGCCGCCGCGCGCCTGGGCGGTGAGGTCGGTGGTGAAGCGCTGCAGCGCTTCCTGCTTGCCCATGCTGGCCGGGGCGATGGCGTCGCTGGCCTCGCCGGGCGCGGCGCCGCTCTCGCTGGCGGCGCTTTGCGCCTCGGGCGATTCGGCCAGGATGCTGTGGAACTTGGCGCACAGGTCGTCCAGCGGCACCCGCTCGAACTGGCGCGAGACGCCGTTCAGCGCGCCGCGCAGCGAGGCCGTCTTGAGCAGACCCACCAGCAGGTGGCCGGTGCGCACCTGGCGCTCGCCAAACATCAGCGAGCCGTAGACCCAGCCGCGCTCGACCGCGCTGTCCACAAAACTGGAGATGTCGCTGATGGACGAGGCGCCGCGCGGCAGGCGGTCCAGCGCGTTGGTGAGGTCGGTGGCCAGCGCGGCGGTGTCGAGCTCGTAGTGCTTGACGATGCGGGCCAGGTCGCTGTCGGGCGCGTTCAGGATCTGCTGCAGCCAATGCTGCAACTCCACATAGGGATTTCCGCGCAGCTTGCAGAAGACGGTGGCGCCCTCCATGGCCTTGTAGGCGATGGGCGAGAGCTTGCCGAACGAGGCGGTGCGTGAGATGTCGGCCATGGGGTCACTTCCTCAGTGTGGGTCGCTGCGGCGCAGCAGGAACGAGGTTTCGGGGCGCAGGCGCAGGGCCTGGGGTTCGGCGACGGCGGTGGCGTCGGGGCTGGCGGGTGGGCGGCCCAGCCAGGTGCTCAGGCCCAAGCGCACGCCGTGGCCGCCCTTGCGGCCCAGCTGCGGCGCGGGCTTGGCGTCGGGGCGCAAGCTGAGCTGCAACTCCCAGCGCATCTCCACGCCCACCAGCACGCTCATCCAGTCTTTCAGCTCGCGCCAGGCGCTGCCGCCGGGCAAGAAGGCGTCGTGCTGGGTGCGCGTGAGTGGGCCCAGGCAGAGGCGAAAGCGGTACTGCCGGTCCCACACGCGGGTGCCGGCGTTGGCGCTGCGGCCCAGCTCGGCGCGCGGCGTGAGGGCGCGCTCGCTGCGGTTGCGCGCAAAGCCTAGGCGCGAGTGGTCTTGCCGGTCCATGCTGAGCCAGTGGCCCACATGCGGCACCACCTGCACCGGCACGCCAAAGTGCTGGCCCAGCACCTTGCACAGGCGCTCGGGGTGCTGGCTTCGCTGCGAGAGCAGGCCGGCCTGGTGGGCCAGCGTGGTGGCACCCAGGCTGCCCACCTGCTCGGGCAGGCCGGCGGCCGAGCCCAGCCAGGCCAGGTAGCGGTCGGCATTGGGGCGGTCGCGGTGCACGGCCGGCTGGCTTTGGGCCCAGGCCCGGTAGAACAGGCTCAACAGCCGGTGGTGGAAGAGATCAAGAAAGTGCGCCGCCGCCGCGTCGTTGTGGTGGTGCAGGCGCTCGCGCACGTACTCGGTGAAGTGCAGCGGCATGGGGCCGTGCGGGCCCATCAGGCCAAAAAAGCGCACCAGCAGGCGGTGCGTGCCGTCGGCCTTGGCCTGCAGCGCCGAGAGCGGTGCGGGGGCGAAGTCCAGCTCGGGCGCCTGCCCCAGCCGCAGGGCCTCCTGGCCTGGCCGCAGGGCCTCGCCGGTGCGGGGCTGCTGCGGGCGCAGTGCGTCCATGCGGCGGATCAGCGCAAAGAAGTCATGGGCCCAGGGCTCGTCGCGCACGGCTTGCAGCAAGCTGGCCAAGGCCTGCTCGCGCCAGGCGGCGTCGCCCGCCAGCGCGGCCGGCACGGGGTCGAGGCGCGCGCTCACACCATGGGCCTCAGGCCGATGCGCGGCGGCCAGCGCATCACCTGGCCGCGTTGCGCGCTCACCAGCGTGAGCTGGGTGAAGCTGTTGATGGCGGCCTGGCGGGCCAGCAGGGTTTCAACCACGCTGGCCAGCAAGAAGGCGCTGGCGCCCTGGAAGGCCTGCTCGTCCACCTCCAGCACCAGTTCCACGCCGTTGCCAAAGCTGAGCGGCCCCTTGAACGGCAGGCGTCGCACCACGGGCCGGGCCTTGAGCGAGCGCAGCCCTTCGGCCTGGTGGGCCCAGGCCACGTCGCCGGGCGGGCCATGCAGCGTGAGCAACTCGCGCAGCGCCGCTGCGTTGGCCACCGGGTCGTCGCCCAACGCGATCTGGTGGCGGGTGACCTGGGCCACCAGTTGCCAGCCGGCGCGCCCCGCAGGCTGGCGCGAGACGGGCCGCGTGGGGCCGCGCATGCAGTGCACCGCCGAGACCGGGCCGGGCGTGTCCAGCCGCCAGGCCTTGGCACCGCCACCGGCGCCCTGGGGCAGCAACACCGGCAGATCGCGGTTGGTGACCCAGGCCTGGATGGAGAGCTGGCGCAGTGACTCGCGGTAAGGCCCGTGCTGGCCGTCGGACAGCGAAATGAACACCTCTTCACCGAGGTAGGAGGGCACACGCGAGCCGTGCTGCCGCTGCTTGTCGGTGGGCCGGCGTGGCTCGCGGCGGAAGGTGTAGCAGCTGCTGGCCGCACCGCCTTCGAAGTGGCTGCTGTACAGCGGCCTGAAACTCACCGTGCCTTCAGGGCCGGCGCTGTGACCCTGCACCTCGGTGATGCTGTGCACCTCGTAGTCCATGGGCCGGGTGCGGTCGGGCACGGCATGGTGCTCCCAGGTGTGGGTGCCCAGCATCACGCGGTCGAGCCGCTTGCGGAACAGGTTGATGGCCGGTGTGCAGAACAGGGCCAGGCTGTTGGCGTCCACCAGGGGCTCCAGGCCGGCGTCGGCGCGGCCGAACAGCAGCACCAGTTCCACCTCGGGGCCGGCCACGCTGGCCAGGCGGCTGGCCAGGTCGGTGACCTCGAAGAACAGCAGGCGCTGCGGCATGGCGGCCACCTCCTGCAGCAGGCGGTGGCCCGAGAAGCTGCGTTGGCTCTCGGGCAACAGGGCCTGATCGGGCTCATGGCCCAGCGGCTGCACGCTTTCGGCGTCGCGCCAGCGGCTGGCGGTGTCGGCGGGCGAGCCGTCGTGCACCTGGCTGCCCAGCACCGCGCCCAGCAGCAGCTCGTGCAGGCGGAAGGCCACGTCGTCGGGTGCGCTGAGGTAGAAGGCCAGGCGGTCCATGCGCAGCTGCGCGAAGCTCAGCCCGCCGCCGGCGCGCAGCTTGATGCGCAGGCCGCCGCGCGTGGCCCGGGCCGGTGGCAGGCGGTTGAGGTTCAGGTCGGGCGCACTGCTGAAGTACTGCACCGAGGCGATTTCCACCGGCCACAGCGTTACCTCGTGGGCGGTGCTGAACTCGCACAGCGTCTCCTGCCCGCGCGGCAGGGTGGAGTGCACGGCGCTGCCGCGTGGCACCACATAGCCCTGGGCCAGGTTGGGGTCGGCCGTGTCCACGGCCAGGCGCGCCACCATCATCGAGGGCACGGGCGCCAGGAAGTTGGGGTAGATGGATTCGAGCAGCTGCGCGATCAGCCTTGGCTGCTCGGCGTCGAGCTTGAGCCGCACGCGCGCAGCCAGGAAGGCAAAGCCTTCGAGCAGGCGCTCGACATAGGGGTCGGCCACCTCCACGCTGTCGAGCGCCAGGCGGGCGGCGATCTTGGGGTGTTCACGGGCGAACTCGCCGCCCATCTCGCGCAGATGGGCCAGTTCGTCCTGGTAGAGGCGGGTGAATTGCGGGTCCACGGGCAGGCGGCCTTCAGGCGGGGCGGATGGTGGTGGCGGCGGCGCCGTCGCGCACTTCCACCTGGCCGGCCTCCAGGTCGAGCCGCGTGCGCAGCAGGATCTCCAGCGGCACCGGCTGGGCCCACATGTGGCCGCGGATCTCGAACTCGATGAGGTTGTGGGTGTCGAGCACGCTGCTGGCTTCCACCGCGCGCACCACCAGGGTCTCGGGCAGGATGCGTGGCTCGAAGCGGCGTATGGCCTGGGTGATGGTGCGCTCCAGCTCGTGCACATCCAGCCGCGAGACACGTTGGCCAGCCAGCGGCGGCAGACCGAAATTGAGCACGCTGGCAGCGATGCCGGGGTGTTCCTCCACCCAGGCCGGCTGGTTCTGGGTGGCGTTGAACAGCCAGCCCAGGTCGCGCAGCACGGCCTGGCGCAACTGCTGCTTGTTCATCACCCGGCGGTTGTCGGGCTCGGTGGCTTCGTGGGGGGCGGTGTCGGTCAGGCGGTCGAGCAGCGCCGGCTGCAGGCGGTCACTCATGGGGCTCCAGCGTGATCTGCCGCACCTCCAGCAGGCCCAGCTCCAGCGCGTCGGTGGCCAGCACGCGCTGGCCCAGGCCGCGGTATTGCTGCTCACCCGCGAGCGGCAGCCAATCGGTCTTGCGCGACATCTGCAACGCCGCGTCGGCCACCTCGGTGCTGCCGGCGTAACGCACGGGCAGCAGGGCCACGGTGTCGCCGCCGGTGGTGAAGGTGAGGTGGGCGGGGGCCCATACCAGGTCGCGCAGGTCGGCCACGGGCTCGATGCTGATGGCGCTCAGGTGCATGAAGGGCAGCCAGCCGTAGCGGCCGTTGATGACCACCTCCAGCACCGGGCCCAGCCGCGAATCGGCATCGGCGATCCACTCGAAGCGCTGGTCGTTCACCGTGCCGGCACTGGTGGGCGCGGCGTCCAGGGCCCGGGCCCGCTCGGCGGCGGCCTGCTCAGGGTGGCCCTGGGCGTCGAACTGCAGGGCCTGCGCCAGGTGTGCCACCCAGGTGGCCGGTGGGCCAAATACATGCGGCGTGGCGCGGCCGGCGAACACGGCCTCGCGCACCGTCTCGCACTGCACGGCCGGCAGGTAGGTGTTGGTCATGGCCAGGGTGCCGGGGTCCATGTCGCCACAGACCTTGAGCTGGTCCAGCGCGCGCTGCCATTGGCCCAGCAACGCGAGCAACTGGAACAGGAAGATGCGCAGCTTCACATCGCCGGCGTTGGCACGCACCTGCTTTTGCAGCGCGGCCAGCGCAGCGGCGGGGTCGCCCGTGGCCAGGAGTTGTTCGGGGGAGGTGGTCATGGCTCAGGCGGGGAGGATCTCGTCCATGAACATGGAGCTGCCCGAGCGCAGGCCCGAGCTCTTCTGTGGCCGGTACTCAACCTCGACCTTGTTGAAAGCAATGGCCACGGTTTCGTACACGTTGCCAGCCGCGTCGGCCGTGTGCAGCACCTGGCTGATGCGCGCGCCCGAGAGCTTGATGGTGAAGTAGTCTTCCTGCTCGCCACCGGCACGCCGCATGGTGAGCTTGGCCTCCTTGACCTCGTCGTTGCTGGCCAGGGCCGACATCAGCGCCGTGGTGGCGGCGTCGACGTTCTTGTGGACGGTGAGGGCGGTGTACGAGCGGCGGCCGGTGGCCTGGGTGCTGCCCACGGCCGATGCGGTGTTGAGGCCCCAGTTCCAGCCGGTGAGCGCGATGTCGTCGGCGTGGCCGGGGGAGATCACCTCGCCCTTGATCTTGCCGGCGCGGCGGGTCTGCACATGCAGAAAGGCATCGGCCACGCCGGCGCCGGCCGCCGGGCTAACCTGAAGTTCGTTGATCTGGATGGACATGGCGAGCCTTCAGTGCAAGGGAGGGCGCAAGGCCAGTGCGTGCGCCCACAGACGGTGGGGCTCAGGCCCCACCCCGAATGCCGGTTGCAGGCGTGGCGATCAGGTGATCGCGGTGCTCTTGACGTTCCAGCCGAACTTCACCTCGCCGCCCGTGCCGCCCTTGGCGTCTTGTGGCTTGTAGGCGAACTCGATCTCGCCGTAGCTCAGGGCCACATCCTCCAGGATGCCGCCATCGCCCGTGGCCGCAGGCCGCACGCTGCTGATGAACACTTCCTTGAGCGTGATCTTCAGGAAGTCCTTCTGGCCCTCGCCCGACTTGGCGGCGGTCAGCACGGCCTCCTTGAAGTGCATGCCCTGGGCGCACTTCTTGGCCAGCACGGGCGATGCCTTGTCGTAGAGGTGCTGGAAGCTCAGGTTGCCCGGGGCGGCCTTGCCCTTGCCGCTGCCGCCACCACTGATGTTGCTGGCGTTGGTGACGCTCCAGTCCCAGCTGAGGATCTCGATCTCGCCCTTGTGGTCAACGTGGGTGGATTCGCCCTCCACGCCGTCAAACTTGATGTGGGTGTCTATGGCCATGGTGTGTTGCTCCTGAATGCAATGGGGGGTGTGAACGGGGGTGAAGAACGACCGAAGGGATTACTGTTTTTGTGACGGCAGCTTGGAAACCAGCCTCAAGGACACCGTCAGCCCTTCGAGCTGATAGTGCGGCCGCAAGAAGAACTTGGAGGTGTAGTAGCCGGGGTTGCCGGGGATTTCTTCCACCACCACTTCCGCCGCTGCCAGCGGCTTTTGTGCCTTGACCACGTCGGAGGAGTTGGCGGGGTCGCCATCCACGTAGTTCATGATCCAGTTGTTCAGGTACTGCTCCATCGCGCCGCGTTCCTTGAACGAGCCGATCTTGTCGCGCACGATGCACTTCAGGTAGTGCGCAAAGCGGCAGCAGGCGAACAGGTAGGGCAGGCGCGCGGCCAGGTTGGCGTTGGCCGAGGCGTCCGGGTCGTCGTACTCGGCCGGCTTTTGCAGCGACTGCGCACCGATGAAGGCGGCGAAGTCGCTGTTCTTGCGGTGCACCACGGGCATGAAGCCGTTCTTGGCCAGCTCGGCCTCGCGCCGGTCGCTGATGGCGATTTCGGTGGGGCACTTCATGTCCACGCCGCCGTCGTCGGTGGGGAAGGTGTGGGCCGGCAGGCCTTCCACCGCGCCACCGCTTTCCACGCCGCGGATGCTGGTGCCCCAGCCGTACTGCTTGTACGAGCGGTTGATGTTCACCGCCATGGCGTAGGCCGCATTGGCCCAGGTGTACTTGCTGTGGTCGCCACCCTCGGTGACTTCTTCGAAGTCAAACGCCTCCACCGGGTTGGTCTTGGCGCCATAGGGCAGGCGCGAGAGGAAGCGCGGCATGGCCAGGCCGATGTAGCGCGCGTCTTCCGATTCGCGCAGCGAGCGCCAGCCGGCGTACTCGGGCGTGCTGAAGATCTTGCTCAGGTCGCGCGGGTTGGCCAGTTCCTGCCACGAGCTCATCTGCATCAGCGTGGGGCCGGCGGCCGAGATGAAGGGGGCGTGCGCGGCGGCGGCGATCTTGCCCATCTCGCCCAGCAGCTCCACGTCGGGCGGGGTGTGGTCGAAGTAGAAGTCACCCACCAGGCTGCCAAAGGGGTGGCCGCCGAACTGGTCGTACTCCTCGGTGTAGACCTTGCGGAAGATGGGGCTCTGGTCCCACGCGGTGCCCTTGTAGCGCTTGAGGGTCTTGCCCAGGTCGTTCTTGGAGATGTTGAGCACCTTGATCTTCAACATCTCGTCGGTCTCGGTGTTGTTGACCAGGTAGTGCAGGCCGCGCCAGGCGCTTTCCAGCTGCTGGAACTCGGCGTGGTGCAGGATGGTGTTGACCTGCTCCGAGAGCTTGCGGTCGAGCTCGGCGATCATGGCCTCAATCGAGACGATGACGTCGCTGCCGATCAGCTTGGTGCTGGCCAGCGCCTGTTGCGCCAGCGTTTGCACCGCCTGCTCGACGGCCGACTTGGCTTCGTCGCTCTTGGGCTTGAACTCTTTGTTCAGCAGGCCGGCAAGCTCGTTGCCTTCGAAGGTCACGCCTTGCAGCGCGCTGGCGGATTGGGTGGTGGCATCAACCATGGTGAGGCTCTCTCAGGTAGGCAGAGGGTGGTGCGTGGGTGGCGTGCGGCTCACTGCCCGCCTTCGGGCTGGGCCTTGGCGGCGGCGAGCGACTTGAGCAGGGCCTCGTCCTTCACGACCTTGGCGATCAACTCTTCGGCGCCGGTCTTGCCGTCCATGTAGGTGAGCAGGTTGGCCAGTTGCTGGCGCGCTTCAAGCAACTGCTTCAGGCCCTCGGTCTTGGCCGCCACGGCAGCGGGCGAGAAGTCGTCCATGCTGTCGAAGGTGATGTCGACGGCGATGTTGCCCTCGCCGGTGAGCTGGTTGGGCACCTGGAAGGCCACGCGCGGCTTCATGGATTTCATGCGGGCGTCGAAGTTGTCGACGTCGATCTCCAGGAACTTGCGGTCGGCCACCGGCGGCAGGGCCTCGGTGGGCTTGCCCGAGAGGTCGGACATCACGCCCATCACGAAGGGCAGCTGCACCTTCTTCTCGGCGCCGTAGAGCTCGACGTCGTACTCGATCTGTACACGCGGTGCGCGGTTGCGGGCGATGAATTTCTGGCTGCTTTGGGCCATGGTGGCTGCTCCTGTGGGTGGACGTCAGTTGTTGTCGGTGCCGGCCAGGCGCTCGACTTGACCCAGGCCGTCGGGGGCCAGGTCGCGGATGATGTCGAGGAAGCTCTTGTCCATCAGCCGCTGCGCGCGGCGAATGAGCAAGGGCGCGGGGTTGCTGGGCTCGTTCTGCTCGATCCAGGCGCAGATGCGCTCCAGCTCGCGCAGCGCGTCGCCGCGGTTGCGGATGGCGCCCACGGCCGTGGCAACGCTGCCGGCGGGGCCGCTGGGGGCGAGGCCGGCAACCTCGCCGGCCTCGGGCTCGGCGGGTGCTTCGCTGCCCGCGCCACCCACCCGGGTCACGGCGTCGTTCACCATGCCCAGCAGACGCACCAGCGGTGACAGGTCGGGGGCCTGCGCGCTGCCCACACGGTCTTCGAGCAGGCTGGCGATCTGGCGCGCGGTGTCGTGCGCGGCGCGGGTGCGTTCGGCCAACTGGGGGTGCTCGCGCAACAGGGCGGCGAGGGCTTCAAGCACGCCGGCCTCGGTGGGGGTGCTCTCGTCGCTGCCGGCCACGGCCTTGCCCAGGCCCAGCTCCAGGTGCCGCACGGTGAGGCTGCCGCGCACCGGGGCCACGCTGGCGCTGCGCAAGTCGGCCAGTGCCGCGTCACCGGCGGTGAAGGGTGCCAGCGCATTCAGGCGCATGGTGGGGTCGTTGTGGTCGCTGGCGTCGAGCTGGGGGTGCACGCTGTCCCACAGCTGCGCCAGCAGGCCATGCACCAGTTGCAGGCCCTGGGTGAAGCCCTCCAGGCCGTCCATGCGGGCGCCGCAGCGGGCCAGCCACAGGGCCACGCGCAGGTCGCGGGTGCGGGCCGAGAGCGCCAGGGCGTGCTCGCGCACGGCCAGCCAGTCGGCCGGCTCGGCGGGGTAGACCTTGTCGCCGTACTGGCGCTCGGGCTTGCCCGCGCCGGCCTGTTCCAGCTCGGTGAATGCCGGGTCGTAGACAAGGTCGGGCCCACTGGGCTCGGCGTCCGTCAGCGGGCTCAGCAGCGTTGCGAGATCAAGGGGTGGCAAGGGCATGCAAGGCTTTCGACCCATCGGGTCTTCAGGGCGTGGGTGGGACTCTAGGAGCCACCGCCCGCGCTTCACAGTGGTCGAAAGTCACCTTGCCCCCCAAGGCCCCGCCTTGAATTGGGGATGGCGGGCTCATCCCAGGGCTTCGCGCAGGGCGTCGAACAGGCGGCGCGGCTGCACCGGTTTGAACAACACAAGGTCGCTGCCGGCCAGCACGGGTGATTCGGCGCCGTGGGCGGTGTCGCCGGTGACCAGGATGGCGGGGATGTCGCGCCCGCACAGCCGGCGCACGGCGGCAATCACCTCCACGCCGTCAGGGCCGCCGCCCAGGTGCAGGTCGGTGAGCACCAGGTCCACCCGGCCCTCCAGCGCGGTCACGGCTTGCTCGGCCTGCTGGGCGTTGGCGGCGGTCATGGCCTGGAAACCCCATTCCTGCAACAGCATCAGCAGGCCCTCGCGGATCGGCTCTTCGTCGTCCACCACCAGGATGGTCTGGGTCGAGAGCCAGACCATGGGCTGGGTGTCGTGCGGCGCGAGGTCTTCGTCAATGCCGGGCAGGCCGCCCGCCGGCACCGTGATGCGGAACACCGTGCCCTTGCCCGGTGTGGACGCCACCTCCAGCCGGTGGCCCAGCAGGGCGGCCAGGCGTTTGACGATGGCCAGGCCCATGCCCAGGCCGTGGGCACGGTCGCGCTCGCCGCGTCCCACCTGGTAGAACTCGCCGAAGATGCGCGGCAGCTCGGCCGCAGCGATGCCGGGGCCGGTGTCCCAGACCTCGACGTTCACCCCCGCCGCCACGTTGCGCGCCACCACCACGATGCCGCCGTGCGCGGTGTACTTGATGGCGTTCTGGATCAGGTTGCCCATGATGCGTTCCAGCAACTGCGGGTCGCTGTTCACGCTCTTGCCGCCGGGGGCGAAGCGCAGCCCCAGCCCGGCGAACTCGGCGTGGCCGGCGTACTGCATGTGCAGGCGGCGGAACATGTCGCGCAGCGGAAAGGTTTCGACCTTGGGCGAGAGCGCGCCGGCGTCAAGCTTGGAGATGTCGAGCATGGCGTTGAACGAGCGCTCCAGTCCATCCACCGCCCGCACCAGGTTGCGCGCCAGCGGCTCGTCGCTGGAGTTGACCAGGCGCCGCTGCAGCGAGGCCGCAAACAGGCCCAGTGCGTGCACCGGTTGGCGCAGGTCGTGGCTGGCGTTGGCCAGGAAGCGGCTTTTGTCCTGGTCGGTGCGGTGGGCGGCGTCGCGCTCGTGCTCCAGCTGGGCGATGCGTTGCGCCTGCTGCAGCGTGGCCATGGCGCGGCGGCGCCAGTCCAGCCGCATCAGCTGCGCACAGCCCAATGCCATTGCCGAGGCGGCCAGCGCCGCCCAGGGCCAGGCACTGTCGGTGGGCGCAGCGGGCAGCACCAGCAGCGGCAACGCCGCCAGCGCGGTCGAGGCCCAGACCATGGGCGCGCACACCAGAGCCGCTGCCACGCCCGAGGCCAAGGCGAGGCCCAGCAGTTCGGGCTCGGGCTGGCCCCAGGCCAGACACAGCGGCGGCAGCGCCAGTGCGGCTGCCAAGCCCAGGCGCACTCGCGCACCTTGCCAGGCCTGCTGGTTCAGTTGGTGCTGCAGGGCATCGGGAGGCGCGCCGGGCGAGTTGCCGGCAACAGCCTGGGCGCCGCGTGGCACCCCGTCCACGGCCACGTGGTGGGCACGTTGGCCGGGTGACGACATGGACGGATCAGTGGAACAGGCTGATCAGGTGCGAGCGCGAGCGCACGTCCAGTGCCAGCAGCAGCGACGAGACGTAGTTCTTCACCGTGCCCAGCGACAGGTGGGTGGAGCTGCTGATCTCCTGGTTGGTGCAGCCGGAAAGCACCAGTTCCAGGATCTCCAGGTGGCGCGGGCCCAGCTCGGCCACGCGGTCGTACATGCTGGAGGACGAGGTCCGCGGGAACAACCCCGTGTTGGCGGCCATGCCGGCACCACCGGGTACCAGCAGCGCCACCAGCGTCTCCTGAAGCCTGGAGGTGACCGCGCCCTTGCACACATAGCCCAGGGCCCCCATGGCGCGTGCCTGGCGCACCACGAACTCGTCTTGCGTGCCGCTGAACACCGCCACGCGCGCGCCCGGGTGGGCCTGCAGGAAGCGGCGCAGGCCCTGCAGGCCACGGCAATCGGCGAGGTTGAGGTCGAGCAGCACGGCGTCGAAGTCGTCCTCTTCGCCGTACATGCGCACAGCGTCTTCCAGGGTTTCCGATTCGCACCAGGCGATGGGAATACCCATCAACTCGGGGTACGACGTTTTCACGCCGATCCGAACCAGCTCGTGGTCGTCGACGAGCAGCACTTTGCGGGGGGCAGCGGTCATGGCTTCCATCACGTCGTTCCTGCACAGCACCGCTGGGTTGGGTGCGCCAAAAAATGTACGTCTGGACACTTTTTGCCGCACCTTCGGAACTAGGGGGCTGCGCCCGCATTCCACCCCCTAGTTCGTGGCCGGTGGCAGCGTTCAGACCCGCTGATAGGGCAAGTGTCTGCTGAACATGTGCGCAAGAGCGAAACCGTGCTATAGTGCTAGCTTCAGTCGCGGGGTGGAGCAGTCTGGTAGCTCGTTGGGCTCATAACCCAAAGGTCGCAGGTTCAAATCCTGCCCCCGCAACCAAGGAATATTCAGTCCTGACAAGGACTTAGCAGGGCCCGCCAAGTGCGGGCTTTGTCGCGTCTGGGCTTCCGTGCCCATCCTGTGCCCATTTCGTGCCCACGCCGTGCCCAGCGGTTCTCGCTGCATGCTCGAAGCGACCATTGGGCTCTGTGCCCGTGCTCGATTTCGGTGGCCTATCTCGTGACCATTGGGGAATTTGACCAATGGTCGCGACGAAGACGAGCCGCTTCCGGTCTGATGTGGGCACCCATCGGAAGGGGCGGGCCTGCTTCAATCGTCAAAGTGCGCGGCGAGCGCCGTTTGCGGATCCACGTGGTCCTCGTTGAACAGCAGACCCTCTGTGATTTCCAGCAGCAGGCCCTCCTCCTGGGAGCGACCCTGGCGCCACGTGTTGGCGGCGGCCCGTAGCCTGCGGTTGTATTCGGCCACGTTGGCCGGCGGGGGCTGGTCGGCGCCGGTGAGGGTGGCAAACAGCGCCAGGTCGGAGCTGGAGAGGTTGATGTGCTCGTGGTAGCGGATCATGGTCTCGGAGGATGCTGGCAACTGCGAGACCTTATTTCGCCAGAGAGTGCGGCGTCGCGGTGTCTGGAAATGTGGCCAGCTGCAACGGCTATTGCGGGGACTCGCCGGCCCGCGCGCGATCAGGTGCGGAAGCTGCCCACCACGGCGGTGAGGCGGTGGGCCTGGTCCTTCAGGCTTTCGGCGGCGGCGGCCGATTGCTCGACCAGCGCGGCGTTCTGTTGCGTCATCTGATCAAGTTGAACCACGGCGGTGTTGATCTGGTCGATGCCGCTGCGCTGCTCGCTGGCGGCCGAGGTGATTTCGCCGAGCAGGTCGGAGACGCGGCGCACGCTGGCCACGATCTCGTCCATGGTGCTGCCAGCCTGGCCCACCAGCCGGGCGCCGGCCTCGGTGCGGTTGGTGCTGGTGTCAATGAGGGCCTTGATCTCGCGCGCAGCCTCGGCACTGCGCTGCGCCAGGGTTCGCACCTCGCCGGCCACTACCAGCGACACCACGTCGCCGCCCTTCTGGGCCACGGCGCTGGCGGCGGTGGCCAACTGGTTGGCCTGGGCGGCCACGTCGGCGCTCTGACGCAGCGTGCCGGCTATTTCTTCCACCGACGAGGCGGTGATCTGCAGGCTGCTGGCGGTGGCTTCGGTGCGTTGGCTGAGGTCGGCGTTGCCGCTGGCCACTTCCTGGCTGGCAGTCTGGATGGAGTCGCCCGATTCGCGCACCTGGCCCACCAGGCGGCGCAACGCGGCCTGCATCTGCTGCATGGCGTCCATCAACTCGCCGGCTTCTCCGCCTGTGGTGTGGTTCAGGTTGCCGGTGAGGTCGCCCTCGGCGATGCGTTGGGCCGCCTGGCGCACCTCGGTCATCGGGCCTGACAGGCTGTGTGTGAGCGACCAGCCCATGGCCACCGCCAGCAGCACAGCGCCCACCACCAGTCCGACCAGGGCGTTGCGGGTGGTGTCCAGCGAGGCGAACACCTCGGCACCGAGGCTGGCGTTGCGTTGCTCCTGATGGGCCACCATGCGGTCGGCCGTGGTCACGTATTCGCGGCTCAAGGCCTTGAAGCCGTCACTCATGCCGGCCACGGTGGTGGCGCCATTCTCGGGCCAGCGACAGCCGTTCAGCCTGCTCGCCCAGCATGGTGGTGTTGGCGCCGCGCACATGGGCCAGGTTGAGCAACGTGATCGTCAGGATCACGCCCATCAGCGCGATGATGGCGCCATAGCCGATGGCCAGACGCTGCCCGATGCGCAGGCGATCAGAATCCCCATCCAATGCGTTACCCGGGCGCGCCATCACACAGGCCTACCCAACCAGGTGGCAGCAGTCTGACAGTGCGCCCTTCGGGCAATGGTTTGATCAGCGGTGTCGTGGCCTGCCAATTTCCCTGCCAGAGTACAAGTCTGGGCAGTGACCTTTGCCAGGACGGTGGGTGCGGATGTCCAATGGGGCATGAACCCTCGATCTCATGCCTTTGCATGGCTGGCACCCGCGGCCCTGCTTGCCTTGCTCCAAGGCTGCGCGTTGCTCACCTCGCACCGTTTTGCCGACGGCACGCCAGCCCAGCAGGTGCGGCAGCGCTTGGGCCAGCCCACCGCCGAATACCCGTTGACCCAGGGCGGGCTCCAGTTGGAGTACGCCGGTGGTGAATTTGCCAAGACCACCTACAAGTACAACTTCGACGCCCAGGGGCGGTTGCTCATCGGCGGGCAGGTGCTGACCGAGGCGAACTTTGCCACCATCGTGGCGGGCATGGGGGAGGACGAGGTGCGCCTGCGCATTGGTGCGCCCTCGGCGGTGTGGCCACTCACGCGCCTGAAGCAGCGGGTGTGGTCGTACCGGTACGAGTCGCCGTTTTGCCAGTGGTTCATGGTGGGCGTGGGCCCCGACGGCCGGGTGGTGGACACCGCCTATGGGGAAGACCCCATGTGCCGCGTGCACGATTAGCACCGCGCGCTGACGCGCGGGCGACAAGGCCCGTGGTCGGTGGCGGCATACGATGGCCCGCCCCTGTCGCGGGCGACACAACATCAGGAGACAAGGCAGCATGAACATTCCCTCCCTGCAGGGCCGGGTCAGCCCAGAAGAGTGGCAATTGCGAGTGGACCTGGCGGCCGCGTACCGACTGGTGGTGGTGTACGGCTGGAGCGATCTGGTGTTCACCCACATCAGCGCGCGCATCCCTGGGCCTGAGCACCATTTCCTCATCAACCCCTACGGGCTGATGTTCGACGAGATCACGGCATCCAGTCTGATCAAGGTGGACCAGCAATGCCACAAGCTCAGCGAGTCGCCGTTCCCGGTGAACCCGGCGGGCTTCACCATCCACAGCTGCATCCATGACGGCCGGCCCGATGTGGGCTGTGTGCTGCACACCCACAGCCGGGCCGGCGTGGCGGTGAGTGCGCAGAAGTGCGGGCTGCTGCCCATCAGCCAACAAAGCACCTTCGTGCTGCCGCAGTTGGCGTACCACGATTACGAGGGAGTGGCCCTGCGGCCGGACGAGCAGCCTCGCCTGCAGGCCGATCTGGGCCAGGCCAACTATCTGATGTTGCGCAACCACGGTCTGGCCACGATGGGGGCTACGGTGGCCGACGCTTTTCTGGCGATGTACCAGTTCGAGTCGGCCTGTGCCATACAAATCAGCGCCCAGGCAGGCGGGGAACTGGTCCACGTGAACCCGCAGATCATGCAGAACATGCCCGCCGTGATTCAGGCGGTGACCAAAGGGCAGGGGGCCGGCATCGTCTGGCCGGCCCTGCTGCGCAAGCTCGACAGGTTGGATCCCGGCTACAAGAGTTGAACAACAAAGCCTGCAAACTTTGCGCCAGGAAACTTGGCGAAAGGTGTCTCGAAATGTGATTTAAGGTTGATGTAATGGATTGACAAGGCTCATGGGAGAGCATCCGGGTTCTTACCGACGCGCCGATACGAATGAACGCAGACATCCCTGTCTGCGCTTTGTAAAGTGTGCGCTCTGCCCATTTCCAATCCTGCACGTTCTATCCGCCGACCGCATGAGTCTTGTCCATGGTCAATATCGAACCAGCCCCGCAGCCGTCGTCGCACTGTCGCCGACGGCGGTGTGGCGTTGGTTGTTGGTCGCACTGTGGTGCTGGCTGTGCCTTGCGGCCAGCCCTGCTTGGGCGCAGTCGCTGGAGTCGGTGCTGGCTCCGGGCAAGATGGCAACACCCCATGCCAAGTACGAAGGTGAGTGCGACAAGTGCCACCTCAAATTTGATCGCAAGGCCCAGGATCGTTTGTGCATGGACTGCCACAAGGAGGTGCGGGCGGACCTCTCAGGCAAGCAGGGCATGCACGGTCTCATGAAGCTCCAGGCCTGCAAGGCCTGTCACACCGAGCACAAGGGTGCGGGTGCGCGCATTGCGGCGTTTGACAAGACCAGCTTCGACCACAGGGGCACCAACTACCTGCTCAAGGGCGCGCACCAGAAGACCGATTGCGCCAAGTGCCACTTGCCCGCGAGCAAGGAAAAGGGATACCGCATTGCCCAGCGCGACTGCAACGCGTGCCACAAGAAAGATGACGTTCACAAGAACTCGCTGGGCAGCAAGTGTGCCGACTGCCACACCGAGGTGAACTGGAAAGAGGCCAAGATTGACCACGACAAGACCGACTTCCCGCTCGAAGGCAAGCACGCCGACGTGAAGTGCAAGGACTGTCACAAGGACACCAAGTACAAGGAAACGCCCAAGACTTGCAACGAGTGCCACAAGAAGGACGACAAGCACAAGGGCAAGTACAGCGAGAAGTGCGAGAAGTGCCACGACGCCAAGAGCTGGAAGAAGTACACCTTCGACCACAACCGCGACACCAAGTACGACCTGCTCGGCAAGCATCGCAACACCAAGTGCGACGCCTGCCACACCACCGGCTACGTCTACCGCGACAAGCTCGCCAAGGCCTGCAACGACTGCCACAAGAAAGACGACAAGCACAAGGAAACCCTGGGCACCGATTGCGCCAAGTGCCACACCGAGCGTGATTGGAAAGAGCCGCCGAAGTTTGACCACGACAAGACCGACTTCCCGCTCAAGAACAAGCACGCCAAGGTCGAGTGCAAGATCTGCCATGCCAGCGCGGTGTTCAACGAGGCGCCCAAGACCTGCATCGGCTGCCACGCCAAGGACGATACCCACAAGGGCAAGCTGGGTGAAGCTTGCGGCGATTGCCACAATGACCAAGACTGGAAGAAGACCAGCAGCTTCGACCACGAGAAGACCAAGTTCCCGCTGAAAGGCAAGCACGCCAAGGCCAAGTGCGAGACCTGTCACAAGGCTTCGGCGCCTGGCAAGACACCGAATTACAAGGAAGCACCCAAAGACTGCTTCAGCTGTCACCAGAAGGAAGACAAGCACGAGGGCCAGGAGGGTAAGGAGTGTGGCAAGTGCCACAACGAGGCCGAATGGAAGCCGGCACCCAAGTTTGACCATGGCCTCACGCGCTTTCCCCTTCTTGGCAAGCACGCGCCGCCGCTGGAATGCAAGAAGTGTCACGAGACACCGCGTTACAAGGACGCGAAGATGGCTTGTGTAGCCTGTCACCAGAAGGACGACAAACACAAGAAGAAGCTTGGGCCCGACTGTGCGCAGTGCCACAACGCTCAGACCTGGAAGGCCTGGGTCTACGACCATGATGTGAAGACCAAGTTTGCCCTGGAGGGCAAACACAAGAAGGTGGCCTGCGAGGGTTGCCACAGCAAACCGGTGGATGGGCGGCCACAACTGCCCATGCAGTGTGTGTCGTGCCACATCAAGGACGACGTCCACGAAGGCAGTTTTGGTCGGCAGTGTCAGCAATGCCACGGCGCCGATTCGTTCAAGAACATCAAGCAGCGGCCAGGGCGCGCTGCCAGTTCGGTGTCGGTGGTTTCCCCGTCATTGGGGGCGTTTGGCGCGTGGCGTCAGGCGGGGAGCAAACAAAGGTCGGTGTCATGACAAGCATTCAGAAAATCAAGTCGCTTGCCAGTTGGGCGGTGGGTCGCAGTTCCAGGGCGGCTGCGCTCATGGTGGCGACACTGCTGCTGGTGTGGTCGGCCGTGGGCACCCCGAGCTTTGCGCAAGGGACCGAAGGCTTCGATCACAGCACCACGCTTTTCCCACTGTCGGGCTTGCATGAGCAGGTGCGGTGCGAGGCGTGCCACATCAAGGGCATCTTCAAGGGCACCCCACGCGATTGCGGGGGGTGCCACATTGAAAACAATCCCCGTGGCGCCAAGGCGAAATCGGTCAACCACATCCAGTCCAGCAACAGTTGCGAGGAGTGCCACTCCGTCACCTCCTTCACGGGTGCCCATTTCAACCACATTTCGGTGGCGGCCGGCTCGTGTGGTGGTTGCCACGATGGCCGACGCGCCACCGGGCGCACGCCCAACCACTTTCCCACCGCAGCCTCTTGCGATCGTTGCCACGGCACCAGCTCGTTCAAGAACCTGCAGTGGTTTGACCACCGGGAGCTCAATGGTGATCTGGGCACTTGCGCCAGTTGCCACGATGGCGTCAAAGCCAAGGGCAAGCCCACAAACCACCTGCCGCAGAGTGCGGACGCCCTGTGCGCCTCGTGCCACGTGCTGAGCACGCAGACCGGCTTTACAAGCTTTGCCGGCGGCCAGATGGACCACACCGGCATGACCAGTGGTTGCGCCGACTGCCATGGCCCGAACATCACGGGGGCATCCTTCGTTGGTGTGACCAACATCATCGCCATGCCGCCCACCTCGCAGGCCGGCCCTCGTTCACACATTCCTTCGTCCACCGCCTGCGAAAACTGTCACCTGCAGGACACCCCCAAGGGCCTGGTCGCTGCCAATGCGGTGAATGGCGTGCCCGGCAGCGATTTCGGCAAGAGCCCCCAGCAGGCCAAGCTGCGCATCCACGAGGGTGTCACCTCGGGATGCTCGAACTGCCACGAAACCAACTTCACTTGGCTGGGGATGTCGAATTACCCGCCCACGCCGGCAACGTTTGTTGCCAAGGCCCAGTACACCGGCTTCCATGCCCGGCCCACGGCAGCCGGCGGGCAGTTTGCCGTGGCAGACGCCAACCACCCCAGCACCGGGGACTGCTCTGACTGTCATGCCGGCACCACGTACTTCAGCGGTGAGGTCAAGCCGGCCAACCACATTCCGACGTCTGGCAGCGCGAACTGCAATACCTGCCATACCAGCAGCGATTACGCGGCCATGCCCACGCTGGCCAACATCCACAAGTACGCCCCCAATTCCAAGGGCGGTTGCCTGCAGTGCCACGGCAATGCCTCGCTCAACGGTGGCCAGCCGGCGTCGTACTACGCCATTCCCGAAATCAACTTCAACATCAAGGCACTGCCAGACAACCACGTGCCGTACACGGCGGGCCAGGAATGCCAGGTCTGCCACACGAGCATCGCGGTGCCGGTGGTGGACGGTGCAACGTTCGCGAACTCGAAGATGGTGCACAGCGCCACCAACAGCGCGTGCGATGTGTGCCATGGTGCCTCGGTGACGAACACCACGTTTGCGGGCGTGACCAAGATCGTGGTGCTGCCGCCCACCTCACCGGCGGGTGCGAACTCGCACATGCCGCTGGGCACGGTGACCAAGTGCGACGCCTGCCACGCACTCACCGCACCGGCCACAGCCATGCCCGGCGTGGCCACCAGCACCACGCCGGGCAACACCGGCTTCTACCCGGGCAATGGGACCAACAAGCCGGACTCCAACGCGGTGCACTCGGGCATCAGCAAGAGCAACTGCAACCAGTGCCACGCGGACGGCATGGTGTGGATGAGCGTGACCGGCCCGTGGCCGATGACGCCAGCCACCTTCACGGTGGGCACGACGGCGTACAAGGGCTTCCAGACCCTGCCCAAGGCGGCGGGCAGCACGACCAACATTGCAGACCAATACCACCCGGCGGCGAGCGCGGGCGACTGCTCGAAGTGCCACACCAGCACCGACGCATTCGACCTGCCGATGCCGACCAACCACATGCCGTACAAGGCAGGCACGGCGTGCGCCACCTGCCACACGACGGCCAACTGGTCGACCATGCCGGCGCTCACGCCCATCCACGCCAACACGGTGACGGGTGCGACCTGCGCGAGCTGCCACGCCAAGGCGGTGGCCAGCAGCTTCCTGAGCAGCGCGGCCTTCGTGGCCGATGGCACGAACCACATCCCGTTCAACAGCACAGCGGATTGCGCGGTCTGCCACGTCGGCAGTGCAGCCAGCATCAAGGCCTTGCCGGTGGTCACCGGTGCCAAGTTCAGCGGCTCCGGCATGGCGCACTCGGCGACAACGGCCAGTTGCGACACCTGCCACGGCGCCACCGTCAAGGCCAACGACTTCCAAGGTGTGACGGCCATCATCGTGCTGCCCAAGACATCCCCGGCGGGCACCACTTCGCACATCCCCACCACGGCACCGTGCGAGCAGTGCCATGCGCTCACCACCTTGGCGGCCCAGGTGCCTGGGGTGGCCACCAAGACCGTTCCGGGTACGGGCTTTGCCACGCCTGCAGCCAAGACAGCCCAGATTCACGCTGGCATTTCTGGCAACTGTGCGCAGTGCCACGACACCGGTATGAACTGGATGGGCATGGACACCTATTACCCGATGACGCCGAAGACCAAGAGTTCGGTGTCGGGCACCAAGTACAACGGCTTCCACAGCCGCCCGACCTCCGCCGGCAGCCTCCATGCGATTGCCGACTCCACCCATCCGACCACGGGCGAGTGTGCCGATTGCCACAGCAGCTTCGACGCCTGGACGGGTGTGGACACGCCAGTCAACCACATCCCCTTTGCCGCCACAGCCCAGTGCACGAGTTGCCACACCTCGACCAACTTTGCGGTGTCACCGACGGTCACCAACATCCACAAGTACGCCCAGAGCACCACGGGCAATTGCCTGCAGTGCCACGGCAATGCCACCCTAAACAGCGGCAAGCCGGCGTCCTACTACGCCATCTCCAAGAACAACTTCAGCATCAAGGCGCTGCCTGACAACCACCTGCCCTATACCGCAGGCAAGGAGTGCATGGCCTGCCACAACAACATCACCACGCCGGTGACGGATGGAGCGAGCTTCGCCAACTCCAACATGGCCCACTCGGCCACCAGCAGCAGTTGCGCCACCTGCCACGGCGCGTCGGTGACGGGCACCACCTTTGCCGGGGTGACCAGCATCGTTGTGCTGCCGCAGACGACGCCAATGGGTGCCAATTCGCACATTCCCACCACGGCGGCTTGCGACCAGTGCCACAAGCTCACGGGCGTGCCGGCCCTGGTGCCGGGCGTGGCCACCAAGACGGTGGGCACGGGGGCAACCCTGTTTGGTTCGGGGGCGGCCGTGCTGCCGACCTCGGCCAACATCCACGCAGGCATGACGGGTGGCTGCGCCAGCTGTCACGAGGCCAACTACACGTGGATGGGCATGTCGGCCTACCCGGTCAATGCCAACACCATCCAGGCGGACCTGGCCTTCCAGTACCGCGGCTTCCAGACCCGGCCTACCGCTGCGGGCGGGCCCAACTCGGTGCGTGACACTGCGCACGGCGGCTCGGCGGCCACGGGCGACTGCCAGACTTGCCACAGCGAGGCCCTGGGCTTTGTGTACTTCAGCGCCACGGCGGTGGTGCCAACCAACCACATCCCCTATGCCACGGGTGCCGCCTGCGGTGCTTGCCACACCGCCGGGGATTACTCCACCCAACCGAGCTTGACCAACATCCACAAGTACGCGCAGAGCACCACGGGCAACTGCCTGCAGTGCCACGGCAACGCCACCCTGAACAGCGGCAAGCCAGCCTCGTACTACGCGATTGCGGCGAACAACTTCAGCATCAAGGCACTGCCAGACAACCACGTGCCGTACACGGCTGGCCAGGAATGCCAGGTCTGCCACACCAGCATCGCGGTGCCGGTGGTGAACGGTGCGACGTTCGCGAACTCGAAGATGGTGCACAGCGCCACCAACAGCGCGTGCGACGTGTGCCACGGCGCCTCGGTGACGAACACCACGTTTGCGGGCGTGACCAAGATCGTGGTGCTGCCGCCCACCTCACCGGCGGGTGCGAACTCGCACATGCCGCTGGGCACGGTGACCAAGTGCGACGCCTGCCACGCAC
>WBZX01000359.1_pt1 | contig 42737 bp, 32 predicted proteins | sample 5204211 | NCBI WGS metagenome assembly WBZX01 (sample SAMN12344362, study PRJNA552823) | activated sludge metagenome | biome: Activated sludge suspended growth; feature: Nitrification reactor; material: Wastewater; isolation source: activated sludge from nitrification reactor of wastewater...
CTGACAGCATCAACGGAGCGACGATGGTAGCATCAGATTCGATGACAAACATCGGTGTCGTCTCGGTGAGCTTATCCCAAGTGATCTTCTCGTTCGGAGTAGCACCGGAGTAGGAACCATACGAGGTGGTCGAATCGGAGATCTGGCAGAAGTAGGACCAGGGTTTGACCTCTTCCTGCAGATCGTACTTGATGGAAGGTACCACGCAGATAGGGAAGTCGCCTGCGATGCCGCCACCGATCTGGAAGAAACCCAACCCCTGCCCCTTCGACAACTCACGGTATTCATCGTAAAGCTGTGCCATGTATTCGATGCCTGACTTTACAATGGACGCGGAGCATTCGTTGAACTTAACATGCGAAGCGAAGATGTTGCCAAAGGTCGAGTCTTCGTAACCAGGTACGACCATCGGAATGTTAGCCTTGGCTGCAGCGAGCAGCCAGGATTCGTCAGCTTTACCTTCATGCATGGTAGCGGGGAGTTTCTGGATCAATTCGTAGAAGTACTCATGCCAGAAGCGCCTGCTCTGTGACTTGGTTGCTTCTACCCACATCGGAACGATGAACTTCTCGACGGCCCGGAAAGCTTCATCTTCGGGAATGCTGGTATCGGTCACCCGGCGCATGCGGTCTTCGAGAATCTTCGTGTCATCTGCTTTGGTGAAGTAGCGATACTCGGGGAAGTCCTTGTAACTATGGTGTGCAACCAGTCGGAAGAGGGATTCTTCGAGGTTGGCACCAGTAGAAGAGATGCCATGAATGAGGCCTTCGCGGATGGCCGGCGCGAGGGTGATGCCCAGCTGGGCCGACGACATGGCACCGGCGAGTGTCCAGAACATCTTCCCACCCGCCTGCAAGTGCTTCCAGTAAGCGATCAGTGCATCGCGAGTAACACGTGCGTTAAAGTTCTTGTAGTTCTTCAGAATGAATTCAAGGACAGGGAGGGACATGAGATTCTCGATGGCAGCCCGACGCGCGAGCGAGGGTGGATCATGCGATCGCTTAACGTCCCTCGCTAACGCTGCTGGTTGGTATACCGATGGCGGCACAGATGGCATCTAGTTTGTCATGATGATTTACAGGCACCAGCAGATAGTTGGTGTTCTCTGCAGCTTCGCTCCAGTCGTTCCACAGGTGTGTTGAACCATCGAAGCCGAGGGCGATGCCGGTCCAACCGGGCTTGAGCATCGCTTGCAGTGTCTGAATCGCCCCGTGCTTCCAGCGGGGGCGGAAGAAGGGAACCCATTCAAAGAGCAGGATCGGTGGGTTTTCACTGTTCAGCAGTTGCTTCGCACCTTGAAGGGCAAACTCTTCATGACCTTCAATGTCGATTTTAAGGAAGTCTACTTTCGAGAGTTGTAGTTCTTTGAACTCATCGTCGAGTGTAACGGTGGTGACTGTTGGAGTACCGCCTTCAGGTGGCAAGGGGCTACAGTCCACTCCAAACTCGCCGCCTGAAGGCGGTACTCCAACGTGGGACAATCCACTGGAGCGTTCGGCAACAAATGTGATGGTGCCTGCTTTATTCGAAACCGCACAGGGCCGAACCACTAGTTGGGGATAGGACTTCGCATTCAGCTCCAATATTCGTGGCTGTGGTTCATAGGCGATGACTTTCCCTGATGTTCCCACCAGTTGAGCCAGCAGTGTAGAGTAAACCCCGATGTGGGCACCCACATCGAGAACAGTGTCGCCTGGCTTCACGATGGCTTTAACGAATGCCACTTCGCGAGGTTCAAACTTCACACCACCATCGAGAAAGATGCGTTGCTGATCGAGGTCACGCAAATCCAGATGCAGGATGCCTGCGTGATGCGGCACGGTCACATCTTGCATGGAGGTGAAGACTCTGCTCATCCAGGTACCTAGCCTCATGTGGCCACGTACCCGCCAGTTCTGGAACATCTGGCGATAGAGGCGTGCAGGCCAACTGACTAGCTGTTGCATGATGGATGCCTGGGGTTCCTCCTCACGATAGCTGTTCGTATGGTGTTCAGCAAGTTTCTCCTTGCTTCATCCCATGGGTATGAGTACCTTCGACTGACGATAGAGCGTGGCAGGGTCGCTCGGTACTCCGAACGACCCTGGAAGCGTGCATCATGAAGCACATCCACAGGGTTGAGCTGAGTACAGCACAACCCTGCCACAGATTTGAACGCAACCTCTCTAGCAGCGTGGAGCATAAGATGGCAGGCAAGGTACGGGTGGCGATTGTGGGTTTAGGATTCGGTGCCGAGTTTATTCCGATCTATCAGCAGCACCCTGATGCCGAGATGTATGCCATCTGCCGACGCAATAAGGCAGAACTTGATGCCTGTGGCGACCAGTTCGGCGTGGCCAAGCGGTACACCAGTTACGAAGAACTGCTCAAAGATCCGAATGTCGATGCGGTTCACATCAACAGCCCGATACCCGATCATGCCAAGCAGTCCATCGCGGCGCTCAACGCTGGCAAGCATGTGGCCTGTACGGTACCTATGGGTGTTTCGATTGAAGAGTGCAGGCAGATCGTAGAAGCCCAGAAAAAATCGGGCAGGACCTACATGATGATGGAGACGGTGGTCTACAGCAGAGAGTATCTCTTCGCAAAGGATCTGTATGACCGGGGTGTCCTGGGCCGCATCCAGTTCCTGCGAGGCAGCCATCAGCAGGACATGCATGGCTGGCCTCACTACTGGCCGGGCCTGCCACCGATGTGGTATGCAACCCACTGCGTCAGCCCGTGTCTGGCTATTCTCAGCGATCCTGAGAAGGGCAAAGCTGCGCTAGCCGAAAGCGTTGTCTGCCACGGTTCAGGGCGTATCAGTGATGACCTGATCAAGCACTACAACAGTCCGTTTGCCATCGAGTCTGCCACCTTCAAGATCAAAGGTAGCGATGTGGTGGCGGAAGTGACTCGAAGCTTGTTTGACACCGCTCGACAGTACCGCGAAAGCTTCGATGTCACCGGCAGCAACGTTAGCTTCGAGTGGCAGCAAGTCGAAGGTGAAGACCCGGTGCTACACATGCGAGGGCTGCCTGAACACCAGATCCCCCGCCGAGTGAAGGTGCCTGACTTTGCAGGAAGGCTACCGGAAGGCATCCGCAAGTTTACGGGAGCCATCCACGATGCTACCCATCTCAGCTTCCTGCAAGGTGCAGGCCACGGTGGTAGCCACCCCCACCTCGTACACAACTTCCTGATGGCTGTCCTAGGCAAGCAACCTGCCTTCCCCGATGCTCCCACCAGTGCCAACTGGACGATGGTTGGCATCTGTGCCCACGAATCTGCCATGAAGGGTGGAACGAGGGTGGAGATACCACAGCTGTAAGAAAGCATCACATGCGATGGACAACATGGGTAGGCCTGGGCTTCTGTTGTGCCGGGCCAATTTGGTTGGTCTATCAACTTGGTACTGACTTATTTAGAGTGCCTTTGCTGTGCCTGTATGTGATGTTTCCTTATCTCATGACTGCAGCTATTGTTGGGGGAGTACGCGACGATGCCAAGGCTGCCCGTAATACGATGATTGTTTCGGAAATCGTGTTCCTTCTTGGCATCGCTTGTTCGTTATTTAATGCAAAGACGGCCCTCGTTTGGGTGATCATTGTTCCAATCGCTCAGTTCGTCGTACTGTTTATTGGTGCTGTGTTAACTGGGAGCAGGCAATGTTGTAAGACAGCCCTCTCCTCGTCTTCCACCCCGCAAACCATAAGATAACGCACTCGCAAGAGATACGACATCTCGCCTACACTTTACGAAGGACGACTCTCGACGAGGCCTATGACCCCGCCGAATCTTATTCGCAATTTCTGCATCATTGCCCACATTGACCATGGCAAAAGCACACTCGCAGATCAGTTTCTGCTGAAGTGCAATGCCATCAGTGAGCGGGATTTCCGTAACCAGGTCCTCGACGCCATGGACCTGGAACAGGAACGGGGCATCACCATCCAGATGCACCCGGTGACGATCTTCTACGAACTGAATGGTCAGAAGTACGAACTGAATCTCATTGATACCCCCGGACACGTTGACTTCAACTACGAAGTCTCGCGCAGCCTGGCGGCGTGCGAAGGGGCGATTCTGCTCGTTGATGCATTCCAGGGCGTGCAGGCCCAGACGGTACACAACGCCCTCCTGGCCATGGAAGCTGGCCTGACGATCATCCCCGTCGTCAACAAGATCGATCTGCCTTACGCTCGTACCGATGAAGTCATCAGCGAAATGGAACATTCGCTGGGTGTGGTGGGCGAGGAAGTAGTAAAGGTTTCAGCCAAGGCTGGCATGGGTATTGAAGAATTGATCCAGGCTGTGATTGAACGGGTGCCTGATCCGACAGTCAAGATTGCGAACACTGACAAGCCTGAAGAATCGCTCAAAGCACTGGTCTACAACAGCCACTTTGATTCCTATAAGGGTGTGATTGTTTACATCCGAATCATGGAAGGTGAACTGAAGCCTGGCCAGAAGGTCAAGCTGATGGCAGGCTCGCAGGAGTATGTGGTTCAGGAACTGGGTCAGTTCCGTCCGAAAGCCACACCAGTTCAGGGTCTGCAGCGGGGCCAGGTTGGGTTCTTTACCGCGAACATTCGCAACCTGCGTGATGTTCGCATTGGCGATACAGTCACCGATGCTCTGAAACCCTCAGAAACCCCGCTGGCAGGTTATAAAGCGCCGAAGCCGATGGTCTTCAGCGGATTGTACCCTGTTGACAGTAGCGAATTTGAAGACCTCCGCGAAGCTCTTGAAAAGCTTAGCTTGAATGATTCGAGCTTCACCTTCCTTCCCGAAACCAGCGAAGGACTTGGCTTTGGCTTCCGCTGTGGCTTCCTCGGGATGCTTCACCGCGAAATCATTCAGCAGCGTATCGAACGGGAAAGCGGACTGGAGCTCGTTCACACCGCACCCAACGTCACGTACGAAATACTCAAGAAGACCGGCGAGGTCATGTCGGTGGACAATCCACAAGATGTGCCCGATACCGGTCAAATTGAAGAGTTCCGTGAGCCTATCGTCCGCATCAGCTTCATTTTGCCAAGCGAGAACATTGGCGATCTCATGCAGATGTGTACCGAACGCCGAGGTACTTACGTTCGGACCGAATACCTGAGCCCCAAGCGGGCGATTCTCGTGTTCGATATGCCTCTCGCTGAGGTTATCTACGATCTTTACGACCGCCTCAAGTCGGTCACCCATGGCTACGGTACAATGGATTATGACATCCTTGGCTACCAGGCTGCTGATCTGGTCAAGCTCGATGTCCTCGTGCATGGCAATGCTGTCGATGCACTCTCCACCATCGTTCACCGTGCCTTTGCTGATCGCCGAGGCCGCGCCCTGGTAAAGAAGCTGCGTTCCGAAATTGATCGTCATCAATTCGAGATCGCCATCCAGGCAGCCATTGGTTCCAAGATCATCGCTCGTGAAACCATCACAGCGATGCGGAAGAACGTCACTGCCAAATGCTATGGTGGCGATATCAGTCGAAAAAAGAAGCTCTGGGCCAAACAGGCCAAGGGCAAGAAGCGAATGAAACAAGTAGGCTCGGTAGAGATACCTCAAGAAGCCTTCCTGGCGGTGCTGGAATCGGAGTAGTTTTCGGGTAGACGGAGAAGTTCGATGTCGCAGTTGCCAACGGAAGTTATTCCACCGAAGCCCGAAGATCCCGTCTACGAAGAAGTACGTGATGGCTGGCGGGAGACGTTTGAAACGATCTCGTTCGTCGTCTTCCTTGTCCTGATGCTGAAAGCCTTCGTTGCCGAGGCGTATGTCATCCCCACCGGGTCGATGGCTACCACGCTGCTGGGCGATCACATGTATCTGACCTGCCCACGCTGCCAACAGACTTACCCGGTCAACGCTTCCAATGGTGGTCAAAACCTCGAACAGCGTGAAGGTGACGGTGGCAAGAAGTTACTGCAACTGGAAGGCTGCTGTCCTAACTGTCAGCACATCGTTTCAAATCCAGCGGAATCGGTCGAAGGGGGAGACAAGGTACTCGTCCTCAAGCCCATTTACGATCTGTTCAAACCCGAACGGCATGAAACAGTCGTTTTCAAGTACCCACTCGGGCCACAAAAAGACTTTGGTGCTTACAACTACATCAAGCGTCTTTGGGGGCTACCCGGCGAGAAGCTCGCGATTCACGGCGGTGATGTTTACCAAGTGGATAAGGATGGCAAGCACGAGATCATCCGGAAATCCAGCGACAAACTGTTACGCATGCGTCGGCTGGTGAACGACAACTCGCTACTGAATCCCGCTCATCAGAATCCACTCAACTCGCGATGGAAGCCTGCCAACGAACGCTGGGAGACCCCGGATGCTGCACAAACAGCATGGGAACCAGTCGATGGTGGCCGAGTTTGGCGAACCACTCCGAAAGAGGGCATGAGTTGGCTTCGTTATCAGCACCAGTTCCGCCCCAGCAGCAACAACAATGGCTTTGCCCAAAACACCCCACAGGTGGACGGACCTTACCTCATCACTAATTTCATGGCGTACAACCATGATAACCGAGGATTCTTTCCCCAGGACTGGGTGGGCGACCTCATGATCGAAGCTGAGGTCGAAGTGCAGGAGAGCAAAGGCACACTGGTAATGCAACTGAAGAAAGGCATCGTCAGTGCCGAAGCTCAGTTTGACCTCGCGAGTGGTAAATGCACCGTTGTGCTGATGAAGGAAGGCAAACAGATCAGCAGTCACGATGCTCCCACCAATGTGAACAGCATCGGGAAACATAAGCTTCGCTTCGCTAACTTCGACAACCGCATGACAGTCTGGGTCGATAACAAGTTGCCTTTCGGTGAAGGCATCACCTACGAGATCAGCGAGAACGAACGCGGCCCGCGCCTGGCTGACTTTGTCCCCGCATCACTTGGAGTACAGAATGCCAAGGTGGTGGTCAGCAAGCTCAGCGTCTGGCGCGACATCTACTATGCCCGCGAAGTACGCTCAGCCGATTCCAATGTTGGTGCACATGGGCTGGCGGTTCCCACTGCAGAATACCAGCAACTCGCCAAGCAGGGCGACATCCATTCAGTGAAACGCAAGGAATGGCTCACCTTCTACCCGGACAGCACCACAGTACAGAATGCCAAAGGTGAAATGCAGCCTCCACGCTACTACCCGACAGTGGACGCGACTCATCCCAGTGATCGCTTCAATGCCGATGAGTACTTCATGCTGGGTGACAATAGTCTGGCCAGTCAGGATAGTCGTGATTGGGGACAGGTGCCTCAACGACTCTTGCTCGGCAAAGCGATCTGGGTCTATTGGCCTTACCGCAACTTCCAGTCGATCAGATAGGGAAAGAAGCGATCAGGTCGTCAATCAAAGATTCCGGGTAGAACACCCAGTGGTGCTCTCTGCTGAAGTGATGTTCGTCCCGTTTCAGTTGTTGTAGTGCTTCAAGCAGATGCTGATTGTTACTGTGTATTTGTGGTTCAACAAAGGGCTGCAGTTCGACCCGAATTGCCTGCAATTGCACATGTCGATCATGTAGCGTTGTTGGTGCAACCTGCTTGGCCGCAAGCTCCTGTTTCCGTTTCCGAAGTTTACCAGGAACGGTCGTTGCTGGTTCATGCAGATACCGATCAGGATTCCACACCAGGTCTCGAAGTATATGGCGTAGTTGCTGGGGTACGGCTTCGGTCACCTGCTCACGATGCCAAGGCAACCTCTGAGTGGCAGTGATCACTGCAAAGCGTGGCAGGGTGATGTTCCAATAGCGTTTGAAAATCTGGTCGGTCAATTCGTCGTAAACGGCTCCGCCGATGCCATGCACGAAGAGATCAGCGACGAAGAGACGAAACATCATGGAGGTGATGAGAGCCTTGGGGCGTATCTTCCAACCAATGTAGTCCTGAGTGCTGAGTCCTGAGTGCTGAGTAATGGGGTGTACTTTGCCAGCGATGATGGAGACGAGTTCCTTCTTTTGGTTGTTAATCCGCACACACAGTCGGCCCCGTTGTGTCGTGCCTGTTTGCCAGGCCCAGAACGGCAGTTCAACCAGATCGCCACTGACTTGGAGATTGGCCACCGGATGGTTGGCACTGCGGATGCGGTGTTCCTGGCGATACTTGACAAGTTCTTCGTTATAGATCTGCGCAAATACTGAGGCATTACCGATGAAATGTTTCAGTAGCGTTTGAAAGAACGTTGTGTCGCACCACTGGCTCATCAACAGTTCAGCATTGTGAATACCCTTGGCACTTTCCCATTGATGACGAGCAGAAAGCCAACGTAGCGGTAAGATCGGCGACTTCGATTCACTCGCTAGTTTCCAGAACGAAGCCAAGGCGGGCTTCCAAGGCCAGTTGGCAGACAGTGCTTCAAAATGCTCAGGAACACTACTGAAGCTGGCTTCATCCACCTGCCATTCTTCATACGGAAGCGGCGGCGTGGCTTGAGAAACTGCCAGTCGATGATCGGCAGCCGATTCACTGGGTATCTGTAGTGTGGTAGTTTTGGCAACATCCGAATCAACGTTCAGATTCAAGCTGCTGCCGTTGAGCTTGCGTGCCAGTTGGGCGATGGCAATATTCTTGGCCCACACTCCGGGATGATACAACTCTGGTTGATGACCAGTGATGATGAGTGGTCTTTTCAGCTTGGGTACAGGCCAACCATGCTGCAGCGCATTGCTGTTGGAAATAGTTTCTGCTTCTGCGCGAGCCAATTCACGAAGCTCAGGCAGACTCTTGCCTTCTAGCGATAGTGCATTGTTGGCAACGAGCTTATCGTTCTCGGCAATGACATCAGCTAGAGTATCCCAGGCAGGGACAACTAGAACAGCTCCCTGCTCGCGAGGTGCTCGCCAGCGTGAGCTGCTCATACAGCCAATCCTTCGGTCATGGTGGGTGCAATCTCACCCTGATGAATCCGTTCCAACTCACCTTCAATCACACTCTGGTAGTAAGCCAGGCGACGCTCTGCATCATCCAACCCGCCACCAAAGGTACGGTTCGCATCCAGGTAGACGAGGGGCACAGCCACTTCGGTGATCCGCAGTCCCAGGTTGGCAGACTGCACCCAAAGTTGGAGTGGCATGCCGTAGCCATTCTCGGTGATGCGGAACTTGCGCAGCTGCTTCACCCTATAGGCTTTGAAGCCACAGAAGGCATCGGTAAGGTTCAGCCCCAGCTTCTGGTTCAAATAAGTGGTCAGCAGTGAATTGATGCGGCGACGATCAGCGGGCGGAGGAGTGTTCTCTTTGAACACCCGCAGGTATCTGCTGCCTGAGACCATATCGATGTCGGAACGCAGTGCTTCGAGCAATACAGGAATGCGTTCCGCTTCGTGCTGACCGTCGGAATCCATCGTTACCAGCACATCGTAATCATGTGCCTGGGCAAACCCGAACGCAGAACGAAGGGCAGCCCCGTAGCCCAGGTTGGTGCGGTGATGGATGACATGCAGATTCTTCTCTTTGTGCAGTACATCACCTGACCCATCGGAAGAACCATCATTGATGGTGAGTATGTCGCTGGCGTATTTTCGAACTTCATCCAGCACCATGACTATGTGCTTGACTTCGTTGTAGACGGGAATAGCTACCAGGGTTTTCATCCGGCACCTGCTCGATGATTTCGTTGTAACGTTATGATACGCAGGTTCCACGTGGGTGGATGTGAATTAACTCAATCCACTGCCGATGTCGTTATCAGCCTGGGTTTCGCTGGTGAGGTTGCGCCAGAGGATGGGGCGGGAATGGGGAGCAATGTGCAGCACAACTTCACCATTCTGAAAGACACGGACGATGCCTGTCGATTCACTCACCACGATGGCAATGGCATGGGTCTGCTTGGAAACGGCAGCAGCTGTCCAGTGTCTGCTCCCTAGCCCCTTACTGAGAGTGATCCCTTCCGCAGGGACGGAGATAAATCGGGCAGCAGCTTCCACGGTTCCATCTTTATTAACGATGATAGCACCATCGAGCTTGCAGATTTCCTTCATGCTCTCACGTACACGCTTGTCACGAAGGTTGCGTTCCTTTTTGCTGTACCCGCGTACTGGATCAAAGCCAATCACTCGGGAAAGTGTCATTACCTTGCGGGTATCGCCTACGACCAGGAGAGTGCCAATAGGTTTACCTTCACGACCTTCGCGACCGATATCGGTTGCAAGATCTACGACTGCTTTGAGTGTTTCGAGAGGCACCTGGGTATCAAGTTGACGAAGTTCGCGGGCGGACAAACGTTCAAGATGATCGCCCAGGTAGATGACACTGATGCTGTCCATCGGATCGCGGGAATCATCCGATTCGATGCCGTTATAGACAGCAACAATATTGGAACCCTGATGAACGAGTTCTACCGTTAGCGCTTCGAGAAGTGCGAGGCTCAATCGTTCACGCATGGGCACTGGTCGATAGTCGAGGGTCAGCACATTCAGCCCGGCACGTCCATCAAGAGAATCAGCGAGCTTCCTGTTCAGCGGAGCAACCAATACCTTGACACCTCGCAGTTCATCAAGAACTTCGTCCCAATCCAGTTCGTGCTCAGCCAGCAGGAGAATAGCTTCCGAGCGCGTGCCCTTGTGGAGCATCTTGGCAGCAGCGAGCAAGTGCCTGGTCTGTTCGGGGAGAGGCATAGGCTTCCAATAAGGCTATTTTTCAGCAGCGGACAATCCTTATTGGCATAGTAGATGGAATCGTGAGAGTGGCCAATTACTAAAGCGGTTTTTGTGAAAATCGGAGGCGAATGCTGTCAGAACTCTCACTGGAAGCCTTCTTGTAGATCATTGACGTCCCCTGCCAGCACCTGATCCCAGGCAAACGCAATACGATGGATCGCCTCTATCAAAAAACACCGAATATCAGTCGAGAAGCGTTGCTTCAGTGACCACTGTCGAAAGTAGCTGATACCACTGGCGACTATTCCCGAGACAGAGTAAGCAACGTCATTGATTGTGCCACTACGTTCATCAATCCGTATAGACGATTCCGATGGTATCGCACCATTGATCTTCCGGCTAACCACTTCCAGACAGGCAATCACGTTACGAGCCAGTATTTCGATGTTGGGTTGAACACCTGTTTTCGTTGCGTTAAACAGAGCCCAGACGAAACTCTCTTCTTTTGGGAGATCACTGGGAAGGTTGGAATGATTTGCTAGTCGAAGTCGAGCTTCTGCATAAGTCATCATTTCTCTGCCAGCTGTTGTCCGTTTTCAAGTGCCCCTACACCAGTGGCGACGAGTTTCATCGTCGTATCAATTGGCTTCCAATCACTTCCACCCCATTGCTGTAGCAGTTCAACGTTCGTCTTAGTACGAAGACCCAGTTGAACTCGCACTCGCTTGGCCTTCCCATCTTCGATTGTAACTACAAAGGGCTGATCCTGCTGCAAGCCAACAGCAGAAGCAGGTACGCACATTGCTTTCTCTCGTGTTATCATGATGCGGGCAGTAACATACATTCCAGGACGCAGCAAGCCATCGGGATTGGGCAGATCGACTTCTGCACGCAGGGTTCGTGTTAGCGTATCGAGCGCCCAACTGACTCGGGCAACTGGGGCACTCAGTTCTTTGTTCTGCAGCGACTGCACACGAATCGAAACAGGCATCCCCTTTTCCACGTATGAAGCATCCACTTCCGGTACATCAACATAGATGCGAACCAGATCAGTGCGAACGACATGGAATAATGGTTGCACACTGGTTGCGGTGGTACCACTGGGAGCCTGAACGAAGTGTCCTGTATCAATTTGCCTTTTGGTAATGATCCCGCTGAATGGTGCTACGATCTTGGTGTAGTTGAGCAATGCTGCCACCCGACGGCGGTCTGCATCTGATAACTGTTGTTGTGCTAACGCCACCGTTACCTGGGCCTCCGCTTTATCTGCATCGGCGACCGTTGCACTACGAGCAGCTCGGCTAAGATCAATGGAAGCTTCCGCTTCAGCTACTGCTGCTTCAGAGGCACGAAATGCATCCGTCGTCATTTCAAATTCACTGGGTGCGATGGCCCCACCTACCAGGTTCTTTTGCCTCGCCAACTCGGAACGCCATCGAACCAGGTTGGCGACAGCCCGTGTTTTGCTTGCCTCAGCCTGACGAATAGCCGCATCAGCCTTTTCCACATTGGCCTTGGCCGCAATGAACGACTTACGTGCTTGTTCTACCTGGGCCGTGGCTAGGCCCACAGCTGCTTCCTTCTGCTTCAGCTCCTCCTCAATCTCAGGGATGTAGAGCTCAGCCAGCACCTGACCAGACTTCACAACATCGCCAATATCTGCAGACCATTTCTTGATGTAGCCAGGCAGCTTGGAGAAGAGTGGAGTGTGTTCATACCCTTCGATCCGGCCAGGTTGTTCGACAATCTTCTGTATTGTTCGAATCTCTGGCTGAATGATGCTCACCGCCAGTGCCGGCGCAGTTGAAGTGGCAACAGGTTTCGCTGGTTGGCAACCGGTTAGCAACAACAGTACCAATGGCCAGGTCTTCATAACGTGCTCACCGAATCAGGGTGATAGTGCAGACTAGCTGAATCTGCAGGATCTAATGACGAAGAGGATACTGAACTACCTCGTTGTATCCACACGAATACTGCAGGCACGATGAGTAACGTAGCGAACGTGGATGCGAGCAGTCCACCGATGACAGCACGTGCCAGTGGAGCAGCCATCGCTCCACCTTCGCCGAAGCCGAGTGCCATCGGGAGCATACCAGCACACATCGCCAGGCTGGTCATCAGGATGGGCCGAAGCCGTTTCGATACGGCAGTCTTGGCAGACTCAATCGCATCATGCTCCGGATGAGACCGCCGGGCTTCTTCAGCAAAGGTGACCAGCAGAATAGCATTTGCCACCGCAACGCCCACCGCCATGATGGCTCCCATGAAGGATTGCAGATTCAGTGTCGTCCCGGTCAGAAGCAGGCAGATCAATACGCCAAGCAGGACGGCAGGCACCGCAGCAAGGGCTACGAGGGAGAGCTTGAATGATTGGAAGTAGGCAGTCAGAAGGAACAGAATGGCTACTACAGCAACAATGAGCCCTTGGCTGAGGCCCTGGAACAGTTCATTCAGTGGGGTTACCTGGCCACGCACTTCAATGGTCACTCCTGTAGGTGCAGCCCCCACTTGCTGGATAAGTCTCTGGAGTTGCTGATTGACACGTCCCAGGTCACTACCTTCAAGGTTGGCAGTGATGCTGACCAGTCGCCGCATGTTGAAACGATCCAACTCACCAGGCATGGTGGCTTCCTTGACCTCAGCCACATCACGAACCATCACCTGGTCTTTTTGGTTATTCAGCACCGGGATAGTCTCGATTCCCTGGGTGGAGTTGACCAGCGCCTGTGGTACTTCCACCTGCACCTGGTAGCCGATGCCTGAGTTAGGATCACGCCAAAAGTTGGGTACAGTGAAGCGAGTGGATGAGGTGAACGGCGTAATGGCCCGGGCTACCTGTTCGACCGTGACATCACTGGTGGCTGCCTTCTGTCGATCTACTTTCACATCAATGGTGGGATAATCGAGCGATTGACCGATCTGCACATCCTTCAGCGATGAGAGTGCCTGCATGGCTTCAAACAGCTTCATGGCATGTGCGCGGTTGTCAGCCAGCTTAGGCCCACTGACGACTACTTCAATCGGTGTGGGGGACCCAAAGCTCATCAATTCGTTGACGATGTCTGCAGGCTCAAACGAGAAGTGCAGTTCTTTCGCCATCCGTTGAGCACGGTCTGCAGGTATCCCTTCTCCGATCCATTTCTTTTCGATCCACACTGGGAGCGTATTCTGAAACTTCTCACGCAGCTGACGTTTCAGGCGTTCCATGCTACCTAGCCCAGAACGGAGTGCAACCCGCAGAACAGCCTCTTCAGGCCCACTGGTCCACAGGTAAACGCTGTTAATTGGGTAGCTGGATGGAACGAGGCCGACGTAGCCGAGCGACATCTTGAGTGATTCTTCACCCACTTCTTGCTTCATGAGATGAAGTGCCTGTCTGGCGAGTTCTTCCGTTTGTTCGATGCGGGTACCTACTGGTGCCTTGATGCGAAGCTGCAGGTAGCCTGCATCAGCAGCGGGGAAGAGATCGATCCCGATCATGGAGTATAGCAGTATGACGAGGGCAGTTGTTGCCGCCAAGTAGATTGGGACGACCAACAGTCTTGCTGAAACCAGTTGATTGACGACTGGCATGAGTTGCTTCGAGATTCGGTCCAGCAGCCCATGCGAATCGGTAGCGGCTGGGTGTTTGCGAAGCAGCCAAACACAAAGTACCGGCACCAGCGTACTGCTGAGCAGGTACGACGAGATCATGGCGAAACCGACCGCCAGCGACAGTGGCAGGAACAACCCACGAGCAGCGCCTTGCATGAACAGTGCTGGCGTGAACACGGCAAGAATGCAAAGCATGGCCAGGAACCGGGGTACTGCAGTCTCCGCATTGCCTCGTCTGACAGCGACAGCTACCGAATCAGTGTGTTCCATTTGCGAATGGATGTTCTCCACTTCCACGGTAGATTCATCTACCAGGATGCCTACCGCCAGTGCCAATCCTCCCAGTGTCATCAGGTTGAGGGTGCCTCCCGTTGCAGCGAGAGCCAACACGGCACCAAGAAGAGCTAGTGGGATGTTGAGAACCACCACAATCACACTTCGCCAGTCGCGAAGGAAGAGCAGCACCATGACACCAGTGAGTACAGCACCCAAGGCCCCTTCAATTGCGACTCCCCACAAGGCATTGGTCACGAAGGGGGATTGATCAAAGGCAAAGTCAACTTTGATTTCGGCAGGCAACACCGCCCGCATTTTGTCGAGGTTCGCTTTCACATTCTGTACGACATCCAGCGTCGAAGCATCAGCCCGCTTGGTAACCAGGATGTAAACCGCTCGGCGACCATTCGCCAAGGCATATCCCGTGGCGAAATCGCTGGCATCCTCAATCAATGGCGTATCCGTGATAGGATCACGTCGCACCACGTCGCGCAGATAGATGCCACTACGAATCGGAATATCACCAAGTTCTTCAGGCTTCGTCACCATGGCATTGATGGGCACCAGGGGCATGCGTTCCTGCACGCGAGCCTGACCAGATGGCGTGATGGTATTTCCTGCTGCCAGTGCTTGTACCACCTGCTCAGCGGAAACCCCATAGGCACGCAGTCGATCGGGATCAGCTCGTACTACCACCGTACGCTGATTTCCTCCGAAAGGCGGTGGAGCGGAGACACCAGGAATGGCAGCGAACATCGGCCGCACTTTGAAGAGTGCCTGATCCTGGATTTGCCCGACAGAAAGGGTATCGCTGGAGAGGACGAGGTAGCCTACAGGTACGCTGCCAGTATCGAACCGCATGATGAAAGGTGGAACCGTGCCGGGTGGCATGAATGCCCGCGACCTGTTGACATACCCTACCGTCTCTGCCAAGGCCTGGGCCATGTTCGTCCCCGGATGGAAGACGAGCTTCATCAGCGAAACGCCCTGAACGTTCTTCGATTCAACCTGCTTGATGCCGTTGATGTAGAGGAAGTGGTATTCGTAGTAGTTGGCGATCAGGCCTTCCATCTGTGATGGATCAAGCCCACCATAGGGCTGACAGACATAGACGACTGGGAGATTGAGTGCCGGAAAGATATCAACAGCCATCCGACTGGCAGCCAGCAGACTGGCTGCAGCGATGGCTAGTACGATGGCCAACACCGTGACAGGCCGCCGAAGCGCAAAGACAATCGGATTGAAAGAGGTGGTCATGGATTCACACAGCGTTCAGTGCATTATCACTGTTAGCTACATGATCACAATGAAAAACTGGAGTGATTGGTGAAGAAGGAATCCGTGCTCCTCCTTCACCCATTAAGAGTGACACAACACTAATCGTTCTTCTTGGGTGCAGCTTCCTTGAGCTTGGTACGAAGTACGTCCATCTCAGCCTTTGTCATGCTGGGGCAGGCTTTTTGAAGCATCTTGAAGTATTGCTCTACTTCCTGTGGTTCCATGGGAAAGCCAATGTTCTCGCCGAGATCGCCTGAATCAGCGACGACCTTCTCTTCGGCATCAATAATGGTGAACGCCGGCACGCCGCGTTCCTTGCCATACTTCAGGAACATCTCCTGCCCACCTGCGTTCTTGACGGTATCCACTTTGACGATCACGAAGTACTTGCCCAATATCTTCGCGACTTCAGGCATGTCATGGTACTGCTGTAACTTGACACACCAGCCACAGCCAGGCGACCCAAAGACGAGGAAGAGTTGCTTCTTCGCTTCACGAGCCTTGGTCATACCTTCGGTGAAGATTTCCTTGGCTGATGGTGTCTTCGCCTTCTCGTCTTGTGCAGCGAGGGTAGTGCAAGCCAGTGCCAGAGCTAACAGGGCAGAGATGTACATCTTCATGACGGGTGTTCCTGAAAACTAGTGTTGTCTGGAACGACTATAAATGATGGATATGCTGACGACAACAAGTAGCTCAGTTTTTTGTTACGGACGATGATATTCACCATTCAAATACGATTAGCCGGTGTTTTTCAACCACCGGCTAATCGGTCTATCTCGTCAGGGCAATCGCTAGCTACGTTGGCAAAGCGATTCAGATGTCTGATGCCGATCTGACATAACTACCACCCACTAGGCACCTTGCTAGTGCTCGCTGGGGTACTGCTCTTGTTTTTGTCTTCGGAGATATTATTCCAGGTGTCCTTGAACTTATCAGTGCCTTTGCCGATGTCCTGTTTGATCTTATCACGGTTGATGTCGAACTGAATGCTGGTCTTACCGTTGGCATTCTTAACGCCATTGATGTCGTACCAGTCGAGGAACCAGCCGGTTACCAAAAATACCACTGCACCGAGGAATAGTAGAAAGATGAGGTTGCGCATCAGAGTCCATCCATGTGATTGCTTGCAAGAGAGGGAACGTTACCGGAAGATAGCCTTGCGCGGAAGACCAAAGATAGATGAAAAATCAACTTCTGGCCAAACCTCTCTTGACAGAGCCTAGGTACGAGGGCGATGCTGGTAGCACAACAGTGATCTGAAAGATTCCTCCCCACTCTGGTCTGGTGGCGAGGTAGAATGGTGACAGAGTCTGCGACGAGCGTCTACACCCCGGTTTGCCATTTCTCAATTAGCAGGATGCAGCGAACTCCACATGAAGTGGGTGAACGTACTGAACACCGAATCGTCTCTTTGACAACCGAACACGACAGGCGGTTTCGCCATCACGACACTGCCCGTCACGCAGGGAGGAACCCATGACGACTACAGCACGTGAACTGCTTTCAAACCTGCAGCAATCGCAGGACCTGACCGAGTATCGCAAGATACATTGGGAAGGTTCGTTTGAAGATTACCTTGAGATCGTTCGACAACGCCCGGAAGTGACCCGTTCGTCATACCAGCGTCTCTTCGACATGATCATGTCTCATGGCACCGAAGAGTATTTCGAGAACAAGGACAAGCTCTTTCGCTACAAGTTCTTCACCGAGTTTGCAGCCAAGCATGGCGATTCGATCTATGGCCTGGATCGAACACTCTCGCAACTGGTGAATGTCTTCAAATCAGCAGCCCTCGGCTACGGCACTGAACGACGTGTGATCTTGTTGCACGGGCCGGTGGGTTCAGCCAAGAGCACCATCGCCCGCTTGCTCAAGCGTGGCCTGGAAGAGTATTCGCGTGCTGATGGTGGCATGCTCTACAGCTTCAAATGGAAGAATGCGGATGGCACCTGGGCGAAGGACCCCATGCACGGTGAGCCACTGTGCCTGATCCCGCCTGAACATCGGCCCAGGATGCTGGAGATCCTCAATGCAGCCCGTAAGGATCAGGACAGCTACGCCATCCAGATTCGTGGCGATCTGTCGCCGTACAGCCGGTTCGAGTTCAAGGAACGGCTGCGCAAGTATGATGGCGACTGGGTGAAGATGCTACAGGAAGAGGTGAAGGTGTACCGCCTGATCCTCTCTGAGCAGGACCGTGTCGGTATTGGCACTTTCCAGCCCAAGGACGAAAAGAACCAGGATGCTACCGAACTGACTGGCGATATTAACTACCGCAAGATCGCGGAGTATGGTTCCGACAGCGACCCACGGGCTTTCAACTTCGATGGCGAACTCAATATCGCGAATCGTGGCTTGGTTGAGTTCATCGAAGTGCTCAAGCTCGATGTCGCGTTCCTCTACGATCTGCTGGGTGCATCGCAGGAACACAAGATCAAGCCGAAGAAGTTCGCCCAAACGGATATTGATGAAGTGATCCTCGGTCACACCAATGAGCCCGAGTATCGTCGACTCCAGAACAATGAGTTCATGGAAGCTCTCCGTGATCGTACCGTCAAGATCGATGTGCCTTACGTCACTCGGCTGAAGGATGAGGTGAAAATCTACGAGAAGGACTTCAACAAGGAGAAGGTTCGAGGCAAGCACATCGCACCACATACCATTGAAGTGGCAGCAATGTGGGCCGTGCTGACCCGCATGCAGACGCCAAAGCATGCCAGCCTGACTCTGATGCAGAAGATGAAACTCTACAACGGCAAGACGTTGCCTGGCTTCACTGAAGATAACGTCATTGAACTGAAACGGGAAGCGACCCATGAGGGTATGCTCGGCATCAGCCCACGCTACATTCAGGACAAGATCAGCAATGCCCTGGTGGCTTACAGCGACAGCACCTGCGTCAATCCATTCATGGTGATGCATGAACTGGAGACAGGACTACGGCATCATGCCCTTATCACCAACGAAGAGCAGCGGCAGCATTACCGCGAGTTGCTTTCGGAAGTGAAGCTGGAGTACGAAGATGTCGTCAAGAACGAAGTCCAGCGGGCAATCGCGGCTGATGAGGAAGCTCTCACCCGTCTGTGTGGCAATTACATCGACAATGTAAAGGCTTACACCCAACGGGAGAAGGTACGCAACAAGTACACCGGAGCCTACGAAGAACCCGATGAACGGCTGATGCGTTCCATCGAAGAGAAGATCGAGATTCCCGAGGGCCGTAAAGACGATTTCCGTCGGGAGATCATGAACTACATCGGTGCCCTCGCCATCGATGGCAAGAAGTTCGACTACAAGACCAACGAGCGTCTGCAGAAGGCGCTCGAACTCAAACTCTTCGAGGACCAGAAGGACACGATCAAGCTGACAAGCCTGGTCTCCAACGTGGTGGACAAGGCGACTCAGGAGAAGATCGACGTTGTGAAAGGCCGCCTGATCCGCGACTTTGGCTACAACGATGAGTCAGCAACCGATGTGCTGACGTATGTGGCCAGTATCTTTGCAAGAGGCCAGACGAAGAAGTAACAACTTGCAACTCGTCCCCGGTCGGAGACCGAAGACAAGAAGGAACCCATGAGCCAGAAGATCGATCATGATGTTCAGCGATTCCGCAAGATTGTCCGGGGAAAGGTCAAATCCAACCTCGGCAAGTACATCACGCGCGGCGAGATGATTGGCAAGAAAGGGAAGGACCTCGTCAGCATCCCGTTGCCTCAGATCGAGATTCCGCAGTTTCGGTTTGGTTCAAAGGGTTCCGGTGGTGTAGGGCAGGGACCAGGCAAGCCAGGACAACCTCTCAGCGCTCCCGATCAGGAAGGTGATGGTAACCAGGCAGGTGATTCCCCAGGAGGTCACATCCTTGAAGTAGAGATGTCGCTGGAGGAGCTAGCTGGCATCCTGGGTGAAGAGCTGGCGTTGCCCCGCATTGAACCTAAAGGCAAGAAGAACATCGTCACCACCAGTGACAAGTATTCAGGCATCCGCCCGGTGGGGCCTGAGTCGCTGCGGCACTTCAAACGTACTTACAAGAAAGCCTTACAGCGAGAGATCAGTTCGGGAACCTACAACCCGATTGATCCCAAGATCGTCCCCATCAAGGTCGATAAGCAGTTCCGATCCGCCAAGCCAGTCAACTTGCCGCAGAGTGTGGCATGCCTGGTCTACATGATGGATGTGTCCGGTTCGATGACCGATCAGCAGAAGGAGATCGTCCGCATCCAGGCGTTCTGGATCGATACCTGGATCAAGGCCCACTACAAGGGCATCGAACGGGTTTACATCATCCACGATGCAGTGGCCAAGGAAGTGGATGAACACACCTTCTACCACACCCGCGAAAGTGGTGGCACCAAGATCAGCACGGCTTATGACCTCGCAGACAAGATCATCACCAAGAAGTATCCATCAAGTGAGTGGAACGTATATGCCTTCCACTTCTCCGATGGCGACAACTGGGGAGATGACAACGACAAGTGCCTGGCGATCTTGAAGGATCGGCTACTTCCCAAGCTCAATCTCTTTGGCTACGCCCAGGTTGAAAGCCCTTATGGTTCCGGCGAGTTCATGGATCAGATCGAAGGTTTGCTGGAAGATCACCCGAATGTGATAGCAACCAAGGTTCCTGACAAGGAGGCGATCCTGGCGAGTATCAAGTCTTTGCTGGGTACGGGGCGGTAAGATTGATCATGGCTATAGTTGGTTTTCTTTGCCTATTCATGCCTGGAATTCTGAGCTACACAGTATTTACAGTACTGATGAAAAATCATCGTCTTTTTCGGGCTGTATTGATCGTATTGACAACGATTCTTTTAGGAATTGTAAGTGGATTCGTTTTTGAACCCTTCTATGCTCAACTTCACGGAACATCGCCTTCAAACGATATGACATACCACATGGCTTTCATCATGGGAGTGCTGCAAGTTCCCATCGGTGTTGTAATTGCAATGTTTTCCCTGCTCCCCGCAAGATCAAAACAGGGAATGGGTGTACCATCCCAATCTAAATAATCTCCCGTATCGGTTCCCCCTCCCCAAGTATCGGCACAGGTCTTCCCGTGTGATCAAGGAACGATTGTCGATAGTCGATCCCTAACACATGGTAGACGGTAGCCAGGATGTCGTAAGGGCGGAGCGGACGGTCTACGGGGTGTTCGCCTTTACTGTTGGTTGAACCGACGATCTGGCCCGTCTTGAGCCCGCCGCCTGCCATCATCACCGAGATGGCGTTGCCCCAATGGTCGCGACCAGGAACGGTGCTTTGTCCGGGTAAGCCATTATTGAGCCTGGGCGTGCGGCTGAACTCACCCATCACTACCACGAGCGTATCGTCGAGAATGCCACGTTGATCCAGGTCTTCTAGCAGTGCCCCAACAGCCTGATCCATCGGACGCAACTTCATCCCGTGGCTTTCCTTGATGTTGGCATGGTCGTCCCAATGGGGCATATCAACGGTGACAAAGGTCACGCCGGCTTCCACTAGCCGCCGTGCCATCAGGGTGTAGCGGCCCCAGGCGCTTTTGCCATATCGGTCAGCAGTGCGAGGATCTTCCTTGTCGAGATCGAACGCAATCTTGGCTTGCTTTCCCAGTACCATGTCCATCGCTTCCTGCTGAAAGCGATCCATTGATGTCATGGCTCCACTGCGGTCAAACTCCCGACAGGCTGAATCCATCGCAGTAAGCAAAGTGGCCCTATCTTCAAACCGATTGCCTTGGTCTCCTTCAAACTGCTTCAGCCACTTCGGTGTGCCTATCGGTCGCTGGTCAGTGGCACCCAGGTACTTGGCCTCACGATCCACATCAAACGGGTTATAGGCAGCACCAAGGTAAGCAGCACCTTGATAGCCCGGGAAGAGGTAGACCGATTCAGCGGATGGCAAACCCACGTAGGCAGGCAACCCCTGTTGATTTGCCCCTTTCACACGCGCTACATAAGAGCCAACGGAGGGATACATCTGCTTTTGATTAATTGAAGTGGAACCAAATCTGCCCGTCAGCATCCAGTGGGCCGCGGCGAAGTGGTCGCCATTATCATGATGTACCGAACGAATGAGCACCATCTTGTCAGCATGCTTGGCCTGACAAGGCAACGTCTCGCTCAGCATTATTCCGGGAACATTGGTACGGATGGCACCGTAAGGCCCACGATATTCAATTGGTGCGAAAGGTTTGGGATCGTAACTTTCCAGATGACTAGGGCCACCATCGAGCCAGATAAGGATGACCGATTTCTTTCGAGATGCCTTGCCGTGTGCTTGCAATCGTAGCAGGTCAGCCGAGGTGAGGCCTAGGATGCCGAGAAACCCCGCTTTGAGAGCGGTTCGCCGAGTCATGTTCTCACAGTTGTATGCACGACGGCCCAGTTGCAGTTGGAGCAAGGAGAGGCTCCTCTTCGGTGGGAAAGTTTGCAGCGAGTATCAGGCAGGTAGGATAATACCCGATACGATTCTGCGGTAGGTTCATTAGAGCATACCACGAACTGTTTTGAACGAAAGGGCTAAAAACGAAAAACCCCCACCATCAGGCAGGGGTTTTTAGCGAGTGCCAGAATTGCATTATTCCACAATCTGGTTGATCTTCACTGCGGTGTAATGCTGGCGGTGCCCCTTGTTGCGGCGATAACGCTTGCGGCGTTTGTACTTCACGACGCGGGTCTTTTCGGAGGTGTGTTCCACCACTTCACCAACGATCTTGGCTCCGCCCACATAGGGACGACCAATCTTGGTGCCTGCATTGCTTTGTACCAGCAGCACATGGTCGAAAATTACTTCCTGACCAGGTTCAGCACCATCACGGTAATCAACGCGTACGAGTTCACCTTCACTCACGCGGAACTGGTGGGAACCACTTTCAAACACAGCGTACATGTCGTCGTCCTGCTCTTTTCTCGAACTTAATACAGAAAGCTTAGTCTAGAAAGCAGACGTCTCCTGGCTAGTGTCTGCTGTGAATTTCCAGTGATTTCCCGTTCAGAACTGCCTGTGAACCTGAAACTCGTTCAGGAAGTCTATCAAGTAGCCTTGCCAGAGAATCGTTTATACCCACAATAATAGTCCGTGCAGGGGAAACCCGACACAATCAGGGCGTTTAGCACAGCGGTAGTGCACCTCGCTTACACCGAGGGGGTCACAGGTTCGAATCCTGTAGCGCCCACACTGTTCATCGGTTTTGATAGTCATAAGCTATCTGGCCGCACATTAAGCATCTGTTACGTTAGGAATGAGACATGGGTAAGCGAGGCGATCGTTTCAAACTTCGTGCTGTTAGGCAGAAGGAATCCAAGGCCGAGAACGGCCCACGCAAAGCAGCAGAACGTCTCCGTCGTGAGAAGCGTCTGATTGCCATGCTCAATGCCTCCAAGCCACCCTACCCCAAGATCATTCGCAACTGGCTCTCCAACGAAATTGGTAAGCCCGAAGTTCACATCACTGCTGATGATGTCAAGGCATTGCTTGCCAAGAAGTAAACAGGACTCGACACCATGCAACGTAGCCTGACTCTGTCAGGCTCGTTTCGTTAGTCGTTCACGACAGCCGTGCTCGCTGTGGTCGAATCGACTTCTTCTTCAATGATCTGGATCGCTGGTATTCCGCTCACTCGGCGGTACTGGTCATCCCGTAGCGACCAGACCACCACAACCATCGCCGCAATCGAAGTAAGTATTCCAGCAAGCAGTGCATTGGCACCAGCCAGCACGAAGAGTTGAGTACCCAGCCAGGGCATCATCAAGCCACGAACGCCATTGAGCCAGAAGTGAATGCCGTTGTAGATGGGCACTTCGGCGGAGGATGGTGCAAACTGCACAGAAGCTAGTGCCCACGTCACCTGTCCACCACCTTCCGCTACACCACGAAGAACACTGCCCACAATGATGAGGGCCGGGATCGACCAGACGATGCCGATGAAGTAACAGATCAGATAAATGGTCATCGTGCTGGCAATGAAGAATCTCGATTCTTCGATGCCGAGTTTGTCCATCAGCCTGCCCCAGAAGGGGGATGTGATAGCCAGTGTTGCTTGTGGCACCACAGCGAGCCACACAGCTAACTCGAGTGGCGAGAAGCCCAGGTCCTGCTTGCACATGATGAGTACCAGGTGTACCGAAAGGAAGAAGGCAGACCCTGAAAGGAAATAGCCAATCTGGAAGCGCCTATAGGCATGATCTCTCATCAGTACATCCCGTGCATAGCGGAAGGAACTGCCAAGAGTTGTTGTTGCTTCACGGACTAGCACATTCGGTTTCACCTGTGCATAGGCAATGCAGGCCAGCAGGCCGAACAGTGCTGCCATCGGGCAGAGCCAGCGGTAGTTGTCTGGCGACTGCCCTCGCTCGGGGTCAATCAGGTAGCCGATAGAGACGATGGCAATCACCATCGTGAGGAAGTTCCAGAAGATGAGCCAGCCGAGCACCTTACCTCGTATTTCGCGGGGGTAGGTGGCATGGTACAAACTCGACTGTCCCATACGCATGGCTGAGAAAGCCAACTGACTGATGGCCATCAGCAAGGTAAATCCAGCGGCTGGACCGTCGCTTCCCGGAATGAAATGAACGAAGGGTACCAGGAAGAGTGGAATATTCGCCCAGATGGCCATGCGCAGGACAAGCTTTTGCATACCCCAGCGTTCACCGAGTTTAGCCCAGACCGGGCCAATGAACGCACCGCAGGGAAAGGCACTCGTCAAAATGGTGATGTGCCATTGATTGGCGTGCAGGCATTTCAGTGCAATGATGTGGGACGCGTACAGGATGGCACCCATGAAGATGCCATTGAGTGCATTGAACAGGCACTCCATACGGAAGTTATGTCGTATTCGCTGCTGATCGAGATCGCTAGCCACGAACGTTTCCTGATGCGTTACTCTCTTTGTATGGAGTAAGCATCGGCACTTACTTCCTGATGCCGTACATCTTCTCGATCTGCTTGGTGTATTCGGCCATTGTTGACAGTCCGAGTTCCGTACGGCGTTTATCCACGTTGGCTTCATCCTCGATAGGTTGTGGCTGATGCTTGCCGTTCACTTGCGTGAACTGGGTACCATACTTCTGCTTCTTGCCTTCAGCGACAAGGACACGGTCGGTGAGGTAGGCAACATTGGATGGGATCACTTCTTTCCTGGGCAACTTCTCCATGAGTTCAAGGCACAACTTCTGGAAAGGACGATCCGCATCAGCATGCTGCACCAGCAGCCAGGCTGCGTTGAAGCCATCTTTGCCGATGTCGCTGATGGTGGGCCAGCCTTGCTTGGCAACGATACCTTTGAGCCAAGCAGTGTTCTCTTTGTCTGCTGCTTCTACATCGTGAAACAACTTGGCTAGCTCTGCCTTCTCTTCAGCAGATTGTTTGTCGTGCTCGCCTTTGCCTGCTGCGGCCAGAGCCTTGGTTTTCTCAATCATCGCCATGCGTGCCTTTTGATCGCGATTGGTGCGAGAGAGCAGTTCTTCTCGCAATTCAGGTTTCTTCACGTCAGGCTTCTTGGGGGCATCATCCAGCATTCCAATAAGCAGGCAACAAACAATAAGCATGTGATATTCCTTGTCAGGTGTGGTGGAAGACTAGCAAAAGAAGGCTGAGAAGGCGATGAGTTATCAGCTTACCTGTTTGGCCCATCCAGCAAAGTTTAACAGATTTCGAGAAAAATTCCTTGGCGGTCATTTGACAGGGACATTACCATGAGCTACGCACTCCCAGAAAGCGGGAGGTGCTTCATCCATTTGAGTCGGCATCTTGGAGTTGGTGCATGTTACCAAGGCAATGCAAAGGTCTTCTAGCTGCTTCGTTGTTGATCGTTGCTGCATCACCATCTTACGCTCAGACACTGACATGGGGTTCCGGTGGATCGGGTGGAACTGCCAACTGGAACACTTCCAACCTGAACTGGTTTGATGGCACAAATAATGTTGTTTGGGCCAATGGATCGATTGCCCAGTTCAACGATGTTACAGGCACAGTAACAGTCGCAGACCCGGGAATGACAACTCCAGGAATGACATTCAATCACACTACGGGAAACTATGTCCTCCTCGCAACGGGTGGAAATACTGTTGGCCTCACGGGGGCTGCAACTGTTACTCAGAACAATGCGACGGATTTTGTTCGGATCGGTCAGTGGGTATCAGCTTCTGCTGGCACTCCAGTTATTACTGGCACAGCAGGCTTCACTAAGAACGGGGCTGGCGAAGTCCTACTCGCATCTCGCCTTGATACCACAGGTGGTATCACCATCAATCAAGGGATTTTGACACTAGGTGATCGAACTCAGCCTACTGGTTCAAATGTAAATAGCTCGGGAATCACAAACAACAACAGCATCACGATTAACAATGGTGGTACGTTACGTATTGCAGCAAGTGCTGCTGCTGGAACGACTTTTACTACGACTCAAATTCCCCAAGTCACTGTCTCTGGTAACACGACGATTAGTGGCTGGCGTACTGGAACATCTGCTTCACACTCACCTACAATTAATGGCAATCTTGTTGTAGATGCTACGGGAGCTACACTCAGTTTTATTGCACAAGGGAATTCAAACCTAACAAGCGCAGCAAACAACCGATTAACTTTCGGTTCAGCAACACTCAACGGCCCCCTGACAGTTCAAACACAACCCTTCATCAGTGGTACCAGTGTCTCAAATATGACATTGTCATCCATTACCGACAATGGCAACAGCATTACCTGGCTGGGTGGCGGTTCTGCAACAGTGCTGAGCGCTGATTCGTTTCGAGTAACACTTGCATCAAACATGACGGGGAATTGGACCATTGGGAACGTGGCTGGGACTCAAGGGGCAACTGTGTCAATGAGCGGGGCTGCGATTCCATCTACCTTAACTTCAGGCACTATTACGATCAACCCCTATTCATCTTTGTTGTTCTTTAACGCAGGCAACTACGGTACCGTTGGGCAGACCATCAATGTGAACGGCATAGGTGCGCAACTGGCAGATTTCTCAGCAGGCACGAGTGGTGCTATCAGAACCGGAAGCAATGTCGCCGTGGGTCTTGCCAGTAACCTCATACTACAATCAGATTCGTACATCAACACAGTTGGTTCTACTTCAGTATTGACCGTTTCTGGGACTGTCTCTGGTGCTGGTGGCTTTACCAAGCAAGGCCCTGGAACGCTTGTGCTTTCAGGAGCAGGCTCCTACAACGGGGTGACCAATATTAACAACGGTACGATCCGCTTGAATGGAGGCGTTGATCGTCTTTCTCCATCAACGGTAGTCAACTTTGGCCAAGCCGGCTCTTCTACGCTTGGCACTCTCGATCTCAACGGCTTCAGCCAATTCCTTGCAGGGCTGAACTCCGTATCCGGCACCAACGCAAGCGGTAACAACAATACTGTCACCTCCATCTCTGCTGCGACCTTAACCATAAATAACAACTCTGATAATGTGTTTGGCGATGGGTCTAATGCAAGTAGTGGTGTCATTACAGGTGCCATTAGCCTGGTAAAAAATGGAACAGGTAGATTGGATTTGGGTGATTCCAACACCTACACAGGTACCACGACCGTGAACAACGGTGCGTTAGCAGTTAATGGATCTCATTCGGGTGCGGGTCTTTACACCATCAATCCTGGCGGGAGATTGGAAGGCTCTGGAGGAATTGTTGGCAATGTCAATATCGCTGGAGGTACGATAGCACCAGGAAACGGAGCAGGAGTGATCACAGTTAATGGTGCATTGAATTTCACCAGCACTTCTACTTATGCAGTAGACATCAATGGACTCACTCCCGGTAGTGGTAGTCATGATCAAATAGTGATTGGTAATTCCGGCTCGATCAGTCTCAACAACGCCAACCTGCTGGTGACGCTTTCCATTGCCCCCAGTGTCAGCGACATCTTCTTCATCATTGAGAATAGACCTGGTGTTGCATTTACTTCGTTCTTCAACAATCTGCCGGAAGGCTCCCCTATCACTGTAGGGAGCTATGTAGGCAATATTACCTATCTGGCAAACTTTTCTAACTTGACGGTCAACGGTGGTTTCGATGTGGCCATCTACAATCTAGCATTATCCGTTCCCGAACCTGGATCGATTGCACTGATGGGTCTGGCAGGGTTCGGGCTATTGCAATGGTATTTGCGTAAGCAGAAGAAGCAACCTGTCACCAGTTCTAAAGAAGCACCTACGGAGTCAGCAGAAATGGCTACTGTGGTTGCAGATGTCGAGTAAACTGCGCACAAAAAAAAACCAGGATAGGCATCCTGGTTTTTTGAGAGCTATCTAGTTGCGTTCCGCCTGCTGCATCAGAGGGCTGGATCGAGAGGGTACCAGTTCCAGTTCTAATTCCTGATCGAGCGGAGGCCATTGCCGGGCAATGCCTTCATCTTCGATCTTCCGCAGGGTGTATTCCGTTACATGAAAGCGTTGGGTGATGTGTTGGCGCGATTCGCCAACACTTTCACCGTTATCCTGGGCACGAACGAGCGCTTGAAATATCGTACGGCGTTCCGTGACCGTAATACGTTTGGACATCGATGATCCTCCAGTTGATCAACTCCGTGAACAACCAAGAGTTGGTTGAACAGAGCGAGGGGATTATACGCCAACCTAAGTGGCAACAAGAAACTTAGTCGGGTTGCCCTGAGAAGAGAGGGCAATGATTGGAAAGACGGGAAATGAAAGGCGGACCGTCTACGAAATATTCTACGCAATTGACTAAGCTGGAGTTGCTAGAAAAATGCCAGAAAAGGCAATATCGATTCATCTACACGGAATGGACACAATCAACCAGCATGCTGCTTTTGTAGTAATTTCAGGCATTTCATCACTTCTTCCTGTGAGACTCGGAGTGACTCTCTGCTATCTACCAGCGCTGCCAAGCAGGCACGCTTTGCCCCTCGCAGTGCTGTCAGCGATCGTTTGGAAAACAATGTCGTCAATGCTTCAAGACGACTATCCAGTTGTGCAGGTTTCACCACTTCATTTACGATACCAACTTGCAGAGCCTCTATCGCATCCACTTTTCTCGCAGTCGTAATCAGTTCAATTGCAGCAGCATAACCACAGATGTCAGGCAGCAAAGCGCAACCACCCAGATCGGGGATGATTCCATACTCGATCTCAGGGAGGGAGACAAAGCTGCCTTCGGTGATGAGTCGCAGGTCGCACCAGAGTGCCAGTTCGAGCCCTGCTCCGATGGCAAACTTTTCGATAGCTGCGATGGTGATGAACGAACCGTTTCGCAGCCAGACAAAGGCTTGCTGAATCGCAGCGCCGTCAAAAGAACCAGATGCGAGCTCACCACTAGTGAATAGGGATGTGTCGAGGCCACTCGAGAAGCAGCCTCCCGATCCCCGAACAACTATTACGGCAAGATCACCAGGGTCCTCAATTAGCTGTCGGCCCAAGTGTCCCAGTTCGTTCCACATCTGCAGTGTCTGGGCATTTCGCTTTTCCGGACGATGGAGGAGCAACTCACCAACAGCACCACGCTTTGTGAAACGAATGTGTTCGTAAGTGGACATGATGAACCTACTTCAGCGTTGTCAGCCATAGTGACTTGGGCATCGTACCCAAATCTGCGAGTGAAGCGGTAGCATTTTTTGTTGCGTTTTTGGATTGCCCGATGATACGAAAGCCTGTGTTCCCCGGCACACTGTTTTCCAGCCGCAAGATGATGGTGGTAACTGCATCTTTGCTGGCGGTGGATTGCACTTTCCACTTTACAGTAGAAGGCAAGTCGACCAGTGAGATCTGTACAGACTCCTTCCAACCATCCAGCATGGAAACCTTCACGGGAATATCGAGGTGCTTACCAGCAGTGAGAGTGAACCGATCAGCATCGACACTGATGGAGTAAGCAGGCTCGGCTGGAAAGACCCGAAGCAATACATGGTGCCGCCAGCCGTAGCGACCATGTAAATCACGAACGGCGATGGTAAACATTCCGTCGCTGGCTGGTGTGTAGCTGGTCATCACATCCGCATGCAATGCAGCAGCTTCTGCTTGATGCACCACTTTCCCAGTGGCATCAGTGATGGTCAGCACCGGGTCGGTATCCAGTTCGAGTGTCTGGCTGAGTGCCTGCAGGTAGTATTTCTTACCTTTCGACAGTGTCACCTTGGTTCGGAAGACAGGCTGTTGACGAGTCAGTGATGCTGTCACGCTGAACGGAACGGTAGGGTTGATTGGCATCCGCAATGGAAGTGAGGCATCATGCACAGACCATTTTTCGCTTCGCACTGCAGCCTGGCCAACTGCATTGGGATGATATGCCACTGCCCGTTCGTCATCGAGTTGTAATAGACTCGACTGCGTCTGTGAATTGAGGTTACCGCCCAGCAGTCGCACTAGGCCGGGCTCCTCGCTACGGATCGCCAGTGGCAACACATGGTCGATAAACGGCCCATTGGTTAGTGTCAAACGATAGAAGTAGAGCTCACCACCAGAGTAGCGAATCGAACTATCAGGATTGGCGGGGAAGGCGAACAGACGAACGTAGTAGGTGCCAGCTTCTGTTGCCGTAAAATTCAGTTGTGGATCGAGCCCATGGTAGTCGTGATTCTGCGAGAGCACCGTGCCACTGGCGTTTGTCAGTTGCATCACCATATCCGCTGCAGAACGAAGCACATGATGTGATTCAATACTGGCAACCAGCGTGTCGCCCTTTTTCAGAGTGACCGCGTAGCTATCGAGATCGCCATTGCGGTTAAGTTTGCCATTAACGACCACAGGCAATCCTGCAACTTGCGATTTGGCCCGGGTATCGTTTGGCTCGACTTCCATCACTTCAGACAAGGTTCCTACGATGAAGGGACGCAATCCGCTCGCGCCTTGAGTATCGTAGCAGCGTAGCCAGTAGGTACCGGGGACTAAGTCATTACTCAGTTTGATGCTGAGCTTCCCTTTGTCTTTACCCGGAGTGACAGTGATAAGCGGGCTGCTGGTCCAGAACTGGACGGGCCAACTATCGAAGGTGCCGATAGCAAACCCTTCTACAGTCGTGCCACGTTGTCCGCCTGCAGGATAGAGACCAGTGAGCGTAGGTGCTGCTGCATGTGCGAAGCTGGCACAGAACAGCAGCAAGACGGAGAGAACTAGCCTGATCAACCCATCAACTCCTTGATGGGAGTGGGATCGCTGACCAGGTGAGAGGGTCTGCCGTTCGGTGCATACAGGATCTTGCCTGGATCGATACCCAGCTTGGCATAGATCGTCGAAGTGAAGCTCTCGGGGGAAAGCACTCGTTCCACTGCAGCGAAACCCTGTCGATCAGTTGATCCGATGGCCTGCCCGCCAGGTGTCTTGCCACCAGAGAATAATACGCTCATCGCATTCGACCAGTGATCTCGGCCACCATCCTTGTTGATCTGAGGTGTACGGCCAAACTCGCCGAGAGCGATCACCATCGTGCTGTCGAGCAAGCCTCGCTGATCGAGATCGTGAATGAGAGCAGCTACGGTTTGATCCCAGGTAGGAAGCCGTTTTTTGAGAGCATCAAAAAGCTTGGAGTGATGATCCCAGCCACCATCATAGAGGGTGATGAAGGGTACACCTGCTTCAACCAGACGTCGAGCCAATAGAGCCCGTTGGCCAAAGCTATTACGGCCATACGCATCACGAACCGCATCGGGTTCTCTGGAGATGTCGAAAGCAGCTTGCGCCTGCTTCGACTGCATCAACTTGCTGGCCTGCAGGTAGTGTTCATCCAATCCCAGCGCCGGGTCAGCCAAGTTCTTGTCGAGCAGTCGCTGGAACTGGTCCACATCCTTGCGAAGATCGCAGCGGTCGGTAAAACGATCAACGCTCAACTCAGTGGGAACGGTCACATCTCGAACGCGAAAGTTCTTGTTGTTCGGATCACCATCAACCACAAACGGTGCATACTGGGCACCGAGGAAGTTCGGACCACCCGAACGGGACATGGATGGCATTGAGAAGTAAGCAGGCAAACCAGCTGGCGCACCAATCTCCTGAGCAACAACAGAACCGAGACTGGGATGGAAGCTGACAAATGCGCCACAGCCCACGGGGATTCGGGGTGGAGCCCCGGTCATCATGTAGTGGTTGCCTGCCCCGTGGTTACCTTGGTCATGGCGGATGGACCTCACCAGGGCAATCTTGTCCATCAGCCCGGCCAGCTTTTTCATATGCTCCGAGACGATGATGCCGGGTACCTTGGTGGAGAGTGGTTTGAACTCACCACGAATCTCGCTTGGTGCTCCGGGCTTAGGGTCAAAGGTTTCGTAGTGGGTTGGCCCGCCATCCATCCAGATGAGGATGCACGACTTGGCAACTGCATTGGGTTTACAGCCTTCACTGGCTTGAGCACGGAGCGCGGTGGCCAGTCCGCCACCCAGCAGGGTGCCCAGCCCGATCTGCAGGCAATCGCGACGAGAGGCACCACTGCAGTTTGTCCAGAATGCCATGTCTTAGTCCTTGAGGACGAATTCGGGTGTGTTGAGCAGGGCCCAGAGGATATCTTCCAGAATCTTGCGTCGATCTTTCTTTGGATCGTCGAACCGCTTCAGGAGCGTTTGCCGTTCGCTGGTAGCAGGCAGCCTGCAGAACACCGATAGATAAAGTTCATCAATCAGAGCTGTGGGGCTTAGTTTGCTTTTCGACAGTTGAGCGATTCGACCTTCGTCGGAACTGAGCTTTCGCTGCAGGTTCTTCGCGTTCATCAGGTGCAAAGCCTGCACGACACTCGTATCATTCGTCCGCTCGCAAGGCGGATCCTGATTCGGATCAGGCCGACTGAAGCTGTCCAGGAAGTTGCTCGGCACCCGGGCAGTCCAGAGTTCCATCGCACGTGAACCAGCAGGCATTGCATCGAACTGTTCAGGCACACCGGTGATGTCGGAGTAGGCATCCAGCAGCACTTCAGCACGAATACGCTGACGGTAATGGCGACTGTAGTTCCGACTGTCACCCACGCTCTCAGGCTTGGGAACAGAACTCAGACCGTAGACGTAGCTGCTGGCAATGGTGCGGAGTAGTTTCTTGATGTCGTAGCCATTGTTCTTGAAGTCGGCAGCGAGAGCATCGAGAAGCTTGGGGTTGCTGGGTGGATTGGTGGCACGGATGTCATCGACAGGTTCAACGATACCCCTGCCCATAAGATCAGCCCAAACGCGGTTCACCATGACCCTGGCGAAGTAGGGGTTGTCCGAACTGGTCATCCACTGGGCCAGCAATGCACGTGGGTTTTGCTCAGCAGGTATCTTCATCGCTTTGCCAAGAAGTGGAGTTGGCTCAAGCACTTTGCCCGTGATGGGATGTTTCACCTCGCCGCTAGGTCTGGTAAAAACGATCTCTTCGCCGCCAGAAATAGGGGTAGAGATGCCTGCGCCTTTGAAGCCAACACGACCAAAGAAGGCTGCGAAACTGTAGAAGTCCTGCTGGCTCCAGACTTCAAAAGGATGGTGATGGCAGCGGGCACAATCGAGACGAACGCCCAGGAACAACTGGCTCACCATCGTCGTGATTTCGTCAGGCTCCCGACGGTCACGGAACATGACCACGGCACCATCACGGAAACTGCTGCCTTCAGCGGTGATCAGTTCCCGCACCATCTGGTCATAAGGCTGATTCTTCCGGAAGGCTTCACGCAGCCAGGCGTCCAGGTTCATGGTCGCCTTGATGCCTACCCGGTAGGGATTCGGACGGATCAGGTCGGCCCACTTGTTGGCCCAGTGATCGACATACTCTGGCCGTGACAGCAGGCTGTCAATAAGTCGAGTTCGCTTGTCGGGTCGTTGATCTTTCAGGAACGCTCTTGATTCATCCGCAGTGGGCAGTCGACCAATGAGATCAAGAGAAACCCGACGCAGGAATGTCGAGTCGCTTGCCTGCACCGCTGGGGTGATGTTCAGTTGCTGAAGCTTATCCCAGACCAGGCCATCGATGAAGTTGTAGCGAGGCAGCTTGGTATAGAGACTGGGATCAGGCTTCTTGGGCAAAGGAATGAGCACGGTGCTAACAGCAAACAGGTTCTGATAGCGTGCCATGATCGCTGCTTCGCCGGGCAGGGTGCCAGCCGTCACGATGCCTTGATCGTTCACGCCAGCGTAGGTGCTATCGTTCGACTGGTAGGTTGTCATGTTGGTGACACTATCGGTAGATCCATCTGAATAATGGGCAGTGACAGTGAGCGGCTGCGTGCCACCGGGAACGAGACTCTTTTCTGCTGGACTCACCGAGATGCGCATTAGCTTGGGAGCAGTTGCAGGTGTACGAGGCGAACCGCTGGCAATCCACTGCACCAATTGTTGATACGCTTCGGAGTCCTTCTTCAGTCGTTTGCCACCACCATGCGGAACCTCACCGGTAGCTTTGCGTAACAGCAGACTCTGTGACGGTGCAGCAGGGAATAGTCGTCTGCCCCGTCCTTCCTGGGTGATGGAGTGGAAGTCAAAGTCATGATCGAAAGCAAGCAGAGACAACGCAAAGCCATTCTGGCCGCGGGCTTTGCCATGACAGGCGCCAGTGTTGCAACCTTGTCGTGTCAGAATAGGGACGATGTCCCGTTCAAAAGTGACCGACTTCACTTCCACCGATTTGATCGGTAAATGAGCTAAGAGGCAACAGCTTGTTACAAACCAAATCAGGTAGGTCATGCTCGTGCAGGGAGGGATGCAGGCAGTGAATCACCACATTCCTGTGGCGGGTAGGTAGAGGAAGTATACCCGATGCGGTGAGGATTGCACTAGGAATATGCCTGCAAAGACAACATCGTTGGCTGCTTTTCTTTTGGCATCGCGCACTTCATCAGGTATGGTGGATACACCTACCTGCCAGTTTCCTGCCTGTACCACGCCACTGCTATGTCACACTTCCCACGTGCAGTTCTTCCCCATTCGCTGTCGCGTCGTGCCTGTTTACAAGGCATGGCTGGCTTAATTGCTGGTCCATTGCTCTCTGGTAGAGCTATTGCCGATGGCAAGACACCGATCCGGGTCGCAGCGGTCATTACCGAGATGACCTATCGCAGTCATGCTCATGTGATACTCGAAAACTTCCTGGAGCCTTACTACTTCAACGGGCAGGTGACCGAATCGGGCTGCCAGGTGGTGAGCATGTACTGCGACCAGTTTCCTGAGAATGGGGACATGGCTCGCGAGACGGCGAAGGCGTACGACATCAAGCTCTGCCCTACCATTCGTGAAGCTCTCACACTTGGTGGCAAGGATCTGGCTGTCGATGCGGTGCTGAGTATCGGCGAACATGGCAAATATCCCACCAATAAGAAGGGGCAGCACGAATACCCCCGCAAGCGGTTCTTCGATGACATAGTCAAGGTCTTCCAGCAGACCGGTCAGGTAGTTCCCCTCTTCAACGATAAGCATCTCTCGTATCGCTGGGACTGGGCGAAGGAGATGTACGATACTGCCCGCACAATGAAGATCCCCTTCATGGCGGGGAGTTCAGTACCATTGGCCCAACGCCTCCCTGCGGTCGAAGTACCAGCAGAAGCGAAGATCGAGGAAGCCATCGCGACTCATGGTGGCGGACTCGATTCGTACGACTTTCATGGCATTGAAGTATTGCAATCAATGGTGGAAGCCCGCGCTGGAGGCGAAACGGGTGTAGCCAGTGTCAAATATCTTAACCATGAAGCTCTCTGGCGGGCGGCTGCTGCGAAGGAGTGGTCGCCTGAGTTGCTGCTGGCTGGATTACAGACGGAGCCTGATCATCCAGAACCGAAGCCAACGATGGAGACTTTGAAGAAGTACGCGGAGTGGGGGCTGTTACTTCGGTATCGAGATGGCATGCGGGGCCTGGTGGTGAAGACACCGCAGAGCGGAACCCGCTGGCACTTTGCCTGCAAGCTGGCAGGACAAGTTCAGCCGCTGGCTACCAGTTTCTTTGTGGGGCCTTGGGACAATCGCTGCCTGTTCAAAGCACTCTCGCATGCGATCCAGGAGCACTTCCGCCAGAAGCAGGTGCCTTATCCGGTCGAACGCACGCTGCTCACCACCGGCATTGTTGCTGCTGGTGTCGAATCCCATTATCAGGGCGATGTTGCGTACCCCACTCCTCACCTCAGTGTTCAGTACCAGGCCAGGGACTTTCGACGCTTGCGTGAGCATGGTGCATCGTGGAAGATAGTGAACCACAAGACTCCTGCACCACGTGGCATGGATCGCCTCGGCAAACGCTCGAGGAAAGTCATCATCCCTGATTAGGAAACAGCGTGAGCAGTACCACCCCCACGCCTGCACCGACGATGGTTCGTTACCAGGTGATGCTATTCCTGCTGGCATTATCGTTCCTCACCTATTTTGATCGTGTCTGCATTGTCCGCGTGCAGCAGGTGATACAGAAGGAATTGACCATCACTGATGAGCAGATGGGTCTGGTGCTGGGGGCGTTCTGGCTGGCCTACTCCCTGTTTGAAATTCCGGGCGGCTGGATGGGCGACCGCTGGGGGGCTCGCATCACCCTGACTCGCGTTGTCTTTTTCTGGTCATTCTTTACCGTGCTGACTGGCTGTGCTACCGGGTTTATCTCACTGCTGGTCATCCGTTTTCTGTTCGGCGTTGGTGAAGCAGGAGCATTCCCCAACATGGCACGGGTGCAGGCCAATTGGCTACCTGACGATGTGAGAGGCAGAGCAGGAGGTTGGCTTTGGCTCGCTGCTCGCTGGGGAGGTGCGTTCAGTCCGTTTCTCTTTGCTGCCCTCATTCGCTGGATCGATACCCCTGTCGCCCGAAGCTGGATCAATCTCGTTCCCGGCATGGAAGGCCTTTCCGGCTGGAGACTAGGCTTCTTCTTCGCCGGTATCGTCGGGTTCGTCTGGTGCATCTGGTTTTACTGCTGGTACCGCGATGATCCTGCATCGAAGAGCACCGTCAACCAGAGTGAACTTGATTTGATTCGACCTCCCCTCTCCCCTGGAGGGAAAGGGGCTGGAGGTGAAGAGCATCTTCCTTTCAGCAAACTCTGGCCCATGCTGATCAGCAACCGCAGTCTGCTTGCTCTCGTCGGCTTCTACATCTTCGGCAGCTTTGGCTGGTCGTTCTTTGTCAGTTGGATGCCTCGCTATTTGAATGATGTCCATCACTTTCCCTTCGATGCTTCCGAGAGCATCTGGAAACAACCTCTGCTCTACGGTGGCATCAGTTGTCTGCTGGGTGGTACGCTCAGCGATTGGCTTTTGCGTGCGACCGGTTGGCGCTGGCTGGGCCGAGCGTTGTTTCCCTTTATCGGTTTGACCACTGCTGCGACAACCATCTTTTGCGTGCGATACGTCGATAACTACGATGATGCGGTGTTGCTAATGTGTATCTCCGGTGCAGCGTTCGACTTCGGCCAGGGAGCAACCTGGGCCAGCATTGTCGATATTGGTGGCAACTATGCAGGCACCGCTGCTGGGTTTATCAACATGCTCGGCAACCTGGGGAATGCCTTTCAGCCTGTCATAGGTTCATGGGTATTCAATCGCTTTGGCTGGGATCCGCTCTTCATCGTTTATGCCGGTGCGTTCCTGCTCTCAGCGTCAATGTGGTTCTTCATCAACCCGGCACAGCGTTTCCATTCATCGCTTGAGGACTAAGCAGCATGCTGATCTTTGACTGGCATCTTGATCTTGCCTGGAACGCACTGGAATGGAACCGTGATCTGAAGTTGCCCATCAGTGAGATTCGTCATCGTGAACAGGCAGCAGGGTATCAGGGCCCGGGGCGAGGGTGCAATACCGTCAGCTTGCCTGCACTCCAGCAAGGCAACGTAGCAGTCGTCTCTGCAACACTTCTGTCGCGACATGACAAGAACGGCGTGCAGCTTTCGTTCATTCCCAAATCAGGATATGAATCAGCGGAGGCTTCCTATGCGATGGCCATCGCCCAGCTGGCGTATTATCAGGCGCTCGAACGCTCAGGCCTCATTCGCATTCTGAAAGACTGGCGGAGCTTTGCCAACCATGTGGAAGAGTGGCAGGGGTATGTCAGCAATGGTCGAACTGGTGATGCACCACGACTGGGGTTCGTCATCAGCATGGAGGGGGCTGACCCCATTCTCACACCAGAGGATGCACCGTTCTGGTATGAACAGGGCTTACGCATCGTCAGCCTCTCGCACTATGGAACCAGCCGCTATAGTCACGGCACTGGAACACCGGGACCTTTGCTGCCTCCGGCGTTTGAACTGCTGAAGCAGATGGATCGCCTTGGCATGATTCTTGATGTCACTCATCTTGCGGATGAAGCAATGGATCAGGTCTTCGATCACTTTGGTGGGACGCTACTGGCCAGTCATCACAACTGTCGAACATTGGTTGATCGGCAACGACAGCTTCGGGATAGCGATATCAGCAAGATCATCAGCCGAGGTGGTGTGATTGGCTGTGCTTGCGATAACTGGATGCTTGATGCAGGTTGTGGACAAGGGCCAGGCAACGTTCGTCGTGTAGCATCATTGGCGAACGTCGCAGACCACATCGATCACATCTGCCAACTGGCTGGCAATACAAACCATGTGGCTTTGGGTACTGATCTGGATGGTGGCTTCGGAACGGAACAGTCGCCGAGCGATCTGGATACGATTGCTGATCTACAGAAGATGGGAGACATCCTCACTCAGCGAAACTATTCGATGCAGGGTGTTGAGAACATCCTGCATCGCAATTGGTATCGACTTATCGAGCGAGCCTGGGCGAGATAGTCACTTTCGTTCAAGAATCCAATCACCTATGACCTTGAGAGCAGCAGGGTTGAAGGTCTCTTCGATCTTGCCGTACTCTGTGGGCGAGCCGGTTTTGCTAGTCTGGAACAGGTGATTGAGCTTGGGGAACGATTTCGTCGTCACCTGGGTGTTGCCTGACGATTCGAGAGCATACCTGATGGCTTCGAGGTTCTCCTTGTAAGGCACCTGGAGATCGAGTTCGCCATTGATGGCCAGCACCGGGCATTTCACTTTCTTGAGTGACGTGGTAGGGTCGTAGGTGAGGAAGGTCTTGAACCAGGGCTTCGAAAATTCACCCAGTGTTGCATTCAGTGTGGTCATGCCACCTTGCTTGTCGAACTCTTTCTTCTGCTCAGGTGAATACATAGCAATCTCTTCTTTAGAAAGTGCGATCAGCTTCTTGACCAGCTCAGAACCGGCAGGTTCAGCCTTAACCAGAGCAAATATCTTTCGTTGCAGCGATTCATTCAGCTTGCTGTCGCTGGCTTTGACACCTTCCGCATCAGCGATCAGTTTGCTTTGCAGATAGATGATCTCTTCACCAGTCAAACCGGTTCCTGCCAGTAAGACGATGAACGCGACATCCGTACTCTTGCTGGCCACGATGGGAGCAATCAAGCCACCTTCACTATGCCCGGCCAAGCCGATGCGTTTGTTGTCTACTTCTTTCCTGCTCTTGAGGAATTGCACCCCTGCGAGGGCATCATCAGCAAAGTCGAAGCTGGTAGCTTCAGCAAACTTGCCTGTTGATTTGCCCACTCCACGATCATCGACACGCAGGACAACGATGCCTCGACGCGTGAGGTAATCTGCAAGAACAGCAAAGGGCTTGTGGCCCAAGAGGGATTCATCCCGGTCCTGAGGGCCGGAGCCAGTGATCAGGAGCACTGCAGGGAATGGGCCATCACCCTTAGGGATCGTGAGCGTGCCGGCCAGTTTCACCTTGGCTGCTGCATTTTCGTAGGTCACGTCTTCAGCCCTGTAGGGGAAAGGCGGCTTGGGTTCCTGCGGGCGAACCAGCTTGGTGACGGACTTCACCTTCTTAATGGTCAGGGGTAGTTTGGTAACGCCCTGAAGCCAATGGCCTTCAGCAGTGTCGCCTGCAGCATTGATGGTTCCGATGAAAGAAGCAGCAGCTTTGGCTACATGAATCTTCATCTCGTTCTTGATGAGAGTTGCTTTGTTCACAGGCAATTCGACATTGCCTTGATCGATGCTGACCATGGTGCCTGAGATGTTACCTTTGTCGTCAGCTTTCAAAGTAAAGCCGAGCCGTAGTTCGATGGCACCGGCTTTCAGAGCACCTTCCCAGGAACCGACTAAGCTGGCTGCAGTCGTTGCATCCTGAGCGTGTAAGGTACTAACGATGAGGAATAGAGAGAGTATCCAACGCATGTCTGGCTCCTTGCATTTCGACATTCATCTAAATATGTCTTCGCTGCTATTCGTCAAGGATTTAGTCTGACATGGGCGAAGGGGATAGAATGATGATAGATCATATGGAGGGCTGACCATGACCCTTACTTCTGTGCTGGGATTCATTGCTTCGGTTTGTCTGGGTATCCTGCTGCTGGCCACAGTCCTCAAAGGTGATGGTGGTGGCTGAGGACCTCGCGGATGCAACTAGGCGGTCGCCTGGTTCAAGGAGTGCGAAGCAGATTTATTGGTTGATCATCTCCCATTTCGCGTCGCTCACCTCACCATTCACTATCCACCATGCTCGCAGAAGTGGTTCCTCCTCCTTCAGCGAGACAATCAAACAAATCACATCGCTACTGTAATGATCAGCCACATCATACTTGCTCGGCACGGGTTCGCTCGTCGGATGCGAGTGAACGATGGCCAACACTTCACAACCCAACTGTCTGCGCCGTTTCTCGGCACTGAGCATACTGCGGGCTTCGGTCTGGAATCGGGTTGGGCTTTGCAGCTCATTGACGAGCGCAATGTACTCAAAAACCAGTCCATCTTTCCCGATGAGCATGCCTACACTTTCGTTAGGCAAATCTGCTCGGGCGTGGGCAAGCACCTCTTCGTAAATCGTTGCTGGAAGTTGCAAGCTCATCACCATAAGATACGCTGCGCCTCTTCTTTTGTCGCATCGTAACCTCTTGATAGTAAAGGCATCCACATGGCACGAGGCAAAGTCGTACTGGCTTACTCTGGCGGTCTTGATACCTCGGTGATGGTTCCCTGGCTCCAGGAAAAGTACAACTTCGATGTCGTCACCTTTACCGTTGATCTCGGCCAGGGTGATGACCTGGAAGGCATCAAGAAGAAGGCCCTCAAGACGGGTGCCATTGCTGCCGAAGCCATGGATGCCCGTAACCTCTTCGTCGATTGCTTCGTTTGGCCAGCCCTCATGGCCGGGGCACTTTATGAAGGCAAGTACCCACTCGCTACCGCCCTCGGTCGTCCGCTGATAGCTAAGCTCATGGTCGATACTGCCAAGCAACATGGGGCGGTTGCAGTCGCGCATGGTTGTACCGGCAAGGGTAACGATCAGGTTCGTTTTGATGTTACCTTCCAGACGCTGGCACCCAATCTCAAGATCATCGCTCCCGTTCGCGAATGGAAGATGACTCGCGATGAGGAGATTGAGTACGCCAAGCAACACAACATTCCTGTCTTTGCAACCGCAGAGAACCCCTACAGCGTCGATGAAAACATCTTTGGTCGCAGCGTCGAAGCAGGTGTCCTTGAAGATCCCTATTTTGAACCACCCGAAGAAGCCTTCCAGTGGACGACTGATCCACGCAAAGCCCCGAACGATCCAGAATATCTGGAGATCGACTTCGCAGCTGGCAGACCGACGGCGATCAACAATGTGAAACTGGATGCAGTGCCACTCTTGGAATCACTGAACAAGATCGGTGGCAAGCACGGCGTGGGTCGCATCGATCACGTCGAAAATCGTCTGATCGGCATCAAATCGCGTGAGATTTATGAAGCCCCAGCTGCAGTGATCCTGCACCTGGCCCATCGTGAACTTGAGACGATCTGTCTCTCGAAACCCAGCCAGCGTTTCAAGGCCCTGGTCGCACAGGAATATGCTGACCTTGTCTACAACGGCCTCTGGTTCAGTGCTCATCACCAGGACCTGGCAGCTTACGTGGCCAGCAGCCAGCGGTATGTGACAGGTCGCGTTCGGGTCAAGCTCTTCAAGGGTGCAGCCAGCATCGCTGGTCGCAAGAGTGATTTCTCACTTTACAGCAAGCACCTGGCTACCTACGAAAAGGGTGACCAGTTCGATCACGAAGCAGCCAAGGGCTTCATCCGCCTGTGGGGTCTCAGCCAGCAGACCCAGGCACAACGTCAACTACTCACCGGCGACAAAGGCTTCAACCTCCCCGGCGTACTGACACAATAGCCAACTCTCGTTCCCGGTCTCGGTTTCTCGTCCCCTGGCTCCGCCGGGGGACGCACTGCATGCCTGCCTCCGGCAGGCTGCAATCGTGAGAGTACTTCTCGTTGCTGTAAGGGTCGTGGACGCTCATCATCGCTGCCCGGCGGAGCCGGGCTTTCAGTGCGTCCCCGGTCGGAGACCGGGGACGAGAGAAGTTATCGAACGTCCGGTTTGTCGAACCCCTTCGCAATCAGAAAATCCAATGCCTGCCCAGCCATGTTCACTGCATCGTGGCTATGTCTGCTCAATTCCACATGCAGGCCACCAGTATAGTTGATCCGGTGTAGTGCCTCAGCAATACCACGAAACTCCATCGTCCCTTCGCCAAAGAAGAGATGGTCGTGTACACCGACTTTCATGTCTTCGATGTGAATGTTCCAGAGGTGGTCTTTCCACTGTTCAATGACCGTTGGAATGTCCCCATCCTGTAAGCAATGTACGTGGCCGACATCTAGCGTTAGACCGAAGTTAGCTTGGTTCACAGCTTCGTGCAGCCGAGCAAAGTCAGCCATCCGGGCGATGAACATGCCAGGCTCAGGCTCAAAAGCTAACCGAACATTCTTGCTGGCAGCCTGTTCACTGAGCCATTTGCAGCCATCGATCAAGCGGTGCCAGTAAACATCGTCTGGTTCTTGAGAGGTTGGGGTACCTGACCAGAAACTGACCGCATCGGCTTGTAAGTACTGAGCATAGTCAACAGCCCGCAGCAGCATCCCCATCCGCTTGGCCCGTTCATCTTCTTTGGCATCCAGGAGTGTAGGCTGATGCTTGCGATAGGGATCGAGTAGATAGCGTGCCCCGGTTTCGATGACACACTTCATGCCAAAGACCGTGAGCAGCCGCTTCACTTCTTCGAGTGCCGGCTCAGGATCAGGAGCAAACGGATTGAGGGCATGATTATCTAGCGTGATCGCTACCGAACGATATCCCAACTCGCCAATGATGCGGATGGCATCGGACAAACGATGATGAGCGAAGCCACTGGTGTTG
>WBZX01000285.1_pt1 | contig 42726 bp, 36 predicted proteins | sample 5204211 | NCBI WGS metagenome assembly WBZX01 (sample SAMN12344362, study PRJNA552823) | activated sludge metagenome | biome: Activated sludge suspended growth; feature: Nitrification reactor; material: Wastewater; isolation source: activated sludge from nitrification reactor of wastewater...
GTTTCCTCGTCTTCGCCCAACTTCCTCGCATAGGCTCGCATCGCCGTCTCCACGGCCAGCATGTGCCTCTGCAACGCCGGGTTCACAGTAAATTCTTGAACGATTCTCCAAGCTTCTTCTCGATTCATGGCAAAATCTCATGCTATGCTACTGGTGTTGTGTCTAGCTGATGCCGCTCCGCCTTGGAACAAAACGAGAGCGATCCCCGAACATCAGCAGATTATCGACTGCGTTCTCACGCCCAGCAAGGAGAATACATGAAAAGCAAAGTGAGCCGTCGTACCTTTACGACAGCAGCAGCCGTCAGTTCGATGTCCGCCCTGAGTGCCAGCCGTGTTTACGGAGCCAACAATAAGGTGTTGCTTGGCTTCATCGGTTGCGGCAATCGAGGCGATCAGTTGATTGATGCCTTCAATGCAACTCCTGAAATTCTGCTCAGAGGGCTGTCCGATCTCAGCGATGCCTATTTGAAGCATGCGATTGGCAAAACAACTGGGTTCATCAACACCAAAAAAGACTATCGCGAGTTGCTGGAAGATAAAGACATGGACGCGGTGGTGATCGCCACTCCAGATCATTGGCATGCCCTGCAAACCATTGAAGCTTTGCAGGCTGGAAAACATGTCTACATCGAAAAACCATTGTCCCTGACGGTAGCCGAAGGCCGGGCCATGGTGGAAGCAGCTAACAAAGCCAAGAAGGTGGTGCAGGTAGGTTTCCATCGTCGATCTTCCAACGTTTGCAAGGAAGCGGTGGATATGATCAAGAAAGGAGAAATCGGCGACGTCACCATGGTGCGCTGCTTCCATACCCAAAATGAATATCCCCTGGGTATCGGCAACCCAACCGACGATTCCAAGCCACCAGAAAAGCTCGATTGGGACAAGTGGGTCGGCCCTGCAGCGATGAAGCCTTACAACGAAAACCGTGCCTTCTACCGCTTCCGCTGGTTCTACGATTTCTCCGGTGGCCAGGTGACCAACAGCGGTGCCCAGTATCTCGATCTGGTTCATTGGGCACTCGGTGTAAATGCACCTCTCTCTGTCGCAGCTCTAGGCGGCAAGTTAGTTATTAAGGATAATCGTGAAATCCCGGACACTCTGGAGGTGATCTACCAGTACCCCAATACGGTAGTGAGCTTTACTCAGGTTAGTACCAACAGTGCCGCAGGCTGTGCCATTCCTGGAAACGATATCGAGTTCCGGGGCACCAAGGGTACGATGTACATCTCGAATAAGAACTTCACCATCATTCCTGAAACGCAGTATGGGGTACCTTTGCCTGCTCAAACACCGCTGGATCGCACACTGATGCAGAAGTATCGTGGATCAGGCAAAGTGCAATCGAGAGGTATCCAACGTAACGGCAACACCGATCTGCACTGGCATACCCGAAACTTTGTTGCTGCCATCCTCGCAGACAAGACACCGAACTGCCCCATTGAAGATGGCCACCGATCCACCACTGCTGCACTGCTCGGCAACATCGCTCTCAAGAAGAAAGCTCTACTTGAATGGGATGCGAAGACAGAACAGGTCACCAATCACAAGGACGCCAACGCACTACTCAAGTACGACTATCGGCCGCCGTACAAGTTCCCTGTTTAATCAGTTTTTGACATAGATGAGACAATCGCTGCTCCACCTGGTTGCATTCAGCCCAGGTGGAGTTTATTTTAGAGGCTACTCTTGGAGCATAGTGATGAAGAAGTTGCTGGCATTGTTGGCAGTTTGCCTGATACAAACCGTGGTCGTTGCTCAAGATACAAACGCTGATACTGTCAGGAAGCTGGTCCAACAAATGCTGCAAGCCACTGTTAAAGGTGATTACGAGACCGTGCTCGATATGACCCTTCCCAGGGTAGTCAACATGATGGGAGGAAAACAGGCTGCCCTCAAGACAGTCAACGAACAACTGAAGAAGCTGAAGGAGAGTGGCGTGTACTTCGAAATGAAAGAAGTGGGTACGCCTACCTTTGCTAAAGCAGATCAGGATATCTATTCTGCTACTCCAATCGGAATGGTGTTGAAAGGAGGGAGCAAGAATGTCACTGTCAACTCAGCGATTATCGTGATCTCAGAGGATGGAGGTAAATCCTGGAAGTTCATTAACATGGATGCCACCGGCGAAGCGGGGTTGCGGAAGTTTCTCCCGAACCTGCCGAAGGACTTCAAGCTCCCGAAGCATGAGCAGAAAGTTGAGTAAAATCGACAAGAACGTACCCGATACGGCTTTCCCTGCTCATTTGACATCAATGTTTCCTTGCCACCTCCGTTTTCACTCCTACTCCATCGAGAACCAATAACAACCTAGTTACAGGAGAATGATCATGTCTAAACTAAATCGACGTGTTGTACTCAGCCTGGATGCTCTGGAAGAACGATTGGTACTGGATGGGGCCTTGCTGCTCGCCCCTGCTTCATCCACTGCACAATATGCGATGCTGGAAGTCGCAGGCTCCTCCAATACTCTTGGTGCAGAGCAAGTGCTGCGGTGGAACACATTGGCACTCAATGCCATTGCCACCAATCGCACGGCACCACCACTGGCTGCCCGTCAACTCGCTATCCTCAGTGTTGCCATGTATGACGCGGCGAACAGTATTACTCGCCAAGGTACCAGTTATTATCCAATGCCTGGCAGACCACCGGCCAAGACCAGCGTAGATGTTGCCGTAGGAGTTGCAGCCTACCGGGTATTGAGTGTCCTCTTCCCGAACCAGAAAGCCCTTTTTAACGCTGAATTACAGAACACGTTCTCACTTGCCCCTAAAGGCATGCCTCGTGTCTATGGTCAATTGCTCGGCAGTGCTGTAGCCAATCGCATCTTGCGAGCTCGAGCAAACGACGGCTCCTCGAATACAGTACTTTACACCTCCACCGGACTCGTTGGCCGCTGGGAACCAACTCCACCTGCATTCGTTCAGCAACCTCTGCTGCCACAATGGCCAGGTGTGAAGCCTTTTGCCATGTCTACTGCCAGTCAGTTTCGTTCTGCACCACCCCCTGCTCTAACAAGTCTACAATACACCACTGATTTCAATGAAGTGAAGACCCTGGGCGCTGCCAACAGCGCTACCCGAACAGCCGACCAAACGGAAATTGCCCGCTTCTGGGCAGCTGGTGCCGGCACAGTCACTCCGCCGGGAATGTGGAATGTCTTCGCTCAGGAACAAGCTCGTTCCGCCAATCTCTCGACAACCCAAACTGCCAAATTGCTGGCTGTGCTCAATGTGGCCATGGCCGACGCTGGAATTGCCTGCTGGGATACCAAGTACTTCTACGACATGTGGCGACCTGTCACAGCTATCCGGAAAGCTGATCTCGATGGGAATGTTGATACCACCCAGGATGCCGCCTGGACCTCACTGATCGGTACACCTCCTTTCCCCACTTATACTTCCGGGCATAGCACCTTTAGTGCTGCTGCTGCAGAAGTCCTCTCTGCGTTCTTCGGGGCTCAAACTGCATTCACCGGCAGCTCCGATGGACTGGCAGGCGTCACCCGTCAATGGACCAGTTTCCGAAGCGCTGCTGTCGAAGCAGGTGACAGCCGTGTCTATGGAGGCATTCACTTCCGCTTTGACTCAACAGCAGGCATCGAGTGTGGCATCAGCATTGGCGCAGTTGCCCTGCAACGGTTTGGCATGAGCCCTGCAGCTTAAACACTATCGACACAGTTGCTTGATTGCCTGGTTCACCAGATGCCGATCCCACTTCGAGAGTGCAGGCAGGCAGGGTTTCACTGTCGCCTGCATCGGCACACCCAGGCAGTTAAGTGTTGCTTTGAGACGTGCCTGGCTGGTATCAGCCCCCAGCCTCATGGGTAGTTTCAAATCCTGCGAGAACATCGTAAACGACCTTGCACCACCTTCGGTGATGATGCCCCCCTTCAGTAACGGGGCGAGCACGAATAGATCACGCTGCTGTTGTCGGGCAGCGCGACGATCACCGATGTCGTAAGCCAACTGATACGCCGTCACCGTATCGCAAGGGAGGATCGCAGCCTCTGGACACATGGCACCATGCCCACCAACTCCACGGAACTGAGTCATGTTCAGTGCTGTGCCAGAGAGGAAAGTCTTCCCCTGACATTGCAAACCACGCACGTGGGCTTCCACTTCACGCAGGTCGAGCGTCGACTCCTTGATACCCACGATGTTGGGATGGCTGACCACTTGCACCACTTCCTGTGGCTTCAGTGGTCGATCCACACTTCCAGGAATGTGGTAGTAGAAGACGGGAAGCAGATTGGTGTCAGCCAGTGCATGGTAGAAGTGCAGAATGTCACAGAAGCGAGTTCGTGCCGGCCCGGTGTACTTCACCAGCACCGCCTGGGCCCCAAGTTGCTTGGCTTGCTGCAGTTGAAGCAAGGCACAAGCCAGATCACCCGTGTGAATACCTACCACAATGGGTAGCTTGCCTTGAATCGTATTCACTGCAGTGGTGATAACCTGCTGACGTTCCAGATCGCTGGCGTACATCCCTTCACCCAACGAGCCCAAGAGCAGCACACCATGAATGTTGGCCTGCATCTGGTAGCGAAGCTGAGCTTCCAGAGCGAGAGTATCCACACCCTCGCAGCCACACGTCCACGGTGTCAGCACTGTAGGATAGATTCCTGCCCAAGGCTGACACTGCTTCTGACACGGTTTCTGACAAGGCTCATCCGCACCCCATGTAAGGGCCGAAAGCAGAAAAAGTGTCAGTGCTGGAAGTGTGTACCGTGTCATGATGATACTTCGCAGAGGTAGTCGTCATCGTCACATCGTCATCCGATAGCCATCAGACGATTGCAAACACGCGGGATTCGCGGTATTACCTCTCGAAGCAGACATGATGTATCAGACTTCCCGATTATGCGTCCCAAGTATCAAGACCGACAACGAACATTCGCAGTAAGTTGCTTGCTATCATACACTTACTGCCTGAAAACATGAATATCACCAGAAAATAACAGTTAGTTCTTCCCGTCAGCCATCGTGCCCATAAGATGTTAGGTTCCAAAGATATCGATAAACGACGTTGACGTCGTCAGGTGGAGTCTCGAGCTATGCCCGTTGGAATGCTTGGTCGCAAGGTTGGAATGACGCAAATCTACAACGAAAAAGGACTTGCTGTTCCTGTGACCGTGATGGAAGTCGGCCCCAATACCGTCCTTCAGGTTCGTAGTCCTGAAGTCGATGGGTATCATGCCGTTCAGCTTGGCTTCAAAGACAAGAAACGCAAGAGTGCCATCCGTGCTGAACGTGGCCACGTGGCCAACCTCGAATCCAAGCGAGCCAAGGCTGCCACTGCTGCAGGCAAGCCGCTCCGCGAGAAGGCCAACTGCGAACCACAGAAGTTCATCCGTGAGTTCCGCATGACTGCTGCCCCGGAAGCCAAGGTTGGTGACAAGATCACCGTCAAGAGCTTCGAAGGCGTGGCTGCTGTCGATGTCATCGGCATCACCAAGGGTCGTGGCACCACAGGTGTCATGAAGCGATACAACTTCGGTGGTTTGCCCGCGAGCCACGGCGTGAAGCGTCACCACCGTGCTGCTGGTAGCCAGGCTGCCCACGCTACTGATCGTGGTAACAGCGGTAAGAAGAAGAAGGGCAAGAAGATGGCTGGCCAGTATGGTAACGAACGGGTTACCATCCGCAACCTGCGGGTGGTCAGCATCGACGAAGAAAGCAACCTGATTCTGGTCAAGGGTGCCATCCCCGGAGCCAACAACGGCTTCGTGATGATCCGCCCCACCAATAAGAAACGCAAGGTCGTCGTCAAGAAGAAGTAACTCGATATGTCCAGTCGGCGCAACCACCGGATCTGCCCCTCCGGTGGTTTGTCGTTTCTATAGTTGTTGGTTGATGGTCGTTAGTTCCGGACAAGAGAGGGCGAGGCTCCCGCCGAGCCGCGAACCTTGTGAATGGCTGATCTTTGGCGTGTTAATGCGATAATGACAACGTCGGCCCAACCCCTACGCCATCCCATCTCTGTCGAATAATCAGCTTGGGCTTCTCAACACTCGGCCACTGCCAGATCGTATTCATCTCCGACAGCAGCTTCGCATCGGTCCACTCTCGTATCCGGTTCAAATCATTGTCCCGTGGATCGATGACACCAAATGTGAATCGGGGATCAGGCCGGTTCGTCACCTTCGGCGAGAAGGCCAGCCCGGCATAGAACGTCGCCCAGCCATAAGGATCAACCAGTTGATCGCGGTGGTACTTCATCTGCTTCCTGAGCCACAGCCCCGCCTGGCGATGACTCTCCTGACTGTGATGCAAAGGGCGGATCGCCGGAGGCAGACAGAGTGCCATCAATAGCATCAGGCCGATGGCATTGTGTATGCGTCCATGATCCCATAGCCACGGCACCACTCGCTTCACCCAGTTGTGGATCGCGATCATTCCCACTGCCGCAGCAAAAGAAGAGAGGGCAACAGCAAGCAGCGTATGTCGTTCCGAAGTATATCCCGAGGTCAACGCCAACCGGCCTAGCATGATCGAATGCAGCGTCAGCAGAATAAGCAATAGTGCAATGCCCGTGTCCATCCGCCGATAACGGAGTTGCAGCCACAGGCCCAGAGCAGCAAGCGGCCAGAGGAAGTAGTTCCCCGCGCGCATGTGAGCCTGTACCACCACTTCGAGAGCATCCAGTACCTGGATAGACGTGATGCGTAAACCGTTCACGCCATCCTGCAACCGCTGCGAAGCCAGCAGTGCATCACTCATCACCATCGTGTTGGTTTCCGCCCGTGCCATCGTCTGAACCGCAGGCCGATTACTGATCTTGCCGATAGCCATCATGTAAGGCAGCGGCGGCAGAAAGAAGCAGGCCAACAGTATCGCCAGATTACGCAGGCTTGCTCCCGTAGGCAACCAACTCTCCAGCTTACTTCGCCAGACGAGGACAAACACCACGAAAGTAGCAGGGATAATGATCGCTTCCACGCGCACGAGATACCCCGTACCCGCGAAGAGCCCCGCCAGCACAAACCAACTCGAACGCTGACTGCGTACCCCATGCACGAGCGCCCACAGTGCCGACAGGGCAAACAGCAGATACCAACTCTCAGTCAATGCATCCGTCGTCACCTGCACCACGGTAGGCAGAATCAGAAAGCACAAGCACCCCAGCCAGGCTGTTCGAACCGAATAGAAACAACGGGCCAGACCATAGAGTGGAAGGACAAGCAAAATCCCCGCCAGCGACGATGAGATATGTGCACACCACTGCCATTCACTGGGCGTCAGTGGCCCCGGCGAAATCGCATCAAAGATAATCGACGTCACCAGCAGAGTAAAACCATACCCCGGATGAAAAGGCTGTTCCTGAAGCACCGTCGTCCACGACCGCGACGACAACTCATGGGCAAGCTTGATGTGATGAATGCCATCTCTAGCCAGGATAGGATGCTGCAAAAGAACGATCACCTTGAGCAAGATAGCAATCGCCACCAGGCTCAATATCGCCCGTGCATCCGTCGAGAACTTCCCAGGTAAAGTGGTGCATCCATGCATGCCCTCGACAATAAACGGAGTTCACGAAATAGACAAGGCGAGTCCACATCTACATGTGGCACTGCTTCACGTACTCGTTAAGCAGTGCTGTATCGTTCGAAGCGGTTGCACGCATCAGGATGGGTGCCATGGTTTGCGTGTACTCACGCTAACCATGCCGGTGTGCATAATTGCTAAAGTAGTCTCACATTGTTTGCCGGAGTACCGGCAAACAATGGCACCCGAGCCTCTCCACCATTCTGAAGCCTTTCCTTCTAGACTGCCATGGCTGGATTGGATCATGGTCTTGTTCCTTTACCTCGCGGGCGCATTTCGCGTCCCGTAGGGTCCATGCCTAACAGCACTTCATGCAGTCCCTGAATGATCGCCACTGGTTGGTTGTTTTCATCCATTTGGTACAACGTCCAATCAGTGATTGGCACCTCTTCAATGTGACAACCATCGAGAATCGAGCAGGCATGAAAGAGTGCGTAGTACTGAAACACACGCACGAGATCGACAATAGCTTTACGGCTTACACCCTTGGCCAACATTTCTTCAAGTGCCGGGCCACTCTGGGCGCAGGGAGCACTCGGGTAGGATTTGAACCCTTCGATGGACTGTTCGATCCATGTATCATCATTCTCTGCTATCACCCCCTTCCATAACGACTTTGCAAAACTAAATATCGCAAGCTGCGGAATCCCCTCAGCGAGTTGTGAATGCGCCCATGATTCCGGATCGCTCGCCCCAGCTTTCCGAAATATTTCGGTAAGCGAGCAGAGTTCATCAGCATTCACTTCGCGGAAGGGCATGGCTTTATCTCATAACAAATGCACAAATCAAAACACGGCAACTTTCCATTGCCCCACCATACCCTCCCCCCACCCCTCTGTCGAGAACCTTCCCAGTCACTTGCTGACACCCGCTCCACTTCCTGCTACCATACCCACCATGAGAATGGACATGACTGCTGCTGACCTGGCTTACCTCGCTCGTCAACATGCTGCCAGCTTGCAGGCTGGTGGGGTGGAATGGATTCCCTCGCAACTGCCGGTGGATTTGTCCCTTGCCAGCGAAGTGCCGGTCGAAGTTGCTCCGCTACCGGTGAAAGCCATCGCAGCAGCACCTGCATCACAACTCTCCGAACAAGATCGCCGAGTACAACTGCAGTTGATGGACCAGAATGAAGTGCAAGGCTGCACCAAGTGTACCGAACTCGTTCGCAATCGCACTCGCACCGTCTTCGGCGTAGGAAACGTTCAAACCGAACTCGTCTTCGTGGGTGAAGCCCCGGGTGCAGACGAAGATAAAGCAGGCGAGCCGTTCATTGGTGCAGCAGGCCAACTCCTCAACAAGATCATCATTGCCTGCAAGTTGTCGCGAGAAGAAATCTACATCTGCAACGTCATCAAGTGTCGTCCACCAGGCAACCGCCAACCGCTGGCCGACGAGATCATCAACTGCAAAGGCTTCCTCGAAAGGCAATTAGCCATCATTCGGCCCAAGTTCATTTGCTGCCTGGGCCTCGTCGCTGCCCAGACGGTTCTAAACAGCAACATCAGCATCGGCAAACTCCGCAAGCAAATCCACGACTATCAAGGCATGAGCAAAGTCGTTGCCACCTACCACCCGGCATACCTGCTGCGTAACCCGAATGCCAAGAAAGATGTCTGGGACGACATGAAGATGATGATGGAAGCCATGGGCCGCCCTGTTACGTAAGTGAAGCTGTATCGATTACACCGATCCTGCCCATCAGCAAAAAGGATCGTGTGGTAGCTGAGTTGAAGCGATCATAGTGATGAGATACCACCCAGAACACGGTTTCGACTGCATCCTCCCCCTCCATTTGCACGATGTAAATAGTTGCTAGGCAGCATAGATCGTCATCATGGAGGATGGCCAATGAGAACTCTGTTCACCGTCTTGCTCTGTTGTGGGATCATGGCCACAACCGAAGCAAGTGATCGCGATAAGAACAAGCCGCAGAAACCCAAGGTCACTCCCTCCGAACGCATTGAGCAGCTACTCCACACCCTGCAGAATGATCGCAAAGAGGATCATCGCAGCAGTGCTGCTGAAGAACTAGGCACCCTCGCTTCCTCCGAGTACCCTGAGATCGTTTCGGGGTTGATCGATGCCCTCGTCCGTGATGATTCCACCACAGTTCGCAAAGCGGCTATCCGTTCGCTGGCTGCTATCGAACCTGCCACCCATGAAGTGAAAGATGCCCTCGATCAGGCTGTGAAGTCCGACAAGTCGTGGCCTGTTCGACAAGTAGCCCGCATGGCTGTCTGGCGATACAAGCCCAAGGACGAACCACAACAGGTGCCTGGCCCTAAGCTACGGAACACCTCCAAGCCCGGCACCAATGGCACCATCCCCAACAAGACGGCGGCGAAGACCAAGCCTGAGAAACCAGTCGATCCCCTCAAGAGCATGCCCATGCCCAAGGTGCCAGAGCCAATGGTGCCTGTAGTACCTGCCCCCACGATGGCTCCAGCGCCGGGTCTCATTCAGCCACAGCAGTCGAATCCGCTCATCACCGATTTGCCACCTGCCCAACTGACTGCTCCCAAACGCTCGGGAGAATAACTAAGATAGCGATGAAATTCCAGTAAGGGTGCCACGTGCCTGATCCGGTCAAACTGATCTCTACCATCAAGCAAGCCGCAGAGCACCTTCGTAACCAGAAAGGCAGAACCGGCCGGCTTATCGAACTCGAAGATGTCAGCGACATCCTCATCGCTGGCGATCTGCATGGCCACCTCAGCAACTTCAAAGAGATCTTGAAACACGCCAACCTCAAAGAGAACCCGAAGCGGCATGTCGTACTGCAGGAACTGGTGCATGGCCCGTTCCGCTACGCCAACAATGGTGGCGAACTGTCGCATCGCTTGGTAGATGTGGTCTGTGCCTTCATCTGTCAGTATCCCGGGCGAGTTCATTACCTGATGGGTAACCACGAACTCGCCCAGTGGACGAAACGCGAGATTGCCAAGAACCATGAGAGCCTGAACAATCTCTTCGTCATGGGGGTGGCCACTTCTTATCCAGATCACGTTGAAGAAGTAGTGGCAGCCTATGATGAACTCTTCCAATCGCTTCCTGTAGCTATTCGTCTCCCCAACCGCATTTTCTTAAGCCACAGCCTGCCCGGTGCAGTACGTCTGAAGAACTGGTCGCTGGATGAACTCAAAAAAGACAAGTTCAGCGAAGATGACTTCAAGCTGGGTGGACCAGTACATGCCGTGGTCTGGGGCCGCGATACGACCGAAGCCACTGCCCGAGAATTCCTGAAACTGGTCGATGCCGACCTGCTGATCTCAGGTCATATCCCAGCGGAATTTGGATACGATACTCCTAATCCGGTACAAATCATACTCGATGGCAAAGACGAAGGAGCACAGGTACTTCTCTTTGATGCGAATACCAAAGTATCACAGTCAGAATTGCTTCAAAAGCTCATCAAACTACATCCTGATCTATGAAATCTCAGAATTATTGTGACGCAAGTCATTGAATATGAATAGCTTATGACACAAATCCTCCGCAACCTACCTGACCGGTATCGTCAGACAAGTTTGACATTTTTTCGCTTCTTCATTTCCCTTTGCTGAAAAATGAACTAACTTTTCTTATTGCTATCGAGCCACGGACGACTCGCCTGCTCTCTCCATCAGCAGGCAAAGACAAGGCAATATGAGATGATTCAATTGGCCACTCCCAGCTTCTTTCCCTTTGCACATCTTGATAGTTCACCTGCTGCTGCACCACCAGCGAAAATTTCACCGCCCGTATCGTCTGTTGTGTTGCAAAAACAACCCATGATTGACGATGTCTCGGTGGTTGTCGTTGGTGAAAACAGCACCGAAAGAAGCCTGCTTGTCAGTATCCTGCAGCGATCGACTATGTTCCGCTGCCAGGTATTCGAAGCTAATGACTTGGATGCAGCTACGGAACTCACTCGCCGTTGCCGCCCTGATGTGATCATCCTCGACAGCATCGTTCCCTATGGCCATATCCGTCAGGAAGCTGTCATGAGCATGCGGCATCTCCTCCGCTTCCAGACAGAACAGGCTTTCATCATCCTCACCCGCGAAGAAGACCAGGCTGCTGCGGTCTATGCCCTGCAGGAAGGCGCTTCCGACTACTTGCTCATCGATCAAGTTCAGCATGACCCCGTTTACCTCTACCGTGCCATCAAGAATGCGGTACAGCGTAAGCAGTTGGAACGGGAGTTTGCCCGTACGGTCGAACTCCTCCGCCAACGCAATGGCGAACTGGAGATGCTCAATCAGCAACTCTGGAAGCTCTCCCACACTGATGAGTTGACAGGCTACTTCAATCGCAGGCACATCGTCTCCCGCATGGAAGAGGAAATCTCCCGTGGCCTGCGCTACGAGATGCCACTTTCCGTGGTACTGGCAGACATCGATCACTTCAAACGTATCAACGATACCTTCGGCCATTTGATTGGTGATCGGGCCCTGCAGACCATTGCTGATCTCTTCCGATCCAAGCTGCGAGAAAGCGATCTCATTGGTCGCTTCGGTGGCGAAGAGTTCCTGTTGATCCTGCCTCACACTGATCTTGCCGGTGCAGAAGCCTTCTGTCATCGACTTCGCGACCACGTAGAAAAGCACCCACTGCAACTCAGCGATCAGTCTATCACGATGACAGCCAGCTTCGGTGTTTCGACACTGTCCCCCGAAGTGGATACATCTCAAAAGCTGCTACGCATTGCCGACCGCAACCTGTACCGGGCCAAGTACCTGGGCAGAAACCGGGTAGTCGCTGATTGTGGTGTGAATGAAACGCAATTGGTGAACAGCCCTGCTGACCAGTCTCACCCTTCCGATAGTTCCAGCACCGATACCAAGGTCATGTCGAGCATCAAAACCATGCTCAAAGGCAAGATGTAACTCAATCACTCGATTAACAATAAAGCCCACAGCATTCACTGTGGGCTTTGTTGTTGGTAGTGGAACTCGCCAAGAGTTCCGTACTACGTTATTTAGTTAGGCTTGTCCTTATCCTTCTTACTGCCGGATGAGCTGGATCCACCGCTCTTGCTGGAGCCACCACTACCGGAGCTAGAAGACCCCTTCGAGGGACGTTCACTGCCAGCAGAAGAACCCGAGCTCTTAGAAGGGCGCTCGCTTCCGCTAGAGGAACCCTTGGAAGGGCGTTCCACTTCGCCTGTGGAGCCCTTGGATGGCCGGTCGCTACCACCTGATTTACTTCCAGCACCTGAACCCTTTTCTGGTATTCCAGAACTACCAGTGCCAGGATTGATCTTTGAACCATCATTCCCACCAGTCATCGGACCATCCTTGCTGCCAGCACCAGGATTCACCTTGGAACCTGCACTTCCTCCAGTGTTACCCGCGTTACCTCCTGTGATTGGGCCAGTCTTGGAGCCTGCGTTGCCAGCACCACCTCCGATGGCTCCACCAGTTGTGTTGCCTGTGGTAGTCCGCATCTCCTTGTTCTGACCAGGCACAGGGGGAGGAACACGAGTCACGGAGCGACCAATCCCACCGACCTTGGGTGTCTTGTCATCGTCGTTGTTGACAGGCATCTTCGACACGATCGGTGAACGAGGCAGATTCATTGAACGAACCGTGTTGACAGTGCCAGCATTCGAACCAGTCTTACTGTTCTGAGCAGCAAAATTGCGTTCGAGAGTGACCCGTTCGTTGGACATCTTGCGAACCTCAGCTGCGTTCTGGCTGAACTCGCGGACCTTGGTGTCGTTGATCCGTTCGACCTTCATCGGCGAATCAGCGTTCTTGTTGAGGTTAGTCGCATAAGTCTTGAACGGCTTGGCCAGTGCCAGGTTGTTCGTGTTGTTGTTGATGACAGTGTTCTTACTGTTGTTGACGACCGTCTTATTGTTGTTGATCGTGATGTTGTTGATCACCGTCTGCTGGTTCACGTAGGTACGGGCAGGTCGGAGGTTGACATTGTCACGATACCGTTCATAACCCAGGCGAATGTCCACACTCCAGTTCGGGTTGCTACGACGATAGTGATTCTCGTAGTAGCAGAAGTCGCTGGAGTAGAATCGTGGCCCACGGGCATAGGTAAAGTTAAACCAGGGGGTGATGCCAATGCTTAAATAGCTCGTGGCATAGTAGTCACCAAAGTAGTAGTGACTGTAAGCTGGCCTGCAGAAGAAGTGAGGGGTGATCACTTCAATATCGAGACAGACCGAAGGACGATAGACAAACCCAGGACGATAGCAGACTGCATAGTCAAACGCACATGGTGCGAAGAGGATCCCTCGACGGCGGATCGACCAATCCCAGTAACCATCCACAAAGATGTATCCACCGGGTGACCAGGTGTAACAAGCAGGTACCCACGTCCAACCGGGCTGTGCTGCGATCCAGTATCCAGGTCGCCAGAGATAGCGAGTATCCCGATAGACCCAGGTGCCGGGTGCCCAGACATGGTCTTGTGATGGAGCTGTAGGAGGAGCCCCTTGTTCCAGCGATTCGAGCGGAGGCTGCTGAATCACCTGCTCTTCTTTCTGTTCCGATGAAGCCCAGTAGCCACTGACCCATTGGAACTGAGCAGCGTTCTCGTTCCAGTAGCCTGGAATCCACTGACGGCCTGGAGGCAGCACGCGCCAGAAACCGCTCACCCACATGAAATCGTTCTTGTCTTCATCCCAACTCCAATAGCCACCCAGCCAGGCAACGTTGTCGCCTTCGGGCTTCTCATCGGGGGGAAGTTCTTCCACGGGTTGCGGAGGCTTCTTGGCGATGGCCATCCCAGGCTTGGGATTCAGCACCGTAGGCTGGCCGAACGCCTCATGGATGGGGCCACGGGTCAAGACCTGCTGGCCATTCTCCATGCCAGCTTCCGGTTGCTGCTGCCCTGCCCCTGCTGGTGGAGTATTCCCCTGAGCAGAAGCAAGTGGCTGCATACTGGCCACAGCCAGCAGAGCAACACCCACAGGTGCGATGCTCCAACGGGCCAGTTTGAAATATAGGGACTTCGGTTGCATGTCCTTCACTCCGTAAATGCCTGATCATCATAGTAGATACGTCAAATCTCTACTAGGCGGGTTGTTGCTTCATGTGGTAGACGGCTCAAGCATGAGAACTTGCGCAGCATGAACTTATTGATGTAAGGTGCGAACCCCATGCCATACGATCTAATAACTCTGAGATGCCATGAGACGAATTGAGACACGAAAAGCTACTTATTCCCCTCAATCCAGTCACTGTACACTATCTTCCGAAAACATCATTTTGGTAGGCTGAGGCTGGAGTACTGCCTTCAGGCGGCAAGCGATTGCAATCGCTCGCCGGCTCAAACCGATACTCCAACCCGCGCGCACAAGAGCGCGCAAGTACCACATGCTCCCCTCTCCCTCCCGGGGAGAGGGGCTGGGGGGCTTTATCTCGTGTTAAACCCGTTTCTCAACTCGGTTCAATACGATCTAGAACGTCTCATCCCCAACCTTCTCCCCAGGAGAGAGAAGGGAGTCAGACCTCGCACACACGCCTCGCCAAGCTGCTTTCTCATCTTGTTCACTACTGTACAGACCGCACACATGAGATCACAACCATGAACGCCTCAACTCGACAACTCGTCAACTTGACCGCGCGCACACGAAGCGCGCAAGTACGGTCTGGTTCCCCTCTCCCCTCCGCGGGAGAGGGGTTAGGGGTGAGGGGGGTGCAATCCATAGTGAGTTGGCTCCAACGAGGAGGAATCGTCACACACACACGCCGCGCCAAGCCACTTTCTCATCTTGTTCACTACTGTCAGGCCGCACACATGAGATCACAATCATGAACCCCTCAACTCGACAACTCGTCAACTTGACCGCATTGCTGGAGTACCGCCTTAAGGCGGCCAGCGACTGCAATCGCTTGCCGGCTAAAGCCGGTACTCCAACTCCATCAAAGATTCATTCTGCTGGTACGAATACTTTCCAGACGTTAAGCTGACTCTTGCCCAACTCATTGCCATGAGGTTGATCGATGTATTACCTTCGCCTGATCTGCTCCATAGTCCTGTTGCCCTTCTTGATGTCGATCAGCCTGGCGCAAGCTCCCAATGTGAACGACCCCAAGGACCTTGAAGCCTTCTTTGATGGGGTGCTCTATCAGCAACTGGCCAGCAAGCATGTAGCTGGTGCAGTCGTCACCGTCGTCAGTGGCGACAAAATGATCTTCAGCAAAGGGTATGGCTACAGCGATGTGGCCAACCGTAAACCGGTCGATCCGGAAAAGACCCTCTTCCGCATAGGCTCTGTCTCCAAGCTCTTCACCTGGACTGCTGTTATGCAGGATGTTGAAGCAGGCCGGATCGATCTCGATGCTGACATCAACAAGTACCTGGGCAGCGTGCAGATCCCCGCTCGCTTTGGCAAACCCATTACCATGAGGCACCTCCTCACCCACACCGCAGGCTTTGAAGATTACGTCGTTGGGCTCTTTGCAAGGGAACCGAACAAGCGAACGCTGACTGAACTACTGACCGAGCAGATGCCCGAACGGATTCGTCCTCCCGGCGAGTTGGCTGCCTATTCGAACTTCGGAACCACTCTCGCCGGGCATGCGGTAGCCACGCTGGCCAAGAAACCTTGGGAAGATGTGATGGAAGAGCGCCTGCTCAAGCCACTGGGCATGGAGCACACTCTGGCCCGACAGCCAGCCAAGGATCAACTGCCTGCCGGTATGTCGAAGGGCTACCGATGGGCTGCGGGCGAATGGCAGGAGAAGGATTTCGAGTACGTTCCCTGGGGCCCTGCTGGCGGCTTCAGTTCTTCTGGCAACGATATGGCCAGGTTCATGTTGGTGCATTTGAACGATGGAGCGCTAGGTGATGTGCGTATCCTCAAACCTGAGACTGCCAAGAAAATGCGCGAAGCTCTCTTCCGCAATCACCCCAAAGTCAGCCCGATGGGTGCAGGGTTCATTCTTGAACAGCATCATGGGATGACATTTGTCGGGCACGGCGGCGATACCCTCTGGTTCCACACCATGATGCAACTGATACCCGACAAGAAGCTAGGCATCTTCGTTTCGTACAACACCGATTCACTGGGCGACGCACGACAGACTTTGCTGAAGGCTTTTCTTGATCGCTATCTACCTCAACCACTGACGGCACGGGCGAAAAGCCCTGATGGTGCAGCAGAACGAGCAAGCAAGTATGCAGGCGAATACCAGACCTTGCGTTACTCTGATTCAACAGTAGGCAAGCTGACTCGTCTGATGAGCTTTACCACTGTCACCGCGGGGAAAGAGGGCCAACTGATCGTCAGCCGTGGCGAACGAACGTATCGCATGATCGAAGTCGAACCGGGGTTCTACCGCGAAGTGGATGGTTATCGAACACTGGCATTCCGTGAGATGGAAAACGGAGACATGGCCATCGCCTGGGACAATGCTGCGCCGGTGGCTGATGTCAAAGTGAAGTGGCATGAATCGCAGCTGGCACAGTTGGCCCTGCTTGGTGGGAGCCTTGCCCTGATGATCACTGCCCTGCTCTTCTGGCCCATCGTTGCATTCAATCTGCGTGGTCTGGAAACACCCAACATTCGTCGTACTGGCTTCTCAGGCTTCCTCAGCCTCGTCGGCTGGCTGATGTGTCTGGCTTGCGTGGCCATCTTTGTGATGCTGCTCACCTACATGATGGATACCAACGAAATCGTCTTCGGCATCTCGCCCAACATGCAATTGCTCATGAAGCTGACGCTGGTCTGCGCTGGTCTGGTAGCAATCACTTTACTCGGCGTACTGCTGGCATGGATCATGGGCTACTGGCGATTCAGTGGCAGGGTTCACTACACCCTGGTAGCGATTGCTGGCGTGGGCTTCATCTGGTTCCTTTACTCTTGGAACATCATGCCAAAGAGCCTGTGATGACAGTTGCAGGAGCGGCGCGGCGTTAGCCCGCCGGTGAGATGACGAAAACTTCGCACACTCAACCGGCGGACTAACGTCGCGCCGCTCCTGTGAAAGAGTTATCCTCTTTGCTCGCTAACCTCGCGAAGTTGTATCCGCTGATTATTGGCATCAAAGAACTCTACTTGTCCATTGCTGATATCGTACATGGCGCCGATGATCTTGATACTGCCATCCTTACGAAGTTGTTCCAGTGTATCGCTCTCCTTCATCACCATTTTCATAGTGTGCAGCACATTACGACGGGATACTGCATCGGCATAGCTCTTGAGTTCTTCTGGTGTCCAAGAGCCTGCTTTCCTGGGGATGTCTGCATCAACTGATTGGGTAATCTCGCCCAGCAAAACATCCAGGTGGTCGCAACCTGTCAATTCCCTGGCATTCTTACCCGTTGCCACCAGTTGGACGGCGGCATTGACCGCTCCGCAGCCAGTATGTCCCATGACCAGTACCAGCTTGGCACCAGCTACCTTGCAGGCATATTCCATGCTCCCCATCTCTCTCTCCCTGGCCACGTTGCCAGCGATGCGGATGGTGAAGATGTCTCCCAAGCCCAGATCAAAGACCATTTCCACAGGTGCCCGGGAATCGATGCAACTGAGAATCACTGCCATCGGGTGCTGACTGGAAGCAGTAGCACTGACCTGTCGCTGCAGGTCACGACCCAATCGGTTGCCTGTCAGGAATCGCTGATTGCCATCGCGTAGAATTTCAATGACTTCATCGGGCGTCAGCTTATCCCGAAGCTCACGGTTCGTGTAATCGACAAAGAGAATCTGATCCTTCATCTCGTAGCGGTCATGGAACCCGACCAGACTGATCTGCACATCATGTGCGGGCCCGACTTCTTCCTTCAACACATGGATCATATCCAGAATGTCCGGGTCAATGTAATCGGAATCGGTGGCATCAATCAGAAGGTGCTTGACGTTAGGAGTCGTATTGAAAATACGAGACAGTGCCGCCTTGTTCAGGAAGCTCACCTGATTCGCGAGTCGAATACGCAATACTTCACCACTGACATGCCGCTCCAGTACCTGGGAAACAGGCCTACGCAGGTTACTGTGGAGTATGAAGAAGATGCTGACAGCCAGGCCGATCACAATACCCACCAGCAAATCGGTTAGCAGAATAGCCAGTATCGTCACAATGAACGGCAGGAACTGAGTCCGGCCTTCCTTCCACATCTTGAAGAAGTACGTCGGATGTGCCAGCTTATACCCAGTCAGGATCAGGATGGCAGCCAGGCACGAGAGAGGTATCTGATTCAGCAGTTGGGGGAAGTAGACAACGAATATCAGCATCAACACGCCATGCAGAATAGCTGACATCTTCGTACGGGCACCGGAGTTGATATTAACTGTACTACGAACGATCACCGAGGTTACGGGGATGCCACCGATCAATCCACAGAGCATATTACCTACACCTTGAGCCAACAGTTCCCGACTAGGTGGTGATTTACGCTTCTCCGGATCAAGTTTGTCCACTGCATCGAGATTGAGCAGTGTTTCCAAGGAAGCAACGATAGCTATGGTGAGAGCAGCTTTGTAAACAAGTGGATTGTTCCACTGAGAAAAATTCGGCTGTTGTAGCAGATTCAGCATCGCATCCCACGATTCCGGAATAGGCACATTCACCAGGTGTGAAGGCTCAATTGTCCAGGTAGGACCGAACAATTTGAGCAGTTGGTATAAAGCAATGCCAATTGCCACCACAACGAGTGAACTGGGAATAAACGACTTCTTGAGGAATTTGCTGCGATCCCAAAGCAACAACAGGAGGAACGATGCTACACCAACCACCAGAGCCCCTGGTTGAATATCGGTTACCGTATCGATCAGTTCAGTAAACGTGTTCCTTTCATCTGGTTGAAAGAAGCTCATTTCGCCGTCTGGATCTTTGTCATGCCCAACGAGGTGCGGTATCTGCTTGAGAATCAATATCAGACCAATGGCTGCCAGGAGTCCTTTGATCACACTGTTGGGAAAGAACTCCGCAATGATACCGGCTTTCAGTACTCCCATCACGATCTGAATAACACCTGCAAATACTAGTGCCAACAGGAATGATCGGAAGTCACCACCAAAAACTGCTATCTGGGCGAAGACCACTGCAGTAAGCCCAGCTGCAGGTCCACTGACACTGGTGTGAGAACCACTGAGGATGCCAACAACGATACCACCAACGATTCCAGCAATGATACCCGAAATATGCGGAGCACCCGATGCCGTCGCAACTCCCAAACACAAAGGCAACGCCACCAGGAAGACAGCTATACTGGAAGGCAGGTCGCGGGTGATGTGTTTGAATATGGAGTTGTTTAGTTGCATCTTCATTCCACCTGCGATTGGTACTACTAACTGAATCAAACAGACTGAGAGTACAAACAGGGGAACAGTGACGCAAACACCTTTGCCAGATCAGGCAGTCTTGAGCCTGCCTGATCTGCGCACACTATCCCTTGCCTTCTTCTTAGTACCAGTAGACGGCTCAGGCAGCTATCTCTCTGCTGATTAATCACCCATAGATAACTTCTATCTGATATAGGTATCCTGTCGCACCGGCCGTTTCCTTCGTGTACCATGCCTATCTACCATACGTTCTGGGTACTATCATGCTTCGAAGTCTAGCCGTTCCGTTCTTCTTCGTTCTTGCTGGTCTCGCAGCCGCCTACGATGGCCCGCAGGATAACAAGGCAGATAATGTTCGCCGTATTCCACCGCCGGGTATCAAGATCAGTGATGCTGACCGGGCGGAACTGACCAAGGATGTCGCTGCCTTTGAGCAGGAGATCAAGCAAGTACGGCAGGAACTCGCTGGCCAACCTCGGCTGCTGGAACTCTTCCCCGATGTACTGATCTTCCACAAAGCTGTTGACTGGGCGCTGAAGTACGATGAGTTCTACGAAGCCCGCGAAGTGAAGACCGCCCGTGATCTGTTGAAGCTAGGCCGTGAACGGCTGTCCCAGATTAAATCGAAGAAGCCTGAGTACCTCAGCGAATGTGGCCTGATCGTACGAGGTTACGTTTCCAAGATTGATGGTTCCATTCAACCCTACGGCTTGGTGGCTCCTGAATCGTATACACCGAAGACCCTGAGCAACTATCGGCTCGATGTCTGGTGCCACGGCCGAGGTGAGAAGCTGACCGAGTTGGCGTTCCTCAGTGATCGACTTCGCAACCCTGGCGAGTTCACTCCCAAGGATGCCTTTGTGCTCCATCCCTATGGCCGATACTGCAATGCCAACAAGTTCGCTGGCGAAGTCGACCTGTTCGAAGCCCTCGACCACTGCAAGAAGCATTACCGCATCGACGAGAAGCGACTGGTCATGCGCGGTTTCAGCATGGGTGGAGCAGCAGCCTGGCAGTTCGCGGTCCACTTTCCTGACAAGTGGTGTGCCGCCGCCCCCGGTGCAGGCTTCGCCGAAACCCCCGAGTTCCTGGGCAACTTCCAGAACGAAACGGTGAAGCCCACCTGGTGGGAAGAGAAACTCTGGCACATGTACAATGCGACTGACTATGCAGAGAACCTTAGAAGTTTGCCCACTGTGGCCTACAGTGGCGAGAACGACAAGCAGAAGCAAGCCGCCGACGTGATGGCCAGAGAGATGAAGAAGTTCGGCATGACCCTACGCCACGTCATCGGCCCGAAGACGGGGCATAGTTATCATCCAGAGGCAAAGCGGGAGGTGAATCAACGGGTTGATTTGAATGTTAAGAACAAAGGGGTATGGATCGGAACTAGAGGTAAACCATCGTTTACAACATGGACTACCAGATACGCAAGCTTTGGGCAAATAACCATACATCAGATGGATGAGCACTGGAAACAAGCCCGGATTGAATATGTCTTCGGCACAAGATCGAATGACACAAATTATGTGGAAGTTGGCACAGAGAACGTAGGTGCCTTCCGTTTTGATAGCTTCTTGGATGACTTCAGTTCAATATTTACACCACATGACATAGAAGGGAAAAGGCCTCCAATTTATTTTCTGGTTGATAGACAGAAGTTGATGGTTCCGTTTTCACAATCCGATAGCAATTTCACCGCCCACTTCCGCAAAGAGAACGGCAAGTGGAAAGTTGTCGACACCCTCGACGACGGCAAGCTCCGCAAGAAACCCAGTCTCCAAGGTCCCATCGATGATGCTTTCATGGATAGCTTCCTCATCGTGAAGCCGAGCGACAAATCGCCCCATGCCAAGGTGAACGAGTGGGTAGATGCAGAGATGAACCGGGCCATTGATCATTGGCGACGGCAGTTCCGTGGCACACCTCGGGTGAAGATGGACAAAGAAGTGACAGAAGCCGATATCAACAACCACAACCTCATTCTCTGGGGCCTGCCCGCCAGCAATAGTGTCCTGAAGAAGATTGTCGGCAAGCTCCCCATTCGTTGGCAGGATGGAAAAGTGCAGACTCAAAAACAAGGCTACGATGCGGATACCCATGTTCCCATCATGATCTACCCCAACCCGCTGAACCCGTCGAAGTATGTCGTTCTCAACTCAGGCTTCACCTTCCGCGACTACGACTACCTGAACAACGCCAGGCAAGTGCCCAAACTCCCCGACTGGGCCATCGTCGATATCACCACCCCACCCAACAGCCGCTGGCCCGGCAAAGTAGTCGATGCCAACTTCTTCAACGAAGAATGGCAATGGAAGTAATCATGGACATCATTCTCACACTTTCAATATTGTTCATTCAACAACCCGAACTGGGCAAAACCATGCCACCGCCTGGCATCAAGATCAGCGAAGCTGATCGTGCTGAACTCACCAAAGACATTGCAGCCTTCGACACAGAAATCAAAGCAGCAAGGCAGCAACTCCAAGGACAACCGGTTTATCTAGATCTCTTCTCCGATGTGCTCATCTACCACAAAGCTGTCGATTGGGCACTGAAGTACGATGAGTTCTACGATCCCAAAGAAGTGAAGGCTGCTCGCGAACTGCTCAAGCAAGGCAAAGCTCGGTTGCAGCAGATTGTCAGCAAGAATCCCACTTACCTGGAACAAACTGGGCTGGTCGTACGCGGGTACCAATCCAAAATCGATGGTTCTGTGCAGCCCTATGGGCTCGTCGTCCCTGCATCCTACACGCCCAGAACGCTGAGCAGGTATCGTCTCGATGTCTGGCTGCATGGCCGAGGAGACAAGATGACAGAGCTGTCCTTCATCGATCAGCGATCACGTCAACCAGGCGAGTTCACTCCACAGGATGCCTTTGTGCTGCATCCCTATGGCCGCTACTGCAATGCCTTCAAGTTCGCAGGCGAGACGGATGTCTTTGAAGCACTCGAACATTGCAAGAAACACTACCGGATTGATGACAAGCGGATGGTCGTGAGAGGCTTCAGCATGGGTGGCGCAGGCTGCTGGCACCTGGCCGTGCATCATCCCGATAAGTGGTGTGCCGCTGCTCCGGGAGCAGGTTTCGCCGAGACACCTGAGTACACGGGAGCCAAGCTGGCTGAAGTGCCGCCGTGGGAACAGAAACTCTGGCACCTCTACAATGCGACCGACTATGCCGAGAACCTGAAGCAATTACCTACCATCGCTTACAGCGGCGAGAACGACAAGCAAAAGCAGGCAGCAGACCTAATGGCGAGGGAGATGAAGAAGTTCGGCATGACGTTACGGCACATCATCGGACCAAAGATGGGGCATGCCTATCATCCGGAAGCGAAGCGCGAGGTTAATCGGCGTGTGGATGCTTTGGCAAACGAGACATCGAACATATGGCGGCGTTGGAATGAACTGCAATCGTTCTCAACTTATTCATTGAGATATGCGAGCAATAATGGCTTGTTGATTTATGGAATGGAAGATCATTGGAAGAAGGCAACGGTTGAAGTAGATCACCGAGATTGGATTCGTAGCGGAACGTCGCAGAGTCCAGTGTTTCGAGTAATAACATCAAACGTAAATGCGTTCCTCTTGGAACTTGATCGCAACGCGAATTGGAATTCTGATATCCGGAAACAGTTTCTGTTGGATGGCGATAAGTTCAACTTGCAGAATCCATCTTCAGACCTGACAACGATTATTAACCTCCGTAAAGAGAACGGCAAATGGAAACTCGTCGACACCCTCGACGATGGCACCCTCCGCAAGAAGCCTGGCCTCCAAGGGCCTATTGATGATGCCTTCATGGACAGCTTTCTCATCGTCAAACCGTCTGGCACTTCACCACATACCAAGGTGAACGAATGGGTGGATGCGGAGATGAACCGGGCCATTGATCAATGGCGGAAGCAATTCCGGGGCATCCCCCGTGTGAAGTTCGACAAGGATGTTAGCGAAGCGGATATCAACAATCATCACCTCGTTCTCTGGGGCACTCCCGAGAGCAACAGTGTGATGAAGAAGTTGGCCGACAAGCTGCCCGTGCAATGGAAAAGCGACAAGCTCACTGCTCATCAGAAGAGCTATGATGCGTCCAGCACAGTGCCGATTCTGATCTACCCCAATCCACTGAACACTTCAAAATACATCATCCTCAACTCAGGCCACACCTTCCGCGAAGAGAGCAACCGTAGCAACGCCCGACAAACGCCCAAACTCCCCGACTGGGCCATCATCGACATTACCACCCCGCCGAACAGCTATCATCCCGGGAAAGTCGTCGATGCAGGTTTCTTTGGTGAAGAGTGGCAGTGGAAATAATGTCAAATATTTAGCCCCCGGCTCTTCAAGCCGGGGGCGAGGCCTCGCGAGATGTGTAAACTAGTCTCGTGATCCCAACTGTGCGATTGCATAAAACTTCAATCAATCGCACGAGCCCGCCCCCGGCCTGAATGGCCGGGCGCTCAATGAGATGGTGTATGCCTGCCAATACGTTCGGTGAACTGTTTCGGGTGACGACAGCCGGTGTTTCGCATGGGCCTGGATATGTTTGCATTGTCGATGGCTGCCCGGCTGGGCTCGAACTCTCCGTCGATGTTCTGCTCCCTGACCTACGAAGGCGGAAGCCTGGGCAATCGAAGATCGTGACACAACGAAAGGAAGATGACACTCCCGAAATTCTTTCCGGTGTCTTTGAAGGCAAGACCGATGGCACCCCCATTGGCATCCTCTTCCGTAATGCTGATCAGCACAGCACCGATTACGATAACCTCAAAAAACTCTACAGACCGGGACATGCCGACTTCACCTTCGACGCCAAGTTTGGCTTTCGGGATCATCGTGGTGGCGGTCGCAGCAGCGCCCGTGAAACGATATGTCGAGTGGCAGCCGGGGCCATTGCGAAGAAGTTGCTGGCACGGGTTGGCGTGAACGTGGTGGGCTATGTCTCACAGGTTGGCGAAGTCATTGCTCAGGTAGCTGATCCCGCCAGCGTGACACTGGAGCAAGTGGAAAGCAATATCGTTCGCTGCCCGGATAGTGCTTCAGCGGAAGCAATGATATCGCTCATCGAAGGAGTCCGCAAAGAGCAGGACAGCATCGGTGGTACCTCCACCATCGTTGCTACTGGTGTCCCCGCCAGTTGGGGCGAACCAGTGTTTGATAAGCTCAAAGCTGATCTCGCCAAGGCACTGCTATCGCTGCCAGCAGTGACAGCGTTCGAGTATGGGGCAGGCTTTGCAGTCGCCACCAGCCGAGGCAGTGCGAACAACGATCACTTCACCAAGAAGCCTGACCGCATCGGCACCATCACCAATCGCCACGGCGGCATGCTCGGTGGCATCAGCAGTGGTGAACCCATCATCCTGCGGGTTGCAGTGAAGCCAACGAGCAGTATTCCGCAGGAACAGCCCACGGTCACGCAGACAGGTGAAGCTGCTTCGGTGCGAGTGAAGGGGCGACATGATCCCTGTTTGCTGCCTCGCTTTGTGCCGATGGGCGAAGCAATGGTGGCACTTGTGTTGGTGGATCATTGGTTACGACATCGAAGCCGGCAAGGATTCGAGTCGATCTAGCCGGGTATTCACAGGGAATAAGTGTTCACCAGAATTGAGGCACGACCATGAAATGGAATACCGTTCATTGGGCGCTGTTTCGCTTCATCCAGATCATGGTACTGCACTTCACAGCCTATTTTCTGCTTGGATTTACGTGGTTTGTATGTGGTGGTGGTTATATCCTGGACGCGGCCATGATGGTGGTTTGCTTTCCGCTCCTTGTCATGAAAGACACAGGAATTAGCAGATTGATGTCTGATTGGATGGCACTGTTCTTACAGAGCTTTATCTGGACCGTATGCTTTTTCCCTGTCTTCTTGTGTCTTCGCTGGTGGATTCAACGGCGAAAACTATCCCACTCCGGGAACTGACATTCCTCGGCTCCGTTGAGTGGATTCCGCTGAACCTAACTTGAGCCCAATCTGCCACTTCTTGACAAGTTTCACCACCTTCGCTGGTGGGCTTCTTTCTCACATCATCAGCAGCTTGACTACCTTGGTTGGGCTAGGCAGACTTCGTGAATTGACCTATCTTCCGAGCCTTCCCTGTTCGCCAATGAACTTGAAGGAAAGTGGCCAAAAAGACCAGAAATAGCGCTACTTGCCATTGACCGACCTTGCAAACCGGGTATCACCGTCACCCTTGAGTGGGGTTTCTGCGTACGTGTCCAACGGGGCCACTGGCTCGCCGGGGAACGCAACGGGATGCCCAGTTTGCTGGAGAACAGCTCCGCCTGGGGGAAGGCGACAGTTGCCGAGCAAAGGGAACCGGAAGGTTGGACACGAAAGGAGGATGCAGTGATTCGGGCTAAATCCTTGGCATGGATCGGCGGAGTGGGCTTGCTGGGAATTTCCCCAGCAGCTGTGCTGGCACAGGGTCTGCCCTTACCGCCTGCTGCACCAGATAATACGGTGCCTGTACAAGTCGCGCCACCTTCCCAGGAAGTGGTGCAAACTGGCGGTGATCGATCACTGAAGCCACGCGACATCCTGAAGGATGGCGTGGAGAACCATCGCAAGTTCGAATTCGAACTCGCTGATGTCTATCTGAAGAAGGCCCAGGAACTGCGAAGCAGCCTTAGTGCCAGCGAGCAGAAGGAACTGGATGCCTACGTGCAAAGCAATGCGAAAGCTCTTGCCTCGCGCAAGCAAGGGCAGGAGATGATCCAGAAAGCAACCCTGGCTATCAACGCAGGGAAGACTCAGGAAGCGGATGCCCTCCTCCGTGCCCTGAAGGCGAACACCTACCTTGGTGTACAGGATCGCCAAAGCGTTGCCACGCTGAGCGATGTACTCGCCAAGAACACAGGCACGGTGACTGCTCCTGGCACTGCACCAGTAGCACCGAAGGGACGAACCCCAGCCGACATGCTGGCTGCCGGTCGCGAAGCCTTCAAGAACAAGAGCTACGATGAAGCTCAGATGTGGGCTCTCAACGCCAAGCAAGCTGGCTTCTCGTCCAAGATGCCTTGGGAAGATACACCTGATAAGTTGATGGCCGACATCAACACAGCTCGGGCTCAAGCTGCCAAGATGGGTACCACCCCCGGTGGTGCTGATCAGCGTCAGCAGCAGTGCAAGGCTCTCTGCATGCAAGCTTCACAAGCTCTGGCTGCAGGCGATGTCGTTACTGCTGAGAAGCTCACTAAGCAGGCAGAAGACCTCAAGGTCAACGTCGCCTGGTTTGATGAATACACACCAGCTAAACTGAACGAAGCCATCGCTCGAGCAAAGAAGTCTGGCGTTCGACCTGGTACCATGGTGGCAGGCAGCGTTCCTGCTGATCCTCGCGTGGCAGTCAAAGAAGCTCGCGTCGCGCTCGATCAAGGCAACTTTGATCGCTGCGAAGAGCTTTGCAATGGCGCTCGCGTGGCCAAGGTCAGTTGGGGCATGTTTGAAGACAATCCCGACAAGGTCTGGAAGGATCTCCAGAGCGGTCGGAAAGTTGTCAACGACAAGAAGGCGGCTGAACTGCTCGTTCAAGCTCGCCGTCTACTGGATGCAGGCAACTTCGACGAAGCTGAGAAATGCGTTGCTCAGTCGAAGATACTGAAGAAAGAATACGGCTTGTTGGATGGCTTCGGTGGCGAACGCCCCGACAAGCTGATGGTCGAAATCCAGAGCAAGAAGGCCGTCGCCAGTCGTACTAAGCCAGCAACAACAACTAATGTTGCAGCTAATACTACTCAAGGTGTAGTTGCGTTACCTCAGGGCAACCCACCAGCGATGCCTCCAACAATGCCGCTGAACACTGCTTCCAACAATGTTCCTGTTCCACCATCTGTTCCCAACATGACACCTCCGGTAACCCCGGGTGTGGATAACCGGGTTGCTGAAGCCAATCGATTGATGGCTGAAGCCCGGATGGATGTGAATAAGGGCAATTTCGAAGAAGCTCTTCGCAAAGCATCAGTCGTCAAGCAGATGAATGTTGCTACTCAGGAAAGCCCTGACAGCATCTTCCAGGCTGTGCAGATGGCTGCCAAAGTGAAGGATCAACGGAACAGCCCGGTAGCAGATGCCAAGCGAATGAAAGCTCAGCAACTGCTCGCCAATGCCCGCGTGATGACCAAGACGGGCGACATCATGGGCGCTCACAAGGCTGTCACCGAAGCCAAGAGCCTCGGCGTTGTCTTCCAGCAGGGTGATGAACTGCCTGAAGCAGTGCTTGCTGACCTCCAGGTCAAAGCACGTCAGCAGGTCGAAACCTACTCGAAGGCTGCTGACACTCTTGTTGCTCGTGGCAAAGCTGGCGAAGCTCAGCAGTACCGCAACTACGTGATGAACCTGGCCATGACCTTCAATGTGCCTGCCCCACAAATGGGTAGCGCACCTACGGTTCCTGGTACACTGGTCGCACCGAATGCCACTGATGTAGCCAGCCAGGGTAAGAAGCTCTGCACCGATATCGAACAGTGCGTTCGCGAAGGGCAACTGGTTCAGGCTCGTAAGCTGGCCAACGCTCTCTACGAAGGCCCTTACGGCATGAAGGCTCAGGCTGGCCAGTTCCTGGCTCAGATTGATGCTGCCGACATGAAGGCTTCGGTCAAGACTTCGGAACAGTACTACGACCTGGTCGTGAAGGCTGTGAACCGCAAGGAATACGACCTGGCCAAGAGCTATGCCGAGAAGATTGATCGCAAACTTCTCGACCAGGCCAAGGCCAAGCACCTGAATGAACTGCTCTCCACTCCAGCTGGTGACAAGAATGTCATCCAGATGGCTCAGGCTCAGGGCGTGGTTCAGGACAGCAAATCAAGCAGCCCAATGCTCGATGATCTTCGCAAGAAGCATGAGATCGAATCTCAGCGACTGAACGAAGTGAAGAACAACAGCCTGGCTCGTGCTACCAAGCTTTCACAGCAGGGTAACTTCGATGCTGCTTTGACTGAACTCAAAGCAACGCTGGAATTGGTCAAGAAGGCTGATGTCGATGTCCCCAATGTGGCAGCGATGACACGCCAGCTCGAAACCAAGATCAAGAACTACGAAAAGGTCAGCGAACAGGTTGCTTTCGAGAAAGAAGCTCGTGAAAAGCTCGAATCGAAGCAGAACGCCAAGCTCCGTAAGGTGGCAGACGAAGAAAATCGTCGCACCCAGGTGGCTGCTCTGATGACCGAGTACACGAAGTTCATGAAGGAAGGCAAGTTCGCTGACGCTGAAGCCCGTGCTGAAAAGGCTCACCGTATCGATCCGGATAATCCCGCTATCGATGCTGCCCGTCAGCAGGCCAAGATGCAGCATAACCTTTCCAATGAGCACAATGCTGTCAACAATGGACGTGATCAGTGGACTACTGCATTCACTGACCTTGGTGGCAAAGCTGTGGTCGGCGACGATAAGCCAGTCGATTACACCAAGGATTTCGCTCGTGTTGGTCAGGAGCGCATTCGCAAAGTTGTCGAACGTATGAATCGTGACAAGAAAGACGAGCTGCCTAACAGCAGCAAGCTCAGCACCACGATCAGCGTTGACTTCCGCAATCGTCCTCTGGACGAAGTAGTGGGCGAAGTCCGAACTCTCAGCGGTGGTCTCAACATCATCCTGGAGCAAACCGCCCTGCAATATGCCGGTATCGACAGCAACATGCCTGTTACCCTGACGCTGAACAACGTTTCGGTAAAGACAGTGCTCAATGCTGTGCTGAACCAGGCCCAACTGACTTACTATGTCAAGGAAGGCATCATCTATGTGACCACCAAGGAAGCACGAGCCAGCCACAAGCAGACTCGCACTTACGGTGTTCACGACCTGATCGTGCCTCGCGATGACATGGCTAACCTGACCAACGTCAACCGTGATGCTGCAGTTCCCGTTTCAACCAACGGTGCAACTTCCGGTCGCGAAGGTTACGATCCACCAGCCAACAATGGCCAGTGGCAGACTCGTCGTACTGGCACTACTCTGGAAAAGCAGTTGATGCAGATGATCACCAGCACCATCGCTCCTGAAACCTGGAAGGGCTCAGCTGCGGGTGGCTCTGGTACCATCGAATACTACCCTATGGGTATGACTCTGGTAGTCTCACAGTCATCTGACATCCAGGAACAGATCGAAGAGCTGATCAAACGGCTTCGCGAACTCCAGGAAGTCCAGATCACGGTCGAAGTCCGTATCCTCACTCTAACGGATGACTTCTTCGAACGTATGGGTGTCGACTTCAATGTCTCCATCCCAGACAAGCAGACCAATTTCGATCAACAAGTTACTGCTGCCCAGTTCGCTCCAAACGGGCTGCTCAACTATCCTGATCATACCAAGGGTGTGATCGTAGGTCTGACCCCTGCTGGTAACTTCACCAACAATCTGAACATCCCCGTGTCGAATGACAGCTTCCGTGCTGCACGACTGCCTACCGGCTTCGCTGGTATCGGTGCTCCCGGAAACGCGGGTGGTTTGGATGTCGGTGTGGCGTTCCTCAGCAGCATCCAGGTCTTCCTGGTGATGGAAGCTGTGCAGGGTGATATCCGCAACAGCACACTCCAGGCACCGAAGATCACGATGTTCAATGGACAAGCTTCTTCGATCTCGTCCACCACTCAGGAACTGTTCGTGACCTCAGTGCAGGCAACACCTAACTTCTTCACTGGTATCCCGGTCTTCACACCTGTTCAGCAGGTCTTCCCTTCAGGTACCGTCCTGACGGTGCAAGCTGTGGTTACCAATGACCGTCGCTATGTGCAGCTGACTCTGCAACCCTTCATCACGACTGTGACAGATCGTTCACGATCCTTCACGGCTGTGGCAGGTATCACGGTACAGCAGCCTGTGACCTCGACCATCACCCTGGCCACTACTGTTATGGTGCCAGATGGTGGTACGATCCTGGTGGGTGGTTTGAAGCAGATGAACGAACAGCGTCGCGAGTTCGGCCCACCGATCCTGAGCAAGATTCCTTATGTCAACCGTCTCTTCCGCAATCAGTCTTATGGCAAGTCTGCCACATCACTGATGTTCATGGTGACGCCACGCATCATCATCAACGAGGAAGAAGAAGAGAAACTGGGAAGCACCTTTACCTTCTAAGTTGACGTAAGAACTGGAATAACATCAGCTGGCGACCCAAGTGGTCGCCAGCTTTTTTGTTACTAGCCTGATGATGTAACACCAACCCGAAGCGTGAGCGAGGGAAGCCTCGCCAAATGAATACACCACTTTCAGAATTGATCCGACTCGCTGGCTTGTGGGAAGCCACCATCCCCAAGCCCGGCAACGTTCACCCTGATGCTTCGTTCGACGATCTGACCTACGACGACTTCGTCCGTAGTTCGGTAGCCATAGCTCCCATTCTGGGTACCAGCGAAAACAAACGAGTTGGCGAACTGGTTCTACTTGCAGCCCAAGCCACCATGAAAGCCGTGGGCAAGAATACTAACCTGGGCATCATCCTGATCCTGGCCCCGCTAGCAGTGGCAAGACGACAATCAAAACCTGTCGACACTGTGCTGGAACAATTGGGGGTGCAGGATGCCATTGATGTCTATCAAGCTATCCGAGTAATGCAGCCCGGCGGTATGGGGAAAGTTCCTGAGCAAGACGTTTCGGACATCCCGACCATCACACTGCTAGATGCCATGCGATTGGCAGAGGATCGTGACCTCATCGCCAGACAATATGTTCATGGTTACTACGATGTTCTGCAATTGCTCCTACCTCACCTGAAGCAGAAATACCTGCACTTCAGTCTTGATCACGAGTGTATCAATGTGCATGCTTCCTTGGTCTTGTCTGTTCAGTCAACCTTCCTGTCAGGTATTGCCGAACTCGGCGAAACCCTCATTCGCCGCAAGTGTGGTGAAGCGGTGGAGAAGCAAGCACAGCTTCATGCTAGGCAGATTCTGCAAGCAGGTTGGCCTCGATCTGAACATGCGATGGATCTCTTCCAGCAGTTCGACACATGGCTGCGTGCCGATGGCCATCGCCGCAACCCGGGCACGATGGCTGATCTCATCGCTGCCACCCTGTTTCTTGCCTTGGAAGAAGGCGTCATCCCAGCGGTAGCTCCGTAAGATAATGCATCTCGCCAACCAAAGAGTATGCATCATGCCCGCCAGCTATACGGTTCATGTCACTAAAGATCACCTCGTCTTCTGTTCAGGACACTTCATCACCTACGAAGGCAACCAATGTGAACGACTGCATGGCCATAATTACAAGGTGGCAGTCGAAGTCACTAGCCCGCTCGACAGCAACTACTACGTCTTCGATTTCATAGCGCTCAAGAAGATGACGATGCTCGTCTGTGATGAACTCGACCATCGCATGATGCTTCCCACGAAAAGCCCTTACATCCAAGTAGTGACGAACAACCAACAGGTTGATGTCCGGTTTGAGAACAAGCACTGGAGCTTCCCACTGGAAGACTGTGTTCAGCTCCCCATCGAGAACACGACTGCAGAACTCCTGGCCAAGTACATTGCCGGGCGAATCAAGAAGATGCTGGCAGACGAACACCACTACTATCCGACAGAATTGACTGTCGAAGTGGAAGAAAGTTTTGGACAATCGGCTCGCTATACTGAAACAGCATAATACTCAGGAGCAGATAGTGCTATTCGCCAGCGTGGCAGCGCAATCGATGGTTGCCATCGTGTTGTTGCAACTTATCATCATCATTGTGGCTGCCCGCATATGTGGACGCATCGCTCGTTGGCTGAATCAACCTGTGGTAGTGGGTGAGATTATTGGCGGTCTGCTTTTGGGACCAACCTTCTTTCAGCCAGTGTTTCCTCAGTTTTTCGCATTAATCTTTCAACCGGAAGTGAAGCCTGCGTTCCTGGTGATGAAGGAACTCGGGCTAATGATGCTCCTCTTCATCGTTGGGATGGAGTTTGATTTCTCGCACCTCAAGCATCTGGGCAAAGCAGCGGTCCTCATATCGCTGGTGGGCATCTGCCTTCCCTTCGCCTTCGGTGCCAGCCTGGCCCCGTTGCTACATGCACGACTCGGAATGGAAACTCCCCTTTGGGGATTAGTACTTTTCCTGGGCTGTGCTCTTTCGATTACTGCACTACCCATCCTCGGCCGCATCATGATGGAGCTGGGCATCACCAAAACCCGTCTGGGTACCGTTACCATTTCCGCAGCTGCCGTCGATGATGCAGCAGCATGGATCATCCTGGCAGCGATCATTGGTGCCGTACAATCCAAGTTCGAACTCACACAAATGCTACTGATGATAGTCATGACTCTGGGTTTCATTGCTGTGATGTTCTTTATCGTCAGGCCACTTCTCTGGCGTTGGTTGGACAAGCACTTGACGAACAAACCTTCACTCGATGCATTGGGCTTCACCGTCATTCTTGCCCTTCTTTTCGCAGCAGGGTGGATCACCTCGAGGATAGGCATCTTCGCCAGCTTCGGTGCCTTCGTGCTCGGAACGATACTCTCTGGGCATGACAAGCTGCACCATGCGATAGGAGATTCATTCAGAAACTTTGTCTCAGCTTTCTTCCTTCCCATCTTCTTTACCTACACAGGATTGCAGACCGATGTGGGGCAACTCCATTCACTCGAACAACTCGGGCTGCTGCTCTTGGTCATCCTGGCAGCAGTGGTGGGCAAGTTCGTCGGCTGTAGTCTCGTAGCTCGATGGAGTGGCTTCAGTTGGAAGGAAGCCAGTATCATCGGTGCCATGATGAACACGAGGGCGTTGATGGCACTCATCGTTATCAATGTGGGGTACGACAGTGGTATCCTCAACTCAGCTCTCTTTACCATGCTGGTACTGATGGCCATCATCACTACGATCATGACGACGCCGATGCTGTCGTTCCTGTACCGTGGCACCGAGTTGGAAGAACCTATTCGGCAGTCTGGGTTCTATACCAGGTAGCTACAGAATATTTGCACTTTCTCATTTACTGCATTGTCAACGTCAGTCAGCGAAGTAATATTCTCTCACCAAGAATCACTCGTTCCCTGGAGGTGCTGATACTGAAGAATGGCAACACTGAACATTTCGATTCCACGCTTCTATTGCCTGCTTCGGAAAGAATTCCTCTATGATGGCAAACACCATCATGGCGAATATGTCAAAGTGTGTGTGTTCGGTATCGCTTCCCTTCATGGTCGCGCCTTAGGCTTCCATATCCTCACGGAATCTGGTGCTACTTTCTGGCGACTTCCCATTCATGCACTATGCCATGTTGCTGGTGCTCCGATCATGCCGCTCGACCACCTGCAGATTTGGGATTGTTTCAGCTACGATGTTACAGCAACCTGCTTTGACCGATTGAGCGAAATCCGCCTTCGGGCTTATCTCAAGGACAAGCACTGGTACGATGGACGGTATCTCTTCACCATCGACTGGTATAATAGCGAGGATGCTGAAGAGGCAGGTGAAGGTGGTCACAAGTGCGCGCATCTTATTGCCTTGGACAACGGCAACTATGCAGCGCTGCCTAACAACTGCTTACAGTGGTTAGACCCGGCCTTTGTTACTCCATATCAGCAACGACCCGATTTCCTGATAAACACTCACACCTGGAAGGTTGAGCAAGGCGGTATCACGACTGATGAGTACAGCTACGAGATGAAGCCCTCTGAACCCTCACCTTCCTGACAGCACCTACCATCCATGAGAACTCCCATGCCCAAGCAAGTACTCAGCGTTGGCAATTGCTCCTATGACTTCGGCACCCTCTCGCAGGCACTCGAAGCCAAGTTTGATGTTGCACTGCAGAATGCCGAGACTGCGGAAGAAGCAGAGCAGGTACTCAAGAAACAGCAGTTCGATCTCATCGTGGTCAATCGCCTGTTCGACCTCAATCAGGATTCAGGCATCGCTCTGATCAAGAAGCTGAAAGAGCAGAAGCTGGCCACGCCGATGATGCTGATCAGTAACTTCCCCGAATCGCAGGAGGAAGCAATGGGTGTGGGGGCTGTACCAGGGTATGGCAAGAAGGCCGTCGGGAAGCCTGAAATGCTTGACTTGGTGGGGCAGTATCTGAAGTAGGAAAGATTCCGGAAAAAAGGCTGACAGAAGTGTTGTAATTTCGTTATACGAAGTCTATACTCTTCGTATCACCTTATATTACGAGCACCTGTCATGATCCTCATTTCCTCTCCGCATCGTAGTCAGAAGGCATTCACCCTCATCGAACTGCTGGTGGTCATAGCCATCATCGCTTTGCTGATGGCGCTACTCCTCCCTGCCATCCAGAAGGTGCGGGAAGCTGCCAACAAAATGCTCTGTGCCAGCAACCTGCGCCAGATAGGTGTTGCTGCTCATAACTATCACAATGATTACAACAAGCTGCCTCCCGGATACTATGGCCCGATGACTGCCAATGGTGGCACGAATGTATCGCCCGACGCGGTTCCAGAACGTGGTCCCTGGATTGGGTGCCTGACAGTGTTGCTGCCTTACATGGAACAGGACAATCTCTTCAAGCAACTCAATGGCACCCAGCAATACTTCCCCACCGTTGGGCCGGTTCCACCGACTGGTACGCCTCTCAATCTGAGCCTGAAGACCGAGAACTATGGCTGGTGGGCTGCAATCAACAACCTGCAACCCGCCACAGGCCAGGTTCGGCTCAAGATGTTCAAGTGTCCTTCGGATTCAGTGGATGATCCCACTACCGAAGGTGTGGTAATGACCACACACGTTGCGAACGGATTCGTTTCAGGACTGCATCCCGAGGATATAGGTAACCCAGCCTTCGCCGATGCCTTGGGACGTACTAACTACACCGGCGTAGCAGGTGCTGCGGGGAATGGGGAAATAAACAACTACTACAGCCGCTGGGAAGGCATCATGTGCAATCGTTCTACTCTCACACTAGGCCAACTCACGGTGCAGGATGGCACCAGCAATACCCTGATGTTCGGTGAAGGCTTGGGGGGAAATGGGGTTGGGGCTCGTGTCCATGCCTGGGCCTGGATGGGGGTTGGCACCATGGGTACTGGCTACGGTCTGGGGCGAGGCAACATTGCTTGCGATAACGATGATCCACCAGCATTGGGTGTGGTTCCACCAATGGGTCAGGATGGAGCCCATTGGTTCCGGTTCAGTAGCCGACATGCAGCGGGTGTGCAGTTCTGCTTCGGTGATAGTTCGGTACGGACAGTCAAATTTGGAAATACCACCACTCCTACTACCAGCCTGACCAGCGATTGGGGTCTGTTACAGCAGCTCTCCGGCCGCCGAGATGGACTCAACAATGATGTCAGCTCCATTTTGGACTAAGCCGATGCTGAAACAATTACTTTATCTAATGATGATAACCTGCCTGGGTTGCGGTGGTCAAAACACTGCAATCGAAGGCAAAGTCGTTATCACTTCCACCAAGAGTTTCGAGAAGATGAAGGCCAGCAAGTCGCCACCTCCACAGATTCCCAAGCAATAAGCTATACTGAAGGTGCGAGCTTTCAGGATAGATTTCGCCTTATTTTCGCATTCCTATGCTGGTAAGTACCTGAAGCTTTTGTGTAAGGTAGAATAGTGAATGCTTGCACGATCTAGTTCTATACTGACTATGCCAGAATTGGTTGATTTTCTAAATGACTTGGATCACACTCGGCTGCTTACGCCGGAGGAGATGTCCCATTACCGTGCCAGTACGCAGCTTGAACCACCGGTGACTGCTGAAGAACTGGCCAGCGAACTCGTCAGGCATGGAAAGCTAAGTAAGTATCAGGCTGACACTTTGTTGACGGGAAAATGCAAAGGCCTGGTGATGGGCAACATGGAATTGCTTGCACCGCTGGGCAAAGGTGGAATGGCCCACGTCTTCCTGGCCAACGACCGCAACACCAACGAACTGCTGGCTATCAAGTTGCTACCACCAAACAAGGCTGCTCAATCACCTCAGATGGTAGACCGGTTTCATCGTGAGGCATTGGTGGGCAAACGACTTGATCATCCAGGCATCACCAAGGTGATGTTTCTCAAGTATCTCAAAGGAGTGCTTTGCCTGGCACTGGAGTATGTGCCTGGCATCGACATTTACCGTCATGTCAAACTGCATGGAGTGATGGAGCTCGGTCCCGCCGCACGGCTGATGGGTGACTTGGCCATTGCGCTAGATCATGCCCATCGTCATGGGATCGTCCATGCTGATCTGAAGCCGGCAAATGTAATGCTCATGCCTCGAGAGGTCAGATACATCTCTCAAGGCACCCGTTGCAAGATTCTCGATTTCGGCTTGGCTATTGATCTTGCTCGACCACCCGAACGTGCCAGCCTGAGTGGCAAAGGCAACATCGCCGGCACGCTCACCTATATGGCACCGGAGCAAACCTATCCTGACAGGTTGCCCACCCCTGCTTCTGATATTTATTCGCTCGGCTGCACCTTCTTCTTTGCTCTCACAGGCAGACCACCGTTCGTCTTTGAACAGGGGATGTCGGTCAAAGAGAAGCTGGCCATCCTTCGAACAGCTCCTGCCCCTGAGATTCTCGACTTCATTCCAACAGCCCCTGTTGAGCTGGCCATCTTGATCAATCAACTCCTGGCCAAAGAACCATCACACCGTCCCACGACGGCACACCAGGTAGCCAATGCGATGCGCGAGTTGGCACGCGGACGGTAGACGCCTTCGTACACATCGAGTGCAGCTTTTCCATTTGAACGTGCTATAATCGCTGAAGTTCTCCAACCTCCCTCCGTGGTATTGCCATGCTCACTTGTCTTGTTGCACTCATCCTTGCGCCCACAGCCGATTCACTCGATAAGCAGCCTGGCATTGTTCAACGGACCTTTATCTACGAGAAAGCCCCCTACCCTGAATGCCATGCATCCACGATTGTGGAAACCCCCGCTGGCCTGGTCGCAGCCTGGTTTGGCGGTACTGAAGAGAAGCATCGGGATGTAGGCATCTGGGTGTCGCATCTGAAGAACGGCAAATGGAGCGAAGCTACAGAGGTCGCCAACGGTGTCATCAACCCTACCAAGCGATACCCCACCTGGAACCCGGTGTTGCATCAGATCAATGGTGGCCCGCTGTACCTCTTCTACAAAGTAGGCCCCAGCCCTTCTACCTGGTGGGGGGAAGTGAAGCGTTCCACCGACAATGGTCAAACCTGGTCCACCACAGAAAAACTCCCCAAGGACATCTTCGGTCCCATCAAGAACAAAGCCATCACCCTGAAGGATGGCACCATCATCTCGGGCAGCAGCACCGAACACCAAGGCTGGAAAATCCACTTCGAACGCAGCACTGACCAAGGCAAAACCTGGACCACCAGCGGTGCCATCCATGATGGCAAAGAAGTAGGAGCCATCCAGCCTACCATCCTGAACCATGGCAACGGCAAGCTGCAGGCACTCAACCGTACTCGAGGCAAAGGCAAGATTTACGAAACCTGGTCATATGATGATGGACTCACCTGGTCCAAGCTCGCCCCTACCACGCTACCTAACCCCGGGTCAGGCATCGATGCAGTCACCCTGAAAGATGGCAGGCATTTGCTTGTCTACAACCATGTTGACAAGGCAGGTATTGCTACCGGGGCACGATCACCACTCAATGTCGCCATCTCCAAAGATGGCATCAAGTGGGAAGCTGCTCTCGTACTTGAAAACGAAAAGGGGGAGTTCAGCTACCCTGCTGTCATTCAAAGCAGCGATGGTAAAGTCCACATCACCTACACCTGGAACCGCAAGAAGATTCGCTATGTCGAAGTAGATCTGAGCAAGCTCGAACTCAAGCCGTTACCCAAGTAACATCATTGGCTGATGGGCCGGCGTTGCAGACCATCCTTGATACGGACATCCAGCACGTGTCCCGCTGGGGCTTCGAGGTTCCCGAAGCGTTCTTGATAAAGTCTCAACCGGGTCAGCTTGTCAGCGACAGTCAACTCATCGCTGACAGCACCCTTCATGGTTTGCCAGATGATATAGGTGCCCGATTGTGTCTTGAAGCGAAGGTCAGCGACATCCAAAGTGTTATCTCGCACCAGATGGATGCTGACAATCTTCCATGCTGTCAGATCGCTTTGTAATTCCGCGACCAACCCTGCGGTTCGTATCAGCCAGGTGGCAGTCTCCGCACTGCGATCATCGAAGCCCAACAGTTGTACCAGGCCCATCACCTGTTGTGGAAAGAGAGGGATCAACAACTTCCCCTCTCGATCCACCAGATGCTGTTGGGTTCCACGGTCAATACGGGCAACAGGCTTACGGAACGTCAGATCAACATGTAACTTGTTCGGTCCAGCCAGTCCGATCCGTTCGACTGATGCTACCCAATCGTGTTTCAGAAAAGCCTGATGTAACTTTGTCAGCAGTTCCAGTTCATTCAGATCGAGTGGATCAGTGAAGCGACCGATAGCCCGTACCTCCCGAAGGAAGTCTGCTGCGGGCATGGGTGGCATGGCGGAAAGGGTAATCGCTTCCCAGCGGATACGTTGGGGCTGACGTTCATTGATCATCAGCACAACGAGTAGCAGTACGGGAATCAGAATGCAGGCCAGGTAAGCCAGCCGCTTGCCCCACTCGGGTGGTGAGTTTTCAGGTGGTCGTATCACAAGCCGGGCCATCCCTGGGTTCCTAGCTACCACCGAAATACAACACCACTACTGAACTTCAACTACCAGACCACCAGGCTGGGTTGCAACACTTCACCCAGGCGTTCTTCCACCTGAGACTGCACTTTGTCCATCAATTGCAGCACATCGTTGGAAGAAGCTTTTTCACCGACCACGACGTAGTTGGAATCCCGCTCACTGAGAGCAGCACCACCCACCTTGTTCAGTTGAGCGCTGGCTTTCACGATCAACTGGCTGGCCGTACCACCTGGAGGATCACGGAACAACCGTGCTGCCCGTTCCAGACTGAGTGGTGCATGGTTGCGCGTGTGGATCCAGTTCTTCCGAAGCCGTTTGACGATGGCATCGGTCTGATCAGGCTCGAGGACAAACTCAGCGCCCAAAATGATGACGCCATCCGGACTGGCGAGCAGTTGATCGATAGGCAGTTCATCTCGGTTGTGCCAGGCGACCTTGCCTGCTGCATCCAACAGCTCAACCCGACTCACGAACTGGCTCAGCGGACCAGTCTTCACCTTGAGATCATTCTTGAGCGCCCCACCAACAGTGCCGGGCAAGCTAATCAGGCTTTCCAGCCCACCCAGATGATGGCGGGCAGCTGTCGCGATAAGATTACTGAGCGTCGTACCCGTCTTCGCCAGCACCTTGTTCTCTTTCACCGTGACCGACTGGAAGCCGGGAGATGAGAACTGGATAACGATGCCGGGAAAGCCTGCATCCTGAACCAGCACATTGCTGCCACTACCCAGGTAGCGAACTTCCACCTTGTTCTTGATGGCTGCCTGGACGATAGCAGAGAGGGTAGCAGCATCAGGCGGGCGAACCAGTGCAGCAGCCTTGCCACCAACGTGAAGAGATGTCAACGAAGCCATCGGTGCGTTACGAGTAACGCAGTCGGGCCATGTATCGAGAAATGCCAGAGAGGCCATAACGTTCCTTGCCTGTGTTACTTTCAGCCTACGGCACAGGGACGTGAGAAGCAAGCGGTGCCAAGATCCTTCATCCATGCATCCTCCCATGTTTCATTTCGACCCACTATCATGTCAATTCATCCGAACTTGTAGATAAAGGCTCCCGGCATGCTTGCCCAACGTGTCAGTTACTTCAGCGAATCGGTCATCCGCGAAACCTCCCGCCTGGCTGCTCGCTATAGTGCCATCAACCTCGGTCAGGGCATGCCCGACTTCGAAACATCCCAGGAACTGAAAGACGCTGCTTGCAAGGCTATTCAAGATGGTTACAACCAGTACGCCGTCACCTGGGGTATCGCCCCACTCCGCCAGGCCATCGCCGAGAAGATGCGGAAGTTCAATCACCTGCCCTGGGTGGATGCGGATGAGCACATCACCGTCTGCTGTGGTGCCACCGAATGCATGATGGCTACCATGCTCGCCCTTATCAACCCCGGCGATGAGGTGGTGATCTTCCAGCCCTTCTACGAGAACTATGGCCCCGATGCCCTGCTCACCGGAGCTCAGCCGAAGTGGGTGAACTTGCAGCCACCTCATTGGTCGTTTGACCCGGATGAACTGAAAGCTGCCTTCACCAGCAAGACCAAAGCCATCATCATCAACACGCCCAATAACCCGACAGGCAAAGTCTTCACCCGCGAAGAACTGCAACTCATTGCTGAACTCTGCATCAAGCACAATGCCATCGCCCTCTCGGACGAGATCTACGAATACATCCAATACACAGATCGCCCCCACATCAGCATCGCCAGCCTGCCCGGCATGGCGGAACGGACTGTTACCATCAGTGGCCTTTCGAAGACGTTCAGCGTTACCGGCTGGAGGTTAGGGTATTGCGTTTCCCCTTCATCAGTGACCAGTGGCATCCGTAAAGCTCACGATTTCCTGACTGTCGGTGCTCCTCATCCACTCCAAGTGGCAGGAGCCGTCGCGATGGGGTTCGGCGATGCTTACTATCAGAAGTTGCGCACAGACTACCAACGACGGCGTGAACTCTTCCTGCCCTACTTGAAGGAAGCAGGCTTCGAGTTCGATGTTCCCGAGGGTGCCTACTATGTGATGACCGACATCAAACCCCTGGGTGGCACCAACGATGTCGAGTTCGTCCGCCAGATGATCGAAACGGTAGGCGTTGCCGGAGTGCCTGGGAGCAGTTTCTACAACCCGAAAGAACTGGGGCGAACCAAGGTACGGTTCATGTTCGCGAAGAAGGACGAGACGTTGCATGCAGCAGGCGAGCGGTTGTTAAAGTTGAAGAAGCGGTAATGTTTGGATTTCTCCCGTCCTCTGCATCGAAAGTTCCCGGTCTCTGTCAGGATAAACCTTGTCTTCTGAAAGAGCGTGGTATAATACCGAAGCAGTTCACAAATTCTGCCAAAGCCGCGATGCGGTAAGGCAGGAGGGGACCCACGCAATGGGGCGTTGTGAACCTGGTCAGGCCGGAAGGAGCAGCCATAAGCATTTGCTCTTTGTGCGTTGGATCAGCCTCTCCTGTCTTACCCTGTCGCGGCTTTTTCGTTGTTACAGCCATGTTCAAAAGAAGCCTGTTGGTGACTACTGTCTGTGTCGGCCTTCTTGTACCTTTCTCCCTGTATCAGTACTGCCGTTTTCTTTACTACCCTTTTGACAGACGCTCATTCAACAGTTCATCATGGATTGCTGGTTCGTTGAACATACGATCCAGCATGTCTCTTGATGCAATTCGTTTCGTTCCAATCGGCACTAGCATCCAACGGGTGGACTCGCTATTGGGCAAGCCTGATCCAGAGCACAAAGATCATGTCTGGTCCAAACGACCAAAAGGAACCGTCAGGTCGTACTCCTACAGGCTTGGATGCTGGTCTTGGGTTGGTTATGATGCGGCATTTTTCGTTGTTCATTTTGATGAACAAGATCGTGTGATCAAAGCTGAGATTAACGGCTACTAACTCCCTACACTATCCCCATGACCACCTTGCGGATCGGCATCGTTGGGGCGGGGGTTGCGGGCACTGCGGCTGCGTTGTTGTTGGCCAAACAAGGGCATGACGTTACACTTCTGGAACGGGCACCACTACTAGGCCCCGTGGGTGCTGGCGTTCTGTTGCAACCACTGGGGCAACTCGTGCTGAACCGCATGGGTTTGCTTGAACCGGTCATCGCCCATGCTGAACCCATCCACGAACTCCATGTTGATCTGAAGCGTGGTCGCACGTTGATGAGACTGCCTTTCCGTGCAGCAGGCATCCCACAGCCCGCCTATGGCATCCATCGGGGCGATCTCTTCACCACGCTCTATCAGGCCGCTCAGCAGGCAGGTGTTACGGTTGTCACTAACACTTGCATCGAAGGTATCCAGCAGACTTCGAACACCGTCACACTTACCAGTAAACAAGAACACTTCGGCCCATTCGATCTTGTCATCGGGTCTGATGGCAACCGTTCTAC
>WBZX01000360.1_pt1 | contig 42645 bp, 41 predicted proteins | sample 5204211 | NCBI WGS metagenome assembly WBZX01 (sample SAMN12344362, study PRJNA552823) | activated sludge metagenome | biome: Activated sludge suspended growth; feature: Nitrification reactor; material: Wastewater; isolation source: activated sludge from nitrification reactor of wastewater...
ATCGCCCAGCTTGGAGCGCACCATGCCGGCCGTGAACGGCGTGGCATAGATCGGGCAGCCAAGCTGCGGCCACAGATCGAGCACGGCGCCGATATGGTCTTCATGCGCGTGCGTCAGCACGATGCCGACCAGGTCGGCCCGGCGTTCGACGATGAACGCCGGATCCGGCATCACCACGTCGACGCCGGGCATGGTGTCATCGGCGAATCCGATGCCGAGATCGACCATCAGCCATTTGCCGGCATGACCGTAGAGATTGAGGTTCATGCCGATCTCGCCCGCCCCTCCCAGGGCGAGAAACAGCAGTTCGTCGTTCGACGGGATGGTCATTGGCGGTTGCGCCGCCAGATCTCCAGCAGACCGAGCGACATAAGGTCGGGCTCGATCGCGTCGAACAGGCCGATCTCGTCCTTGAAGACAGTGGCGAGGCCGCCCGTCGCTATCACCTTCATGGGCTCACCATACTCGGCACGGATGCGCCTGATCAGGCTCTCGATCAGGCCGACATAGCCCCAGAAGATGCCGGACTGCATGGCGGGCACCGTCGCCTTGCCGATGACCCTGGCAGGCTTCTCGACGCGGATCCGCGGCAACCGTGCCGTCATCAGGTAGAAAGACTCGATGGTGAGTTCGACGCCGGGCGACAACACGCCGCCGACGAAATTGCCGTCCTTGTCGGCCAGATCGAAGGTCGTGGCACTGCCGAAGTCGATGGTGATGAGCGGCCCGCCGTATTTCTTGTAGCCCGCGATGATGCCGACAAGACGGTCAGGGCCGGCGTCCTGCGGACGATCGATCAGGACCTTGATGCCAAGCTCGCAGTCAGGTTCGCCGACGATCAGCAGCTTGGTCTTGAAGTAGATCTCGCACAGGCGGCGAATGTTCGGGTTCACCTGCGGCACCACGCTGGCCAGAATCGCGCCCTTGATCGACCCGGGGTTGAAGCCCTGCAGATGCATGAGCTGGGTCAGCCAGGCGGCGTATTCGTCGGCGGTGCGCTTGGCCTCCGTCCGCAGGCGGAACTGCGATACGAGGGTTTCGCCGTCGAATACCGCGAACTTCGAGTTGGTGTTGCCGACATCGATGGCAAGCAGCATCCCAGGCTCTCCTCAGGCCGCCCGGCCCAGCAATTCACCCGACACGATCTTGCGCGGACCGTCGGCGGTATCCAGCAAGAGGGCCCCTTCGTGATCCAGCCCGGCAAAGCGGCCGCGCACAAGTCCCTCGCCCAAGCGGACATCGACCTCTGCACCGAGCGGCCCCGCCTGGGCGAGCCAGGCTTCGCGAACCACTCCAAAGCCGTCGCGACGCCACTGGGCGAGCCTCGCCGCGAGGGCGCGGGTCAACCCTTCGAGGGCTACTTCCACGGTGCCGCCCAGCGACGCGCCGGGATAGCGCATCTCGGCAAGTTGCGGCGCAAAGGAGACGTTGACGCCGATGCCGGCCACGACGTGTTCGACCCTGCCGTCCTGGGCGATCGCGCTTTCCAGAAGAATTCCGGCAATCTTTCCGCCGTCAACCAGCACGTCGTTGGGCCATTTCAAGCGAATGACACGGGACGCCGGCACGAGGTCGCCTACGGCAAGGGCCGCAACGAAGCCCAACTCAGCGGCGCGCGGTGCCGGACAATCCGGGCGCAGGATCGTCGAGCTGTAGAGATTGCCGGGTGGCGATGCCCAGCTCCGGCCCCGGCGGCCGCGTCCGCCCTTCTGCTCCCGAGCCCAGACGACAGTGCCCTCGGGAGCGCCGCCATCGGCCAGCCGCGCGGCCTCGTCATTGGTGCTGCCGACGCTGTCCAGAGCGATCAGCGACCACCCGTCCGGCAGGACGGGCGTATGGATCACGGGAACAGGCCTTTGGCGGCCGCCGCGGCGATCAGGCTGAGCGGTTGCGGGAGCAACGAGAAGACGGCCACCAGGAAAGCCGCGACCAGGGCCACGGCACGGTTGACGCCAAAGATCGGACGGTCGAGGGCCTCGGCCGGTTCGTCGAAGTACATCACCTTGACGACGCGCAGGTAGTAGTAGGAGGACACGACCGACGCCAGGACGCCCAGTACCGCTGGAATGTAGAGCTTGGCTTCGACGGCAGCGATGAAGATGTAGAGCTTGCCCCAGAAACCCGCGAGCGGCGGGATGCCGGCCAGCGAGAACATGAAGATCAGCATCGCGAAGGCCATCATCGGCTGGCTGCGCGCGAGGCCGGCCAGATCCGAGATGTTCTCCAGCATGATGTCGCGGCGCTTCATCATCAGGATGGTCGCGAACACGCCGAGCGTCATCACCAGGTAGATGGCGAGGTAGAACACCACCGCCTCGATGCCCTTCTCGCTGCCGCTGGCGAGGCCCAGCAACACGTAACCGACATTGCCGATCGACGAATAGGCCATCAGGCGCTTGATGTTCTGCTGGCGGAGCGCCGCGAAGGCACCCAGCGCCATGGAGAGCACGGAGGCCACGACGATGATCTGCTGCCACTGGTCGAACAGCGGCTTGAACGGTCCCATGAGGACCGAAACCAGCAACGAAATGGCGGCGATCTTGGGCGCCACGGCAAACAGTGCCGTGACCGGCGTCGGCGCACCTTCGTAGACGTCGGGCGTCCACATGTGGAACGGCACAGCCGATACCTTGAAGGCGAGCCCCGCGACCACGAACACCAGGCCGATGGTCGTGCCGATTTCTGCCCCCTTGCCGTCGAGCAGGGCGCGGGAGATCTGCACGAATGCCGTGCCGCCGCAGAATCCGTAGATCAGCGAGGCGCCGAACAGCAGCATGCCCGCAGCCACCGACCCCAGGACGAAATACTTCACGCCAGCCTCGGTCGACCGCACGCTGTCGCGCTGGAAGGCGGCGATGACGTAGAGCGCCAGCGACTGCAGTTCGAGCCCGACATAAAGCGCCATCAGGTCGTTAGCCGAGATCATCAGCATCATGCCGAGAGTCGCCAGAGCGACCAACAGCGGATACTCGAAGCGCCAAGCCCTGACCTGCTCGAAATAGGCCCGCGACATCAGAATGGCGATGGCGGAGCCCACCAGCACCAGTGCTTTCATGGTCGTCGTCAGGCGATCGACGATGAAGAGCGACGCAAAAGCGGTGCCTTCCCGATAAGGCATGAACAACAGGGCCGCCGTCACCAGCAGGACGACCGATGTCATCACTGAGACGAAGGGCGTTGCCACCTCTCCGCGAACCACACCGTAGATCAGCAGCAGGGCTGTCGCGGCGGCGAGGAAGATTTCGGGCCGTGCCAGGACCCAGGATTCGAGACCGAGAATCATCGTTGTCACTCCCGGCCGCTCACGGCGCCAACGCCGCGGTGCGGGCGAGCTTCAGGGCTGCCTGATAGTCGCCGATCAGCTTGTCTACGGCCGGCGCCATCGGATCGAGGAAGGAATTGGGGTAGATGCCCATCCAGAGCGTCAACAGCACCAGCGGCAGGAACACGGCGATCTCGCGCTTGTTCATGTCGAGCATGCCCTTAAGCGAATCCTTGGTGAGTTCGCCGAAGACGATCTTGCGATAGAGCCACAGCGCATAGGCCGCGCCCAGGATCAGGCCGGTCGCCGCGAGGAACGCCACCCAGGTGTTGGCCTTGAAGGCGCCGAGCAATACCAGGAACTCGCCCACGAAGCCCGACAGGCCGGGCAGTCCGACGCTGGCCAAAGTAAAGAACAGGAAGGTGAAGGCATAGCGCGGCATGCGGTGCACGAGGCCGCCATAGGCCGCGATCTCGCGCGTGTGCATGCGGTCGTAGACGACGCCGACGCAGAGGAAGAGCGCCGCCGAGACGATGCCATGGCTCAGCATCTGGAAGATCGAGCCCTGGACGCCCTGCATGTTCATGACGAAGGCGCCGATCGTCACGAAGCCCATGTGGGCAACCGACGAATATGCAATCAGCTTCTTCATGTCCTCCTGCACCAGCGCGACCAGCGAGGTGTAGATGACCGCCACGACGGAAAGGCCGAACACCAGCGGCGCGAAGTACTGCGTCGCCTCGGGCATCAGCGGAATCGAATACCTCAGGAATCCGTACCCGCCCATCTTCAGCAGCACGCCGGCCAGGATTACCGAACCCGCCGTCGGCGCCTCGACGTGGGCGTCGGGCAGCCAGGTATGGACCGGCCACATCGGCACCTTCACCGAGAAGGAGGCGAAGAAGGCCAGCCACAGCCAGCACTGCCAGGTGAACGGCAGGTCGAGCTTCTCCATCGCCGTCGGCAGGTCCGTCGTACCGACATGCCAGTAGATGGCGATGATGGCCAACAGCATCAGCACCGAGCCGAGCAGCGTATAGAGGAAGAACTTGAAGGCCGCGTAGACGCGCCGCTTGCCGCCCCACACGCCGATGATCAGGAACATCGGGATCAGGACGCCTTCGAAGAAGATGTAGAACAGTGCCAGGTCGAGCGCGCAGAACATGCCGACCATGAAGGTCTCGAGCACGAGGAACGCGATCATGTATTCCTTGACGCGGACCTGGATCGATTCCCAGCTCGCCAGAATGCAAATCGGCGTCAACAGGGTCGACAGCAGCACGAAGAAGAGCGAGATGCCGTCGATGCCGACATGGTAGCCGATGTTGAGCGCCGGCACCCAGGCGAGATGCTCCTCGAACTGGAAGCCGGCCTTGGTTGGATCGAAGCGCACCCAGAGCAGGATCGAGATCAGGAAAGTGACCAGCGAGGTCAGCAGCGCCACACTGCGGCAGTTGCGGTCGACGGCCTCCTTGGGGCCGTTGACGACCAGGCAGAACAGCGCCCCCACCAGCGGTAGGAACGTGACCAGGGAGAGGATGGGCCAACTCGACATCGGGCCTTACCTCGCCGGCAGCATGAAGTAGGTGACGAGACCGGCAACGCCGACCAGCATCACGAACGCATAGTGATAAAGATAGCCGCTTTGGAAGCGCATCAGGACGCCTGCCATGTCCTGCGCACGGGCAGCAATATTGTCTGGCCCGAGCCCGTCGATGGTGGCCCCATCGCCCTTCTTCCAGAAGATGCGGCCGATCGCCAACGCCGGCTTCACGAACACGGCATCGTAGATTTCGTCGAAATACCACTTGTTGAAGAACAGCGCGTGCAAGCCCGGGAAGGTCTTCACCGTACGTGCCGGCAGGTCGGTCTTCACCACATAGTAGTAGTAGCTGAGCAGGATGCCGGACACGGCCATCGCCAGCGGCAGCAGCTTCACCCAGAGCGGCACCGAGTGTGCATGGTGCAGCACTTCTTCGGTCGACTTCACGGCGATGGCGTTGCCCCAGAAGGCCTGCCAGTCGTGGCCGACGAACCAGTCGTAGGCAATCAGCCCCGAGAACGCCGCGCCGATGCCCAGCACATAGAGCGGGATCATCATGACCACCGGCGATTCGTGGGCGTGTTCCCAGGTGTGATGGTCGCCGCGATACTTGCCGTAGAAGGTCATGAACATCAGGCGCGTCGAGTAGAAGGCCGTCATGAAGGCCGCGATCACGCCCAACCAGAAGGCGACCAGGCCGACGGTCGTGTGCACGCCGTAGGCCGACTCCAGCATGATGTCCTTGGAGTAGAAGCCGGCGAAGCCCAGGCCGTTGCCCAGCAGGAACGGGATACCGATGCCGGACAGGGCCAAGGTGCCGACCCACATCAGGATGAAGGTCTGCGGCGCCTTCTCCTTCACGCCACCCATCTGGCGCATGTCCTGCTCGTGGTGCAGGCAATGGATCACCGAGCCCGAGCCCAGGAACAGCAGCGCCTTGAAGAAGGCGTGGGTCATCAGATGGAACATTGCCGCCGAGTAGGCGCCGACGCCGCAGGCGAAGAACATGTAGCCGAGCTGGCTGCAGGTCGAATAAGCAACCACCCGTTTGATGTCGAACTGGGTGAGACCGACCGTAGCGGCGAAGAACGCCGTCGCTGCACCGATGATGGTGACGACCATCAGAGCGACCGGCGCCAGTTCGAACAGCGGCGACAGGCGGCAGACCATGAAGACGCCGGCGGTCACCATGGTCGCGGCATGGATCAGCGCCGAAACCGGAGTCGGGCCTTCCATGGCATCCGGCAGCCAGGTGTGCAGGCCGAGCTGGGCCGACTTGCCCATGGCGCCGACGAACAGCAGCAGACAGGCCGTTTCCAGCGCCGGCAGGTCCATGCCGAGGAACTGGATGCGCATCTGCGCCATCTGCGGTGCCTTACCGAAGATTTCCTCGAACCCCACCGAGCCCGACAGCAACCAGACGGCGCAGATGCCCAGCGCAAAGCCGAAGTCGCCGACGCGGTTGACGATGAAGGCCTTCATGGCCGCCGCATTGGCCGACGGCTTGTCGTACCAGAAGCCGATCAGCAGGTACGAGGCGAGGCCCACCCCTTCCCAGCCGAAGAAGAGCTGCACGAGGTTGTCCGCCGTCACCAGCATCAGCATGAAGAAGGTGAACAGGCTGAGATACGCCATGAAGCGCGGAATGCTGGGATCTTCCTCCATGTAGCCGATGGAGTAGATGTGGACCATCGACGACACGCCGGTGACCACGATCAGCATGACAGCCGTCAGTGTATCGACGCGCAACGACCAGGCGATGTCGAGCGTTCCCGAATCTATCCAGGAGAAGAGCTTCACGACCAGGAGCTTGCTTTCCGCCGGACCGAAGCCAATGCGGACAAACACGAAGACCGAGAGCGCCGCGGCGATCAGGAGCGCCGCGCAGGTGACGATCTGGGCGGGTCGATCGCCGATCACCCGGCAGAACAGGCCCGCAATCGCTGCCGCAAACAGCGGCAGGAAGACGATGAGCTTGATGGCGAGATCCATGATGCGTACGCGCCCCTAGCCCTTCATCGCATTGATGTCTTCGACCGCGATGGTCCCGCGGTTTCGGAAGTAGACCACCAGGATGGCAAGCCCGATGGCTGCCTCCGCGGCGGCCACCGTCAGCACCAGCATGGCGAAGACCTGGCCGACCACGTTGCCCTGGAAGACCGAGAACGCCACGAGGTTGATGTTCACGGCGAGCAGCATCAGCTCGACACACATCAGAATGACGATAACGTTCTTGCGGTTCAGGAAGATGCCCAGAATGCCCAAGGTAAACAGCACCGAGGCGACGGCGAGGTAGTGGCCGAGACCGATCGTCATCACACGCCTCCTCGCGTCGGCACCTTGACGGTCGTGATCGCCTGATCCTTCGGCCGGTAGAGCTGATCGCTGATCTTCTGGCGGCGCACGCCCGGCCTGCTGCGCAGGGTGAGCACGATGGCGCCGATCATGGCGACGAGAAGCACGATGCCTGCGACCTGGAAGAGGTAGAAGTACTGCGTGTAGAGAACACGGCCGATGGCACGGGTGTTGTCGACCGCCAGCACCTGAGGACCGGCCTTGTCGAGGCCGGCGATGGTCACCGAGCCGCCTCCCAGCACGCCCAGCCCCAGCAGGATCTCAGCCAGCAGCACGACGCCAATGGCAGCACCCACCGGCAGGTACTTCAGGAAGCCTTCACGTATCTCCGTGAGATTGATGTCGAGCATCATCACGACGAACAGGAAGAGCACCGCGACGGCGCCGACGTAAACGATGACCAGGATCATCGCGATAAACTCGGCTCCGATCAGGACGAACAGCGCCGCGGCATTGAAGAAGGCCAGGATCAGAAACAACACCGAATAGACCGGGTTGCGCGACACCACGACCATGGCAGCCGACGCGACCGTCACCGCAGCGAAGACGTAGAAGGCCAGAGCCTGAAGAAGCATGTTCTGTCTCTCCCCCGCCCCGGCTAGCGATACGCCGCGTCAGACTGGATATTGGCCGCAATCAGGCTCTCCCAGCGGTCGCCGTTCGCAAGCAGCTTGTCCTTGTTGTACATCAGCTCCTCGCGGTTCTCGGTCGAGAACTCGAAGTTCGGCCCCTCGACGATGGCATCGACCGGGCATGCTTCCTGGCAGAAACCGCAATAGATGCACTTGGTCATGTCGATGTCGTAGCGGGTCGTGCGGCGGCTGCCGTCGTCACGCGGCTCGGCCTCGATGGTGATCGCCTGTGCCGGGCAGATCGCCTCGCAAAGCTTGCACGCAATGCAGCGTTCCTCGCCGTTCGGATACCGGCGCAGAGCATGCTCGCCACGGAAGCGCGGGCTGAGCGGTCCCTTTTCGTAAGGGTAGTTCACCGTCACCTTGGGCTTGAACATGTACTTCAAGGTGAGAGCGAAGCCGGCCACCAGCTCGGAGAGCAGGAAGGCGCGGGCGGTACGGTCGAGAGAGGCCATGGTGCGACTCCCTAATGCTTCGGAACCCAACCGCCGAACTGCAGAACAGCAGCGGTGAGCACGAGCCAGCCGAGCGACACGGGCAGGAAGACCTTCCAGCCCAGCCGCATGAGCTGGTCGTAACGGTAACGGGGCAGCGTTCCCTTGGTCCAGCTGAAGACGAACAGCAGGCAGGCGATCTTGAGGGCAAACCATACGACGCCCGGCACCAGGGTGAACGGTTCGTACGGTATCGGCGACATCCAGCCGCCGAGGAACAGCACCGCTCCCATCGCCGACAGCAGGATCATGTTGGCGTATTCGCCGAGGAAGAACAGGCCGAAGGTCATGGCCGAGTATTCAGTATGAAAGCCCGCTACCAGCTCGGCTTCCGACATCGGCAGATCGAACGGCGTGCGGTTCGTCTCGGCCAAGGCCGACACGAAGAAGATCACGAACATCGGCAACAGCGGCAGCCAGAACCAGCTCCAGAACCAGCCGGACTGCGCCAGCACCACCTTGGACAAATTCAGCGAGCCCACGCAGAGCATGACGGTCACCAGCACGAAGCCGATCGAGACTTCGTAAGACACCATCTGCGCTGCCGAGCGCAGGGCACCGAGGAAGGCGTATTTCGAGTTCGACGCCCATCCGGCGATGATGATGCCGTAGACGCCGAGCGAGGAGATGGCGAAGAGATAGAGGATACCGACGTTGATGTCGGCGATGACCCAGCCGTCGTCGAACGGCACGACCGCCCAGGCGACCAGTGCAGTCATGAAGGTGATCATCGGCGCCACGATGAACAGGATGCCGTTGGCGCTCGACGGAACGATGGTTTCCTTCAGGACGAGCTTGAGACCGTCGGCGAAGGGCTGCAGGAGGCCGAATGGCCCCACCACGTTGGGACCACGGCGAAGCTGGATCGACGCCCAGACCTTGCGGTCGACATAGGTCATATAGGCCACGGCCACGAGCAGCGGCACGGTGACAGCCAGGCATTGGGCAAGAATGACGATTGCCTGGCCAAGCCAGTGAGACGTGAAGAATTGTATCAAGTCGGCGTACATTCCCTACTCCGCCGCCATGAGTTGCGCGCGAGACGCCATGCACTCCGCCATGGTCCGCGATGCGCGGCTGATCGGGCAGGTCATGTAGAAGTTGGCGATGGCCGAAGCGAACGGCGTATCGCTTGCGGCTCCCGCCTTACCGAAGGCACCCCAGGCGCCCGGCGCCTGCTGATCGATGGCGGCGAAGACCTTGTTGACCGCAACGAGGCGCGACCGCACCTGCGCCAGCGTATCGTAAGAAAGCGCCTTGCCCAGCCGGCCGGAAAGCGCGCGCAGGATAGACCAGTCTTCACGAGCATCGCCCGGCGGATAACCTGCCCGGCGACCGAACTGAACGCGGCCCTCGGTGTTCACGTAAGTGCCGGGCTTCTCGGTGTAGGCCGCTCCCGGAAGGATGACATCGGCGCGGTGTGCGCCGGCATCGCCATGGTGGCCTTGGTAAATCACGAACGCCTTGCCTAGCCGCTTGGTGTCGATTTCGTCGGCGGCCAGCAGATAGACGGCGCCGATCTCGCCCTTCTCGCAGCCCGCGAGAATGCCGGCGACGTCGCGGCCGCCCTCACCCGGCACCAGACCGAGGTCGAGGCCGCCAACGCGCGCTGCGGCCGTGTGCAGGACGGCAAAGCCGTTCCAGTCCTCGCGAACGGCATTCAGCTTCTCCGCCAGTTCGCGCGCCATGGCGAGCACGGCCGCGCCGTCTTCGCGCGCAACGGCCCCCATGCCGACGATGATCAACGGGTTCTTGGCGGCTTTCAGCTTCTCGAAGAAGCCCAGCTTGCCATCGACCAGGTCGCGCAAGGTCGCGGGACCAGCGCCGAGGCGCTCTATCGGATAGGTAAGATCGGCGACCGGGCCGATGCTACCGATCGCACAATGGCCATGCAGGTAGCGCTTGCGGATGCGCGCGTTCAGCACCGGCGACTCGGCGCGCGGATTGCTGCCGATCAGCAGGATCGCGTCTGCAGAGTCGATGCCATGAACGCCGGCATTGAAGATGTAGCCGCCACGCGGGCCGTCGAGCTTGGCGCCGTCCTGGCGGCAATCGATGTTGGGCGAGCCGAGGGCCGTCATCAGGTCCTTCAGCGCTACCATGGCTTCGGCGTCGCACTGGTCGCCGGCGATTGCCGCAATCTTGGCGCCGTCCATGCCCTGGAGCTTGGCCGCGATCGCACCGAAAGCCTCGTCCCAGGTCGCTTCGACCAGCTTGCCGCCTTTGCGCACATAGGGTCGGTCGAGCCGCTGATGGCGCAGGCCGTCGATGGCGTGCCGGGTCTTGTCGGAAATCCACTCCTCGTTCACGTCATCGTTCAACCGCGGCAGCACGCGCATTACCTGCGCGCCCCGCGTGTCGACACGGATGTTGGAACCGAGGGCGTCCAGCACATCGACCGACTCGGTCTTGGTGAGTTCCCACGACCGTGCTTCGAAAGAGTAAGGCTTGGAGGTCAGTGCGCCCACCGGGCAAAGGTCGACCAGGTTGCCGGAAAGCTCGGTCGACAACGCATGCTCGACGTAGGTCGTGACTTCCATGCTCTCGCCGCGTCCGGTCGCACCCAGCTCCTCGACGCCCGCGACCTCGGTCGCGAAGCGAATGCAGCGCGTGCAATGGATGCAGCGGTTCATCGACGTCTTGACCAGCGGCCCCAGTTCCTTGTCCGGCACCGCCCGCTTGTTCTCGTGATAGCGGCTACGGTCGAAACCGTAGGCCACCGACTGATCCTGCAGGTCGCACTCGCCACCCTGATCGCAGATCGGGCAGTCGAGCGGGTGGTTGATCAGCAGGAACTCCATCACGCCGTTGCGCGCCTTCTGCACGACCGGCGTCTTGGTGAAGATTTCCTGCTTGTCGGCGACCGGCAGCGCACAGCTCGCCTGCGGCTTCGGCGGACCGGGCTTCACTTCGACCAGGCACATGCGGCAGTTGCCGGCGATCGACAGCCGCTCGTGATAGCAGAAGCGCGGAATTTCGACGCCTGCCAGTTCGCAGGCCTGCAGGACCGTGATGCCGGCCGGCACCTCGATCTCGACGCCGTCGATCTTTACCTTGGGCATTGCCTACTCCCCGCCCGCCTACTCGGCCGCCAGTTTTTCGGTTCGCGCGCGGATGCGGCGCTCCATCTCGGGCCGGAAATGGCGGATCAGACCCTGGATCGGCCAGGCCGCCGCGTCGCCCAGCGCACAGATCGTGTGTCCTTCGACCTGCTTGGTGACGTCCTCAAGCGCGTCGATCTCCTCGAGGCGCGCGTTGCCCGTCACCATGCGCTCCATCACGCGCCACATCCAGCCAGTACCTTCCCGACACGGCGTGCACTGGCCGCAGCTCTCGTGCTTGTAGAAGTAGCTGAGCCGCGCGATCGCCTTCACGATGTCCGTCGACTTGTCCATCACGATGACCGCCGCCGTGCCGAGTCCCGACTTCTGGTCACGCAGCGAGTCGAAGTCCATCAGGACCGTGTCGCAGATCGACTTCGGCAACAGCGGTACCGACGCACCGCCCGGAATCACGGCGAGCAAGTTGTCCCAACCGCCGCGCACACCGCCGCAGTGACGCTCGATGAGCTCCTTGAGAGGAATGCCCATCTCCTCTTCCACGTTGCACGGCCTGTTAACATGACCGGAGATGCAGAAGAGCTTGGTTCCGGTGTTGTTGGGGCGACCGATACCCGCAAACCAGGCCGCACCGCGGCGCAGGATGGTCGGCGCCACGGCGATAGACTCGACGTTGTTCACGGTCGTCGGGCAGCCGTAGAGGCCCGCGCCAGCCGGGAATGGCGGCTTCAACCGCGGCATACCCTTCTTGCCTTCGAGGCTTTCGAGAAGTGCGGTTTCCTCGCCACAGATATAGGCGCCGGCGCCACGATGGACATAGAGGTCGAAATCCCAGCCCGAACCGCAGGCATTCTTGCCGAGCAGGCCCGCGTCGTAGGCCTCCTTGATCGCCGCGATGAGATGCTGCGCCTCGTTATAGAATTCGCCGCGCACGTAGATATAGCCGGCATGGGCACGCATTGCGAAGCCTGCGATCAGGCAGCCCTCGATCAGGAGGTGCGGATCGTGACGCATGATGTCGCGATCCTTGCAGGTGCCCGGCTCCGACTCGTCGGCATTGACGACGAGATAGTGCGGCCGGTCCTTTACTTCCTTCGGCATAAAGGACCACTTCATGCCGGTCGGGAAGCCGGCGCCGCCACGGCCGCGCAGACCCGACTTCTTCATCTCGTCGATGACGGCATCGTGGCCGCGCTCGATCAGCGCCTTGGTGTTGTCCCAGGCGCCGCGCGCGCGGGCACCGGCCAGGCGCCAGTCGTGGACGCCGTAGAGGTTCGTAAAGATGCGGTCCTTGTCGCCGAGCATCGGTTTTACTCGCCCTTCAAGGTAGTGAGGCCGCCTTCCGGCGCCGAGGTTTGACGATCGACTTGCGGACCCGGATTCGGCGTCTCGCCACGGCGCAGCGCGTCGAGCACCTTATTCATCGAAGCCTCGTCGAGGTCCTCGTAGAAATCATCGTTGATCTGCACGACCGGCGCATTCACGCAGCCGCCGAGGCACTCGACCTCCTGCACGCTGAAGATTTCGCCGTCGGCCGCGTGCTGACACGCCTTCATCACGGCTTCCGAACCGCGCAGCCAGCACGGCGTCGTGGTGCAGACCTGCAGGAGGTACTTACCCTTCGGCTTGAGCTGGAACATCGTATAGAAGGTCGCGATCTCGTAGACGCGGATCGGCGCCATATCGAGAATCCTCGCCACCTCGTTCATCGCCACGCGCGGCAGCCAACCTTGTTGGCGCTGCGCCAGGTCCAGCACGCCGATGACGGCGCTCGCCTGACGGCCCGGCGGATAATGCGCAATCAGCTCCTGCACCTTCGCCATGTATTCCGGCGTGAAGGTAAAGCTCGCGACCTGCGGCACGTCCTTCGGATCGGCGGTGATCATCGCCATCTTCTCGTCTCCTAGCGGTCGATCTCGCCGAACACGATGTCGAGCGAACCGATGTTCGCCGACATGTCGGCGAGCTGGTGTCCCTTGGTCATCATGTCGAGCGCCTGCAAGTGCGGGAAACCCGGAGCGCGGATCTTGCAGCGGTATGGCTTGTTGGTGCCATCGGACACCAGGTAGACGCCGAATTCGCCCTTCGGCGCTTCGACGGCCGTGTAGGTCTCGCCGGCCGGAACCTTGTAACCCTCGGTATAGAGCTTGAAGTGGTGGATGAGGGCCTCCATCGAGTCCTTCATCTCGCCGCGGCGCGGCGGCGATATCTTGCGATCGTCGACGCGCACCGGACCGCCGACCTTGCGCAGCGCCGCAATGCACTGCTCCATGATCCGCGCGCTCTGGTACATCTCCTCGATGCGCACGAGATAACGCGCGAAGCAGTCGCCCGTCTTTCCGACCGGGATGTCGAAATCCATGCGTTCGTAGACGTCGTAGGGCTGCGACTTGCGCAGATCCCACGGGATCCCCGAGGCGCGGATCAGCGGCCCCGAGAAGCCCCAGTCGAGGGCCTGGTCAGAGGACACGACACCGATATCGACCGTGCGCATACGGAAGATGCGATTGTCGTTCAGCAGATATTCGATGTCCTTGAGGAACGGATAGAACTGCTTGATCCACCCTTCCATGGAATCGAGCATGCCGGCCGGCAGATCCTGATGCACGCCACCCGGCCGGAAATAGGCCGCATGCATGCGCGAGCCGCTGACCTGCTCGTAATACTCCATCAGCAGTTCGCGCTGCTCGAACCCCCAGAGCGGCGGCGTCAACGCGCCTGTGTCCATCGCGAAGGTCGTGACGTTCAGCAGATGGTTCAGGATGCGCGTAACCTCCGAGAACAGTACGCGGATATACTGGCCGCGCTCGGGCACCTGGATACCCAGGAGCTTCTCGACGGCGAGCGCGTAGGCATGCTCCTGGTTCATCGGAGAGACGTAGTCGAGCCGGTCGAAGTACGGCACGGCCTGCAGGTAGCTCTTGTACTCGATAAGCTTCTCGGTGCCGCGATGCAGCAGGCCGATATGCGGATCGCAGCGTTCGACGATCTCGCCGTCCATCTCGACGACGAGGCGCAGCACGCCGTGGGCCGCCGGATGCTGCGGCCCGAAGTTCATCGTGAGGGTCTTGATCTCGACGTCGGACATGTCAGCTCGCCTTCGTCACCTTCTCGTCACCCGGCAACACCCGTTCGATGCCACCTTCCCACGGGCTCAGGAAGTCGAAACGGCGGAATTCCTGGGTGAGCTTCACCGGCTCATAGATGACGCGCTTCTGCACGTCGTCCCACCGCAGCTCGACAAAGCCCGTCAGCGGGAAATCCTTGCGCAGCGGATGCCCCTCGAAACCATAGTCGGTCAGAATGCGCCGCAGGTCGGGATGGTCCGAGAACCATACGCCGTAGAGATCGTACGTCTCGCGCTCGAACCAGCCGGCCGAACTGTAGACCGAGGCAACCGACGGCACCGGCGTCGTCTCGTCCGTCGCGACCTTCACCCGGATGCGCAGGTTGTTCTTCAGGCTCAGCAGGTTGTAGACGACATCGAAGCGCTTCTCACGCTCGGGCCAGTCCACACCGCAGATGTCGATAAGCTGCTTGAAAAGACACTTTGGGTCGTCGCGCAGGAAAGTCAGGAGCGCGACCACCTTGTCGGGCGTCGTCTCGAGCATCAGCTCTTCGAGACGTACCTGATGGGCTATCAACGCACCTGCGTTCGTCTGCGCAATGTGCTCGCCAAGCTCCGCCAGTGTATCGGCCATCAACGCACCAATGTTCCGGTGCGGCGGACCTTCTTCTGAAGCTGCAGCACACCGTAGAGCAGCGCTTCTGCGGTCGGCGGGCAGCCCGGCACGTAGACGTCGACCGGGATGATGCGATCACAGCCGCGCACGACTGAATAGCTGTAGTGATAGTAGCCGCCGCCGTTGGCGCACGAGCCCATCGAGATCACGTAGCGCGGCTCGGCCATCTGGTCGTAGACCTTGCGCAGCGCCGGCGCCATCTTGTTGGTCAGCGTTCCCGCCACGATCATCACGTCAGCCGAACGGGGGCTCGGCATCGGCGCAAAGCCGAAGCGATCGAGATCGTAACGGCTCATCCAGCAATGGATCATCTCGACGCCGCAGCAGGCCAGGCCGAAGGTCAGCCCCCACATCGAGCCGGTACGCGCCCAGGTAATCAGCTTGTCGAGCTGGGCAACGACGAATCCCTTGTCAGCCAGCTCGTCGTTGAGCGCCCGCGACAGTGCCGCCTCAGCAGCGCTGTTGGGCTTGGCCGGAGTTATCACTCCCATTCCAGAGCTCCTTTCCGCCACTCGTATATGAAACCAACGGTCAAGACGGCCAGAAAGAGCATCATCGACCAGAACCCGAACACCCCGATGTCACCGAGCGCCACCGCCCAGGGGAACAGGAACGCGACCTCGAGGTCGAAGATGATGAAAAGAATGGCAACCAGGTAGAAACGCACATCGAACTGACCACGCGCATCGTCGAACGGCGCAAAGCCGCACTCGAAGGGAGACAGTTTCTCGGAATTCGGATTCTGGCGGGCGATCAGATACGAGCCGCCGATCATGGCGCACGTCAGGGCGAAAGCGAGGCCAAGGAAGATCAGAATTGGAAGGTATTCCGTGAGAAGAGCTTCCATCGCCACCCCTTGCGCCCCGTTTTTGTGGGCTGCCAGCGTTGGGGCTGGCGCGAGCGACGGGACTCGAACCCGCGACCTCCGGCGTGACAGGCCGGCGTTCTAACCAACTGAACTACGCCCGCATTAGCCCCCAACGGCGCGCGGAGAGATATAGGAGCCCCTATGGGGTGTCAAGCATACCGCACTCGCGAAGTCGTGCGTAAGTGCCAGATTTTTCAATACTTTCCACGCCGTGCGAAACAATGGTCAGCGATGGCGTAGAGAAATGGTGGGCGATGACGGACTCGAACCGCCGACAACCTCGGTGTAAACGAGATGCTCTACCAACTGAGCTAATCGCCCCCGTTGCTTTTCTAGCACGCGTGCGCGCGTCGCGTCCTAGTTGATCGCATCTTTCAAGGCCTTGCTGGCCTTGAAGCGCGGCACTATGGCCGCGGGAATCTTGATCTTTTCGCCGGTCTGCGGATTGCGCCCCTCGCCGGCCTTGCGCTTGGACACCTGGAATGTCCCAAACCCGACCAGCAGCACCTTTTCCTTTTTCTTCAACGACTTGGTGATGACCGTCAGAATGGAATCGATGGCATTGGCGGCGTCGGTCTTCGAAAGGTTGGTCGAAGCCGCAACGGCGGCGATCAGATCGTGCTTGTTCACGGGGAGCCCCTGCATGGTCCGGCAGCCACAAGTGTACGGGCCGCCGGAAAACGGCGTCAACGTTGAATACCATATTTTGTAGGTTTGGCAGACTTAAACCCACACGTATTGGGTCTAAATGCAACGAAGCCCCGGATCGCTCCGGGGCTTCATCTATTCATTGCAGGCAGACCGGGGTCAGTGCGCCCGAATCGCCTCGCTGCCTTCCGCCGGCTTGGCCGCGACCGTCTCCAGATCGTTCGGCCATTCGATGGCAACAAGCGGCTTCACCAGCGCCCGGGCCAGCACTTCGTCCACGGTCGAAACCGGCACGATTTCCAGGCCCTTCTTCACGTTGTCGGGAATCTCCGGCAGATCGCGCTCGTTCTCCTTGGGAATGAGCACGGTCTTGAGACCGCCGCGCAACGCCGCCAGCAGCTTTTCCTTCAGGCCGCCGATCGGCAGGACCCGGCCGCGCAGGCTGATCTCGCCGGTCATGGCGACATCCTTCCGCACCGCCACGCCCGTGAGCGCCGAGACGATCGACGTGATCATGCCGACACCCGCCGACGGACCATCCTTGGGCGTCGCGCCTTCCGGCACGTGCACATGGATGTCGCGCTTCTCGAAGATGTTCGGCTTGATACCGAACGCCGCCGCGCGCGACCGGACATAGGCGTTGGCCGCCTGCACCGATTCCTGCATGACGTCGCCCAGCTTGCCGGTTACGGAGACGCGGCCACGGCCCGGAACCAGCACGGCCTCGATCTGCAGCAACTCACCGCCGACTTCGGTCCAGGCCAGGCCCGTCGTGATGCCCACCAGATCCTCAAGCTCCGCCTCGCCGTAGCGGAAGCGACGGACGCCGGCATATTTGTCGAGGTTCTTGCGGCCGATCTTCACCTTGGGCGTCCCCTTCATGAGGATTTCCTTGGTGGCCTTGCGGGCAAGGTTGGCGATCTCGCGCTCGAGGTTACGGACACCGGCCTCGCGCGTGTAGTAGCGCACGAGGTCGCGCACCGCGTCGTCGTGGATGTCGAGCTCGTTCTCCTTGAGACCGTTCGCTTCGATCTGCTTGGGAATGAGGTGCTTGCGCGAGATCGCGACCTTTTCGTCCTCGGTGTAGCCAGCCAGCCGGATGATCTCCATGCGATCCATCAGCGGCTGCGCCATGCGCAGCGAGTTCGCCGTGGTGATGAACATCACGTTCGACAGGTCGTAGTCCACTTCGAGATAGTGGTCGTTGAACGAGGTGTTCTGCTCGGGATCGAGCACCTCGAGCAGCGCCGACGACGGGTCGCCGCGGAAGTCCGCGCCGAGCTTGTCGATCTCGTCGAGCAGGAAGAGCGGGTTCGACGACTTCGCCTTCTTCATGCTCTGGATGACCTTGCCCGGCAGCGAGCCGATATAGGTCCGGCGATGGCCACGGATCTCGGCCTCGTCGCGCACGCCGCCCAGCGACATGCGCACGAAGTTGCGGCCCGTCGCCTTGGCGATCGACTTGCCCAGCGAGGTCTTGCCGACGCCCGGCGGGCCGACGAGGCACAGGATCGGCCCCTTCATTTTGTCGACGCGCTGCTGAACCGCGAGATACTCGAGGATACGCTCCTTCACCTTCTCGAGGCCGTGATGGTCGGCGTTGAGAATGTCCTCGGCGTACTTCAGATCCTTGATGATCTTGGTCGGCTTGCGCCACGGAATCGACAGCAGCCAGTCGAGGTAGTTGCGCACCACCGTCGCCTCGGCCGACATCGGGCTCATTGTCCGGAGCTTCTTCAGCTCGGCATTGGCCTTCTCGCGTGCCTCCTTGCTGAGGCGCGTCTTCTTGATGCGCTTCTCCAGTTCGGAAACCTCGTCGCGACCGTCTTCGGTCTCGCCCAGCTCCTTCTGGATCGCCTTCATCTGCTCGTTGAGATAGTACTCGCGCTGCGTCTTCTCCATCTGACGCTTCACGCGGTTGCGGATCTTCTTCTCGACCTGCAGCACGCCGATCTCGCCTTCCATCAGGCCGAGGATGCGCTCCAGCCGCTTGGACACGGAATCGAGTTCGAGGAGCTGCTGCTTCTCGGCAACCTTCAGGGCGAGATGCGCCGAAATGGTATCGGCGAGCTTGGTCGGCTCCTCGATCTTGTTGATCGAGACGACGACTTCCGGCGGCACCTTCTTGTTCAGCTTTACGTAGTTCTCGAATTCCGAGACCACGGTGCGAGCGGCCGCCTGGAGCTCCGCCGTATCGCCCGGCACTTCCTCCATGTCGACGGCACGCGCTTCGAAGAAATCGGCGCGTTCGGAGTACCCAGTGACGCGAACGCGGCGGCCGCCCTCGACCAGCACCTTCACGGTATCGTCCGGCAACTTAAGAAGCTGCAGCACGGTGCCGAGCGTGCCGATCGAATAGATGTCGTCGGGGCCGGGATCGTCCTGGCTGGCATTCTTCTGGGCGATCAGCAGAATCTGCTTGTCGTCCTTCATGACTTCTTCGAGCGCCTTGACGCTCTTCTCGCGACCGACAAAAAGCGGAACGATCATGCCTGGGAACACGACGATGTCGCGCAGCGGCAGGACCGGATAGACAGTTCCTTGAATGGGGGCGTTCATGATGCCTCACAACGTACGCTGTTAGAGCTACCCGCACCGCGGACGCGACCCCCGAATGGGCGATCAACGCGACGCAAACGCGTGCACTCGCTAGCAGAGATTGGCCCGAACAGGATTTGGTTCAAGCCCCGTCGGGGAGACTGCCGGCGACTGTCGTCGCCGGCGCAGCAAAAATCACGCCGGCGCCGCAACAACGCCTTCGTTGCGTTCTCCGTGCACATACAATGGCTGCGCCCGCCCTTCAATGACTTCCCGGTTGATTACCACTTCTTCGACCCCGTCGAGCGACGGCAGGTCGTACATGGTGTCGAGAAGTACCGTCTCCATGATCGAGCGCAGCCCGCGCGCACCTGTCTTGCGCATGATCGCCTTCTGGGCGACCGCGCGCAGGGCGTCGTCGGAGAACTTGAGCTTCACGTTCTCCATGTCGAACAGGCGCTGGTATTGCTTGATCAGCGCATTCTTCGGCCGCGTCAGGATCTCGATCAGCGCGCTCTCGTCCAGATCCTCCAGCGTGGCGACGACTGGCAGACGGCCAACGAACTCGGGGATCAGCCCGTACTTCAGCAGATCCTCGGGCTCCAGATCGCGCAGCACCTCGCCGGTCCGGCGATCTTCGGGGCCCCTGACCTCGGCACCGAAGCCGATCGACGTGCCCTGGCGACGCATGGAGATGATCTTGTCGAGGCCGGAGAAGGCGCCACCGCAGATGAACAGGATGTTGGTCGTGTCGACCTGGAGGAATTCCTGCTGGGGATGCTTGCGCCCGCCCTGCGGCGGCACGGAGGCCACGGTGCCTTCCATGATCTTCAGTAGCGCCTGCTGCACGCCCTCGCCCGACACGTCGCGCGTGATCGACGGGTTGTCGGACTTGCGGCTGATCTTGTCGACTTCGTCGATATAGACGATGCCGCGCTGCGCCCGCTCGACATTGTAGTCGGCCGACTGCAGCAGCTTCAGGATGATGTTCTCGACATCCTCGCCGACATAGCCGGCCTCGGTCAGTGTCGTGGCATCGGCCATCGTGAACGGCACGTCGAGCATGCGGGCCAGGGTTTGGGCCAGCAGGGTCTTGCCGCAGCCCGTCGGGCCGATGAGCATGATGTTCGACTTGGCGATCTCGACGTCGTTCGCTTTCCCGCCGTGACTCAGCCGCTTGTAATGATTGTGCACGGCAACGGCGAGAATGCGCTTGGCCTGGTCCTGGCCAATTACGTAATCATCGAGGATCTGGCGGATTTCCTTGGGCGACGGAACGCCGTCCTTGGACTTGACCAACGTGGTCTTGCTCTCTTCCCGGATGATGTCCATGCAGAGCTCGACGCATTCATCGCAGATGAACACGGTCGGGCCGGCAATAAGCTTCCGGACCTCATGCTGGCTCTTACCGCAGAAGCTGCAATACAGGGTGTTACGGGAGTCACCCCCGGACTTGGCGGCTGGCATGTCGTTAACGCACCTCCGTTTGGGGGGCTCGTCGACCTGCGAGCCCACACCATGGCTATGTTAAACGTGCCCCCTAGATCGCGACAACATCAAAATATGGTGTGTCGGCGTGCAAAAGGGAAACAATTGGTCGTGACGGCCGCTTTAGGAGGCAGCCGCCTGGATCGTCGGCGTCGGCCGTTTGTCGAAAACCTCGTCAATCAGACCGAATTCCTTGGCCTCCGGCGGGGAGAAGAAGCGGTCGCGCTCCATCCCCTTCTCGATCTCCTCGATCGTCCGGCCGGTATGGTTGACATAGAGCTGGTTGAGGCGGGCGCGGGTCAGCAGGATTTCCTTGGCGTGGATCTCGATGTCGGTCGCCTGTCCCTGTGCACCACCGGACGGCTGGTGGATCATGATCCGGGCATTCGGCAGCGAGAAGCGCTTGCCCTTCTCGCCCGCCATCAGCAGCAGCGAGCCAGCCGACGCGGCTTGGCCGAACACCAAGGTCGAGATGTTGGGGCGCACGTACTGCATCGTGTCGTAGATCGCCAACCCAGACGTCACCACCCCGCCCGGCGAGTTGATGTAGAAGGAGATGTCCTTGGTGGGGTTCTCGGCCTCAAGGTAGAGGAGCTGGGCACAGACCAAGCCTGCCACGTTGTCCTCGATCGGGCCGTTCAAAAAGATGATCCGCTCCTTGAGCAAGCGGGACCAGATATCGTAGCCGCGCTCGCCGCGCGCCGATTGCTCCACGACCATCGGGACGTAGTAATTATTGTAGATTTCCAGCGGATCGCGGTCGCGACTCATCGCGGGGCCCCCTTGAGTATGATGTCGCTTTGAAAGTGGCAGCGCCGGCAGCCTCGTTCAAGGCCGCCGGCTCTGGATCAATTCGCCGCCTTCTCCGCGGGTTCTTCCTCTTCCGCCTCGCGAGCAGCCTTGAGCAGTTCCTCCGGCGTAACCGACTTCTCGGAGACCTTCGCCAGCTCGAGGATGAAGTCGACTGTCTTCTCCTCGAAGATCGGTGCGCGGAGCTGCTCCTTCAGCTCGGCGTTCTTGCCGTAGAACTCCAGGACCTGGCGCTCCTGGCCGGGATAGCGCATCGCTTCGCGCATCACCGCCTGGTTCAGCTCTTCCGGCGTCACTTCGATGTTGTTGGAGCGGCCGACATCCGCGAGCAGCAGGCCGAGACGCACCCGGCGCTCGGCGATCTCGCGGTACTCCTTCTTCATCTTCTCTTCGTCGTCTTCGAGCTTCTGGCCATTCTTTTTGGCCTCCTCGATACGCTGCCAGATCGCGCCGAATTCGCCCTCGACCAAACCTTCCGGCACCTGGAACTTATGGCTGTCGGCAAGCTTGTCGAGCAGCTGGCGCTTCACCATCTGGCGCGAGATCTGGGTGTAGTCCTGGCCGATGCGCTCTCCGACGGCCTTCCGCATGGCTTCGAGATTCTCGAAATTGTTCTTCTTGGCCAGCTCGTCGTCGGCAGGCTTGTCGACGAACTCATGGATCTCCTTGATCGTGCACTTGAAGACCGCGTCCTTGCCGGCGAGTTCGGCAGCGCCGTAGTCGGCCGGGAAAGTCACCTTCACATCGACGGTCTTGCCCACCTCGGCGCCGGTGAGCTGGTCCTCGAAACCGGGAATGAACGAGCCCGATCCCAGCTCCAGCGTGTAGTCGGTGGCCGCACCGCCCGGGAATTCCGTGCCGTCGACCGAGCCCACGAAGTCGAGCTTGATCGCATCGCCCTTCTGCGCCGGACGTGGCGGATCGACGGGCTTCTGTTCGCGGTTGGCCTTGGCAATGCGCTCCAGGGCATCGTCGACATCCTTGTCCGGAACGGCGGCCTTCAGGCGCTCGAGCTCGATGCCCGAGAAATCGAGCTTGCCGATTTCCGGCAGCACTTCGATCGCCACTTCGAATTCGACGTCCTTGCCCTCTTCGAGCTGCTTCAGGTCGACCCGCGGCTGCAGCGCCGGGCGCAGGCCGCGATCTTCGATCGCCTTCGCCGTGCTGGTATTGACAGCCTGCTCTACGGCTTCGCCGAACAGCGCCTGGCCATACTGCTTCTTCAGCAGGCTGACCGGCACCTTGCCCGGGCGAAAGCCCGGCATTGCGGCCGTCTGCGCCATCTCGGCCAGCCGCTCGTCGACCTTCGCCGACAGATCACCGGCCGGCACAACGATCTTGAATTGCCGCTTCAGCCCTTCGGCCGAGAGTTCCGTCACTTGCATCGTCTCACTTCCATTTCCTGGCATTTCCTGGTGCGGGCGGAGGGACTTGAACCCCCACGCCTTGCGGCACGAGAACCTAAATCTCGCGTGTCTACCAATTTCACCACGCCCGCCCGAATCGGCCCACATCGACGACAAGGGCCATCGGGGCGTGCCTCGAAGGCCGAATCGCGCGCCTCTTAGCCCGGGCCCGTCAAACGGTCAATTGACGGTGAGAGCCGACTGTATCGCTTCTGGAATTAAGTTGAGCAAATCCTCTACAATCAGGCCCGGGCGCGCGAACCGGCAGGCACAATCCCCATGGAGCCACGCCGCCGCTGACGCCGCCGCGAAAGCCGTCAGCCCCTGCGCCATGAGCCCGCCTGCGATACCGGCCAGCACATCGCCCGCCCCGGCCGTCGCCAGCCCCGCGGTAGCATGCACATTGATGACCGCCCGGCCGTCCGGCGCAGCAATAACCGTGTCGGGTCCCTTCAGGAGAACCGTGGCGCCACTCACGGCGGCCGCCTGGCGGACGCGGGCAACTTTGCCCTTATCTCCCTTGATACCTGGGAACAGACGGCGGAACTCACCCTCATGCGGTGTGAGCAAAACCTGCCCCTTGGCCCCCTCGAAAAGAAGCCGAGGGTCGTCCGAAAAGCTCGTGATGCCGTCGGCATCCAGGACGAGGCTGCGTCGGGCCGCCAGCACTGCCAGCGCAGCTTCCCGCGTCCTGGCGCCGATCCCGGAGCCCGGACCGATCAGGAATGCGTTGCGACGCGAGTCGTCGAGAAGGCTCGCAAAAGAAGCCACGTCGTCAGCCTCGACGACAAGGTTGCCAGGTTCGGCAGCCTGATACGTCGGAAGGGCCTGGCGCGGGGCGGCAATGGTGACCAGCCCCGCCCCCGCCCGGCGGCCGGCAATGGCCGCAAGACGTGCGGCTCCCGTGGCCTGTGCCCCCGCGAGAATCGTCAGATGGCCGCGCGCATATTTGTGATCGGCCAGGTCGCCTCGTCTCAGCAACTCACGCCACAGGGCCGGCCCGTTGAGCCATTGCCGAGGCGCAATGGCTTCGATGGCCCCTCGGGGAATGCCGATGTCGACGACCTGCAGGTCGCCGCACCGCTTCAGGCCCTCCTCCGAAAAGTGGCCGGGCTTGGCGCGGAAGAAAGTGATGGTGCAGGCAGCCCCGACCGCTCGGCCCAACACCTCGCCACTGTCGCCATGCAGGCCGCTCGGAACATCCACGGCGACGACCGTCAGGCGATGCTCGTTCAGATGGTCGACGACACCGCCCGCCGCGCCTCCGATTGGCCGCGACAGGCCGGCGCCGAAGAGCGCATCGACCACCAACGGGCCTCCCTCCAGGAGCGCAACCGACATTGGCTCCACACTGCCCTTCCAAGTACTGGCCGCCCAAGCCGCATCGCCCGTCAAATCGGTGACCGTGCCGGCAAGCCCCAGCCGGACGGGCCAGCCCGCTTCATGCAGCCGACGCGCAGCTACGAAGCCGTCGCCTCCATTGTTGCCGGGGCCACAGAGCACGGCGACCGGGCGCCGCGACCATCGCCGCATGACGGCCACAGCAACGGCGCGGCCGGCAGTTTCCATAAGCGCAGCCCCCGGAGTGCCGCCAGCGATGGCGAAAGCATCGGCCTTTGCCATTTCCGTGCAATCCAGAAGCGCTAGTTCGTCGTCTTCAGCGAGGTCGCGCAAGAGTGTTCCAGGGACCATGATCTAAGGGCGATTGGGGCGGCCGACCGGATTTGAACCGGCGACATCCAGAATCACAATCTGGCGCTCTAACCAACTGAGCTACGGCCGCCATCGTGGATCGCTCCCGACGAAGCGGCGCCTTCCTACGCTCCGGGGGCCGGAGCGTCAAGAAACCGACGGCGTCGGCGGCAACAAACGGTCGATCGCACTCACCCAGAGAGCGCAGCCTTGCTCGTATGTCAGGCCGAACATGTGGCGCAGCCGCGCCCAGCTTTCGAAATCGATCAACGCCTCGATCGCCAAAACCGTCTGTTGGCGCTCGACCGGCCTCAGGGTCGAGAGCTCGGGTTCGTACATCGTTTCGAGGCGACGGATAACAAGCTCCCGAGCCCGCCGGATACGATCCTTGAGTTCCGCGGACTCGCCCTGGTTGGCGTTCAACGCCCGCCACAGCGGCAGCCACTCCTCGCACACACGGCCCCGCATCTCGACATGTGTCTTGAGACGCACCGCGCGACTGCCTTTGGGCGGGTGGTTGGCGACCTGCTGGGCGGCCTGCGACATTGCATAGTCGGTCGCCGCAACGCGCAGCGTATGAAGGTCAGGAAAACGCTCGAATACCGAGCGTACGGAATACCCCGCACGCCGTGCTATCGCCGCAGCCGTGGGAACCTGCGGACTCTCCCGCAAGAGCAGGAGATAGGCGTCGATGATAAGCTGCCGCGTCCGCACGCTGCGCAGACGGCGACCGTCGGTACGGGGAGGTTTGAAGTCGGAGGACTTGTTCACCTGACCAGTTCCCGGTTCATCAGGCGCCGGCCGGATCCCGAGGAAGCAAACTGTCGACGGCCTGCACCCAAGCGGTACAGGCCTCCTCGAAGGACAGATCGAAAAACTGCCGCATGCGGGCCCAGCTTTCCACATCGGTCAGTGCTTCGAGCGCAATCAGGAGCTGCCGCCGCTCCAGCTCCGACACGGTAGCCAGCTCGGGCCGATAGATGATCTCGAGGCGGGCCATGTAGCGTTCGCGCGCCTGCCTGATACGGTCCTTCAGCTCCATGGAATCGCCCTGGTTGACGATCAGCGACCGCCACAAGGGCAACCACCTCTCGCACACCTCGGCTCGCGCACGGACTTGCGACTTCAATCGCACTTCCCGATCGCCTTCGAGTGTGCCGGACGGAGCCAGCGCCGTCACCTGGGCCATCGCATAGTCGACGGCGGCAATCTGAAGGGCCCGAATATCGGGGAATCGCTCGAAGACAGATCGTACCGAGTAGCCCGCCTTCTCCGCGATCTCGGCCGCCGTCGGAACACGCGGCGAAAATGCATCGGCCAGAGCCAGGTAGGCCTCGATGATGAGTTGCTTCGTCCGCTCGCTACGCAGACGACGGCCGTCGATCCGGTTGGGTTTCTTTATCGACGCGTCCGACACGTTGCTGAGTTCCGTCGCCAAGTGATGAGAAATCCGATCTAGAGCGGGGTCGGCGGGAGCATCCGGTCGATGGCTCGCATCCAGAGAGAACACGAGTCAGCAAACGACAGGCCATGCATCTCCCGCATCCGGGCCCAGCTTTCGATATCCGTCAAAGCCTCCAGGGCAATCAGCATGTTCCTCCGCTCGACCTCGGAAAGAGACGAGAGTTCGGGCCGATACATGATTTCCAGCCGGTCGATGGTCCGAGTGCGCGCGATACGAAGCCGGGCGTTCAGCGTGTCGTCCTCGTCGACATCGACCGTGAGTGCCCGCCACAGCGCAACGCCGCGCTCGCAGGTCCCCGCGCGAGTCTCTACTTGGGATTTGATGCGGGTCGAACGGTCGGCATCGACGTGGCGTGCAGGCGCGAGGGCGGCCGCATGGGCAAGGCCATAGTCGGCCGCGGCGACGCGTAGCGTATGAAGGTCGGGAAAGCGCTCGAAGATCGACCGTACCGAATAGCCCGCCTTCTCTGCGATATCCGCCGCAGTCGGCATAGGCATCAGTGGCCTTTCCCAAAGCAACGCGAGATAGGCTTCGATGATGAGCTGCTTCGTCCGCTCGCTGCGGAGACGACGGCCATCGATCCGAGCAGGTCTAAGAGTAGGTGGTGATGACACGGTTTGTTGTCGCCGGGAATAATGGCAATGCCAGTGCAGTAATATTACGCGCCAGCCCTCTATATCGTTCCCGAGAAAGTGTAACAATTGCAGCTTGGTCTCGCCAGACTGCAAATTGTGATGATTCCTTAGCGAAAATGTGCCGCCAGACGCTCTACCGCACTGTCGAGTGTCGCATCGTGCTTGCAAAAGCAGAAGCGCGCGAAGTGACGGGGTGCCTGGGCGGACTCGTCGTAGAATGCGCTGACCGGCACGGCGGTCACACCCGCTTCCACAGTAATATGCCGGCAGAAATCCTCATCCGTCCCGTTGAAACCGAGCGGCCGGAAATCGGTGGTGACGAAATAGGTCCCGTGGGCCGGCAATACCTCGAAGCCGATTTCCGACAGCGCCCCGGCCAGGCGGTCGCGCTTCCGTTGCATATCCTGCGCAAGTCCAGTGAAATAGCTGTCTCCCAGGCGCAGACCCGTGGCCGCCCCCCACTGCAGGTTCGGCGGTGTCGTGAAGGTCATGAACTGATGCGTCTTGGCGATCGCCCGCATGAGGTCGGGCGCGGCCGTGATGTAACCAACCTTCCAGCCCGTAAGGCTGAAGCTCTTGCCGGCTGAACCGATGCGCACTGTCCGGTTTCGCATGTCGGGCAGGGTCATCAGCGAAACGTGGCGGCGATCATCGAAGATGATGTGCTCGTAGACTTCGTCGCAGATGGCATAGACATCATGCTTCAGGCAGAGGCTGGCGATGAAGTCGAGTTCCTCCTCGTCGAAGACCTTGGAACAGGGATTCATCGGCGTATTGAACAGGATAAGCTTCGTACGATCGCTGAAGGCGGCGGCCAGTTCGTCCTTGGGCAGGCGCCAGCTCGGCGGCTCCAGACGAACCATCTTCGGAATCCCCCCTGCCCGACGCACCATCGGCAGATAGGAGTCGTAGAGCGGTTCGATCAGGACGACCTCATCGCCCGGTTCGATGAGCCCGAACAGGCAGTCGCCCAAGGCCTCCGTAGCGCCGGACGTAACAAGCACCTCGGCCTGCCAATCCACGTCGAGGCCCTGGAAACGCTTGGCGTGCTCCGCCACCGCCTGTCGCAACTCAGGAATCCCCATCATCGGGGGATACTGATTGTGGCCGTTCAGCAGATAGTCGGCCGCCGCCGCCCGCACCTCGTCCGGTCCCTTGTCGTCGGGGAAGCCCTGGCCAAGATTGACCGACTTATGCTCACGGGCCAGCGCCGACATGACCTCAAAGACTGTCGTGCCCAGGCTGGACATCAGTGAATTCGCAGATTTCATCGAAGATCCCGTACTGCCTTACATTTGGGCAACAAACAGCCCGAACAATAATCAATCCGCCCACTCTGCAGACAAATCACCGGCCGGCCCTCTTTACTTATCCATCGGTCGAGCTGTGGAAAATTATGGCATGAAACTTGCTTCATGCCCGTTCACAACGAGCTCTCCCGACCGGGAGGCCCGGTGTCTGCGTGCGGAGTGTCTCAAGCCAATGAAGAAGATCGAAGCGATCATCAAGCCCTTCAAGCTGGACGAGGTGAAGGATGCCCTCAACCAGATCGGGTTGAAGGGTATCACCGTCCTGGAAGCGAAGGGCTTCGGCCGGCAGAAGGGCCACACCGAACTTTACCGCGGCGCCGAGTACGTCGTCGATTTCCTGCCCAAGGTGAAGATCGAACTGATCGTCGAAGACGAGATGGTCGAAAAGGCTGTCGAGGCGATCCGCAGTTCCGCGCACACCGGCCGAATTGGCGACGGCAAGATCTTCGTGTCGAGCATCGACGATGCAATCCGAATTCGTACTGGCGAGCGTGGTGACGCCGCCGTATGAGGACCTGCCCTCAGCGGGCCGGAGACGTAACCACAAGTAGAGGGACGAACGACAAATGGATGCCAAGCAAGTTCTCGCGATGATCAAGGAAAAGGACGTCAAGTTCGTTGACTTCCGCTTCACCGATCCTCGCGGCAAGTGGCAGCATACGGCCCGCATGGCCTCTGCCACCGACGAGGGCACGTTCGTCGACGGCGTGATGTTCGACGGTTCGTCGATCGGTGGCTGGAAGGCGATCAACGATTCCGACATGATCCTGATGCCGGATCCCTCGACCGCCGTGCTCGACCCCTTTGCGGCGCAGACCACGCTGGTTGTGACCTGCGACGTCGTCGAGCCCTCGACTGGCCAGCTCTACGCCCGTTGCCCGCGCTCGACTGCCAAGCGCGCCGAGGCCTATATGAAGTCGTCCGGCGTCGGCGACACAGCCGTGTTCGGCCCCGAGCTCGAATTCTTCGTGTTCGACGATGTGCGCTACGACGTCCAGATGGGCGGCAGCTTCTACTCGATCTCCTCGAACGAATCGCCGTGGAACAGCGGCGCCGCAATCGAGGGGGGCAACCTCGCCCACCGTCCGGGTGTCAAGGGCGGTTACTTCCCAGTGCAGCCGGTCGACACGCACAACGACCTGCGCGCCGAGATGATGTCTGTCTGCGCCGACATGGGCCTGGTCATGGAGATCCACCATCATGAAGTGGCGCCCGCGCAGAACGAACTCGGCTTCAAGTTCGACACGCTGGTGAAGACGGCCGACAACGTGCAGAAGTACAAGTACACCCTGCACAACGTCGCCCACAGCTACGGCAAGACGCTGACCTTCATGCCGAAGCCGCTCTATGGCGACAACGGCTCGGGCATGCACACCCATCAGTCGATCTGGAAGGACAACAAGCCGCTGTTCGCGGGCTCGGGCTATGCCGACCTGTCGGAGACGGCGCTGTACTACATCGGCGGCATCATCAAGCACGCCAAGGCCCTCAACGCCTTCTGCAACGCCAGCACCAACTCCTACAAGCGCGTCATTCCGGGCTTCGAGGCGCCGGTGCTGCTCGCCTATTCGTCGCGTAACCGCTCGGCCTCGTGCCGTATCCCCTACTCGGCCTCGCCGAAGGGTAAGCGCGTCGAAGTCCGCTTCCCCGATCCGTCCGCCAATCCGTACCTCGCCTTCGCGGCGATGCTGATGGCCGGTCTCGACGGCATCCAGAACAAGATCCATCCGGGCGATCCGATGGACAAGAACCTGTACGACCTGCCGCCGGAGGAACTGTCGAAGGTTCCGACCGTCGCCGGTTCGCTGCGTGAAGCACTGAATTCGCTCGACGCCGACCGCACCTTCCTCACCAAGGGCGGCGTGTTCACCGACGACCAGATCGACGCCTACATGGAGCTCAAGTGGGAAGAGGTCTACAACTGGGAACATCAGCCGGCGCCGATCGAGTACAAGATGTACTACTCGATCTGATCGACGGATCTTTCGACTGATGGAAGGGGCCTGCGAAAGCAGGCCCTTTCTGTTTGTCGGTATGCGTGCGACTCTCCCCTGCCAACAGATGCGAGGGACGAGACGCGATGGGCGGTTGGATGGACGAAGCGATGAAGGACCTGCGCCCCTGGATCGGGCGCGTACGCACGGTCGAGGACGATATCGGCATGATGGCCGTCCGTCGGGTCGCCGCGACCTTCGACGTCGATCCCGACAGCATCAAGCGGGGCGATGAGCTGCCGCCGCACTGGTTCACGGTATTCTTCGGCGAGACCATCCGGCAAAGCGAGCTCGGGCCCGACGGGCACCCCAACAAAGGCATCGTCCTGCCGCCGATCCCGATGCCGCGCCGCATGGGCGCGGGTCGTCAGGTCAAGATCATGGCCCCCCTGCGCGCCGGCGAGCCTGCCGTGAAGAAAGCCGAGGTCGCCGACATCGTCCCCAAGACCGGCCGGTCTGGCGACATCTTCGTCCTGACGATGCGTCATACGATCGAGCAAGGCGGCAAGGCGATTGCGGTCGATACGTTCGACGCCATCTACCGCCCAGCCGTACCTCCCGGCCAGAAGACGACCGCGACGGTGGCGACCAAGGCCCGAGCAGACCACGCCTGGAACGACACGACGCAGCTCACCAACACGATCAACTTCCGCTACGGCGGCATCACCTGGAATGCGCATCGCATCCACTACGACGGCGACTATACGCGCAGCGAAGAAGGCTATCCGGCGATCGTCTCGAATGGCGGCCTCTCCATGCATCTGATGGTCGATGCCGCGCTCAAGCGGGCCAAGGGCAGGCTGACGGGCTATACCGCCCGCCTCGTCCATCCGCTCTGGGTCGGAGATCTGATCGACGTGCGCGGCGAGGCGCAGAAGGACGGTAAGCTCAAGATCTGGGCCGCCGACAAGAACGGCGTGCTGTGCGGCGAGATGGACCTGGAGTTCGCGGCGTGAGTGGCCCGCTCGACGGCGTGCGCGTCGTCGATCTGACCACCGTCGTCGTCGGTCCGATCTGCACGCGCACGCTCGCAGACTACGGTGCCGAGGTCATCAAGGTCGAGGCGCCGGGCGGCGACCTGCTGCGCACCATGGCGCAGGGCAGCCGCAACCCCGGCATGTCGGGCAAGTTCATCAACTTCAATCGCAACAAGCGGTCGATCGTCCTCGATCTCAAAAAGCCGGAAGCCCTTGCCGCACTCCACCGCCTGATCGAGAAGGCCGACGTGTTCGTCAGCAACGTCCGGCCCGAGGGCCTGGCCCGCGCCGGCCTCGACCATGCCAGCCTGGCGCCGCGGAACCCGCGCCTGATCCACTGCTCCATCCTGGCCTTCGGCCGTGGTGGCCGCTACTACAACCGCCCCGCCTATGATCCGATCGTGCAGAGCCTGTCGGGTGTCGCCGGCACCCTGGAGCGCGCGACCGGCGAGCCGCGCTTCGTGCCGATGGTCATGAGCGACCACACGACCGGCCTAATCGCCGCCCAGTGCATCGGCTTTGCCCTCTATCGCCGCGAGAAGACCGGCCATGGAGAGGCCATCGACGTGCCCATGCTGGAGAACATGGCGTCCTTCGTCTCCAGCGAGCATCTCGGCGCGGCGACGTTCGATCCGCCGGTCGGCCCCAGCGGCGACGGCCGGCTGTTGAGCCCGGATTACCGCCCCCTGCCGACCAGGGACGGCTACATCACCGTCGGCCCCAACACCAACCCGCAAGCCTTCGCCTTTTTCGATGCCATCGGGCGACCGGAGCTCAAAGAAGACCCCCGTTTCGACAGTGCCGCCTCGCGCACCGCCAATGCTGCCGCCTATTTTGAGGTCCGCAAGAACGGCCTGGCGCAGAAGACCACGGCCGAGTGGCTGGAGATCTTCGACCGTCTCGACGTGCCGGCCGCGCGATACAATTCGATCGACGACCTGCTGACCGATCCGCATCTGGGCGACGTCGGCTTCTTCCAGCCCGAGGACCATCCGAGCGAGGGCCGCATCCGACGTTCGCGCCGCGCGAACGCCTTCTCGGGCGGAGAGCGTCCGACGGAAACCCATGCACCGCGCCTTGGAGAACATACCGACGCGGTGCTGGCCGAACTCGGCTACAGCAACGCCGAGATCGAAGCCTTGCGTATCGCCGGGGCTGTTCGCTGAAGGATCAAACGGGTCGGTCACCCTCGATCAGCACGCGCTGCATGATCCTGGTCTCCCCCACCGGATAGTCGATTACCACCCGATGCATCGTGGCGCGGTTGTCCCATACCACGATGTCGCCGACGCTCCAGACATGGCCGTGATGGTGCCGCGGCTTGCGCGCCTCCTCAGCGAGCTCGTCGAGCAGATCGTCGCTTTCCTTGCGGTCCAGCCCAACAATCCGGTCCAAGCGGTTCGGGTTGAGGTAGAGGGCCTTGCGGCCGGTCTCGGGATGCGTCCGCACCAGAGGGTGCTCGACGTCGGGTGTCTCCGCAATCTCCTCCGCCGTGCGCGCCGATGGCCGATTACGCGCCCGTGGCGTGTCGTAGCCATGGATCGCTCGCAACCCATCGATTCGCTTACGTATGGCCTCTGGCAAGGATTCGTAGACCGAATGCATGTTGCAGAACCAGGTCGCACCGCCGCGGCTCGGAATCTCGATGCCGTGCAGGAGCGTCGCCTTGGCCGGTATCGCAAAGTACGAATCGTCCGTGTGCCAGTCCTCGGCCCGGATCGCCGTCTTGTCGGTGGTGCCGTCGGCCATGAGTGTGCTGACCATGATCGACACATCGGGCACCCCGCCGCTGCGCTTATAGCGCAGGAGCTGTTTCTGCGGCGCACCGAAGGCGCTGGAAAAGGTGCGGGTCTGTTCCGGTGTCATGCGTTCGCCGGGCACGACGACCAGGAGATGCTCGGCCAATGCCCTGTTGAGCTTGGCGGCGACGGCGGGCTCGTTGGCGCTGGCGCGATCGAGCCCTTCGATGCGGGCGCCCAGCGGCGCGTCGAGGGGAATGACTTCCATCATGGATGAAGCCTAGCGCGATGTGACTCCGGAAACCAATTCCACCAGCCAGGCTTTCGCTCGTCGGATTGCATTCGCCGCCACCTGCCAGGCCGGCAGCGCACGGACGAAGCCGTAGACCCGGTCGCGGAAGTCGAACAGCCAAGTCTCCGCCCGCAGATACCATGAGAGCTGCAGCAGCGTCGGCCGCAGGATCTTGTAGAGCCGCGCCACCAGTGCCGTCGCCACGACCTTGCCCAGCACGATGGCCCCTGTCGCCAGAACGAACTTGCCCTGCATGGCGAACCACACGGCGGCGAGCTTGACGGGCAGCACCAGGGTCGAGGGTGCCACGAAGGCGATCAGGGCGGCCCAGGGCGGCAGGCCCGCAAGCCAGGTCTCAATCCGGGCGATCGGCGGCCAACGCGCGATCGCGGCCATCGCGAGGCCGAGATAGTGAAGAAGGACATCCTCGAAGAAGACGATCGCCGCCGCGACCGGCACGAGCAGAACTTCGAGGGCGCGTTTGAGGTGGCGCTTCATCGACGTGCAATCTAGACGTTCGATCCTGGCTTTTCAGTGGTCAACATGTTCACGCGCCGCACCTTCGCCCGCCCGATGGCGGCTGCCGCCGTTACGGCGACACCTGCCCTGTCGCAGAACCGGCCGCCGCTGTCGCGAATCGCCTTCGGCTCCTGCGCCAACCAGGCCATGGGCCAGCCGATCTGGGGCGCCGTACTGTCCTACCGCCCCGATCTCTTCCTCTTTTGCGGCGACAACGTTTACGGCGACTTCAACTCCACCGATGCAGCCAATCTGAAGCGCGCCGACGAGGAGACCGGAAAGATCCCAGGCTATGCCAGGCTGCGCAATACGGGACATGCAGAAAGTCGATGCCGGTCTGGCACCCGGTGCCCGCCTGACTTCCGCGACGTGGCGCAGCGGCTCAAGGCAAGCGCCACCCCGGTTCGCGAAGTGTTGCTCCAGCTCGTTGCCGAGCGCGTGTTGGGCGTCGGCGCGGGCGTACGATCACCATCCCTCTTCTCACACGCGTTCAGTTCATCGAACTCAGGGTGATCCGTATCGCGCTTCAAGGCGTGGCGGCCGAAGCGGCGACGCGTCAGGCAGAACCGCGTCTCATCGACGAAATGGAATCGATCCATCGGCAACTGGACGAAGCCAAGATAGCGCGTAATGCACGCCAGGCGACCATCCAGAACCGGGCCTTCCATTTCCGTTTATACGAAGCGGCCACCCTGCCCGCGCAGGACGGGAAAACGAACGCACCGCCCCGAAAAGCAAACGGGCCACCCCAAAGGGCGGCCCGCTTCTCGTCGGAGTCCGGTTCTCTCTACTGAGGCTGAACGCCGGCAGCCTTGATCGCAGGCACCCACTTGTCGATCGACGCCTTGAGCTGATTGCGCAGCGCGTCCGGCGTCGCTTCCGCGGCCGTCGGCAGATCGACGGCCTGCTCGATCAGGCGGCTACGGACCTTCTCATCACCCAACGCCGTAACCAGCGCCTGGTTGAGCTTGGTGATGACGTCCTTCGGGGTGCCCTTCGGAACGAAGAAGCCGTTCCAGATCGTGACCTCGTAGCCCTTGAGACCGGCCTCGTCGATGGTCGGCACATCGGGAAGCTGCGGCAGGCGCTTCAGGGTGCTGACGCCCAGCGCCTTGATGTTGCCGCCCTTGATCTGCGGCAGCACGTTCACCGCCTGATCGACCATGTAGTCGAACTGCCCGCTGACCAGATCGTTCAGCGCGGGGCCGGTTCCCTTGTAGGGAATTTCCAGCACGTCGACTTTCATCATGTTGTTCAGCATCAGGCCGCCGAGATGCGAGGCGGCGCCGATGCCGGCCATGCCGTACTGCGCCTTCTTCTGATTGGCCTTCACATAAGCCAGGAACTCCTGGAAGTTCTTGGCCGGCAGGTCCTTCTTGGTGACCAACACCATCGGGTTGGTGCCGCCGAGGCCGACCGGCTCAAGGTCCTTCTGGCTGTCGTAAGGCAGCGTCTTGTAGAGCGCGATGTTGACCGCCAGCGTGCCCATGTGGGTGAACAGGACCGTATAGCCGTCCGGCGTAGCCTTGGCAGCCTTGTTGACGCCGATCGTGCCGCCGGCGCCGCCGACGTTTTCCACGATCATGGTCTGGCCGAGAGCCTCGCCCATGCGGGCGGTAAGAACGCGGGCCAGCGCGTCGGTGGGGCCACCGGCGGCAAAGGGCACGATCACGGTGATCGGCTTGGTCGGATAGGCGGCTTGGGCCAATGCGCCCAGCGGGGCCAGCGCCAGGCCGGCTGCCGCGGCCGTTGCAAAAAGGTTGCGCCTCTTCATGCGGGTTCCTCCCCAAAGTGTGCGAACGCCATGATAATGCGGCTGCTACACTGTCCTCACGAGCTCGGCAATGGCTGCCCCGACGGTCTTAGTGTCGCCGTTGCCACCCAGGTCGCGGGTCCTGGGGCCACCTTCGACCAGGGAGGCCGCAATGGCCCGTTCGATGGCCTCGGCCGCCTCGGGGTAGCCGAGGTGGCGAATCATCATGGCGCCCGACCAGATCTGGCCGATCGGGTTGGCGATCCATTTGCCCGCAATGTCGGGGGCCGAACCATGGACCGGCTCGAACATCGAGGGGAACTTACGCTCCGGGTTGATGTTGCCAGAGGGTGCCACACCGATCGACCCGGTCAGGGCAGGGCCGAGGTCGGACAGGATGTCGCCGAAGAGGTTTGAGCCGACGACCACGTCGAACCAGTCCGGATTGCGCACGAAGTGGGCCGTCAGGATATCGATGTGGTACTGGTCCGCCTTGATGTCGGGGTAGTTCTTCCTCATCTCGGCGAAACGCTCGTCCCAGAACGGCATGGTGTGGATGATGCCGTTGGACTTGGTGGCCGACGTGACATGCTTCTTCTTCGTGCCGCGCGCGAACTCGAAGGCGAATTTCAGCACCCGGTCCACGCCCTTGCGGGTGAAGACCGCTTCCTGAACTGCAAACTCGTTCTCCGTCCCCTGGAACATGCGGCCGCCGAGCTGGCTGTATTCGCCCTCGGTGTTCTCGCGCACCACCCAGAAGTCGATCTCGCCCGGCTTGCGGTTGGCCAGCGGAGACGGCACGCCCTCGAAGAGCCGCACCGGCCGCAGGTTCACGTACTCGTCGAAGTCGCGGCGGATCGGAATCAGCAGGCCCCACAGCGAGACGTGATCCGGCACGCCCGGCCAGCCGACGGCACCGAGGAAGATGCTCTCGAACGCCTTGAGCTGCTCCATGCCGTCGTCCGGCATCATCTTGCCAGTCTGCAGCAGCCGATCGCATGACCAGTCGAAGTCGGTGAACTCCAGCTCGAAGTTGAAACGCCGTGCCGCGGCTTCGAGGACGCGCACGCCCTCCGGCAGAACCTCCTTGCCGATTCCGTCACCCGGAATGAGCGCGATCTTATGCTTGGCCATTCAAACCTCCCGAAATCCGCGCGGACCCTAGCAGTGCGACCTTGCCATGCAAGCACGGCATTGCCCCTTCGGAGCGCCCGCGCCAAAATGAATAACCGTTTACCCCCGGAGTGGCCATGACGTACGACCTCAAGATTACCGGCGGCACCATTGTCGATGGCACCGGCAAGCCCGGCTTCGTCGGCAACCTCGGCATCAAGGACGGCAAAGTCGTGGCGCTCGGCAAGGCCGAAGGGGCAGCGACAACGACCATCGACGCCAAAGGCAAGGTCGTCTCGCCAGGCTTCGTCGATGTCCATACTCACTACGACGCGCAGATCCTCTGGGATCGCATGCTCACCATCTCGCCTTGGCACGGCGTCACCACGACGGTGATCGGCAATTGCGGCTTCGGCGTCGCGCCGACCCGCGCGGCCCATCGCAAGATCATCATGCAGACGCTCGAGAAGGTCGAAGGCATGAGCCTCGAAGCGCTGGAAGCCGGTCTCGGCACAGCGTGGCCTTTCGAGACCTTCCCGCAATATCTCGACACGCTGGAGAAGCGCGGCTCGGCGATCAACGTCGCCGCCCTGTTCGGGCACACGCCGCTGCGCCTCTACGTCATGGGCGAGGAATCGACCGAGCGCGCCGCCACGGCCGACGAAATCGGCGCGATGAAGAAGCTGGTCCACGAGGCGATGGAAGCCGGCGCGATCGGCTTCGGCACCTCGGTCTCCGTCAGCCATAGCGGCTATGGCGGCAAGCCGGTGCCCAGCCGCCAGGCCACCGTCGAAGAGATGGATTCGCTGGTCTCGGTCATGGGCGAGATGAAGCGCGGCCTGATGCAGATCACGATCGGCCGCGATTTCTCGACCCGGCACATGGCCGAGGTCAGCCGCAAGTACAACATCCCCGTCACCTGGACGGCTCTGCTCTCCCACCTCTACGGCCCGGGCGGCCATCGCAAGCAGCTCGACCTTGCCGCCGAGCAACGTAAGTCGGGCGCCATGGTGATCCCGCAAGTGAGCTGCCGGCCGCTGAACTTCGAGGTCACCTTCGCCGAACCGTTCATCTTCGACGTGATGCCATTCATGAACGAGCTGGCGAAAGCCGACGCCAAGGAGCCCGGCGCCCGCCGCCGCGCCTATGCCGATCCGGCGTGGCGCGAGAAGCTCCGCAGCGAAGTGACGCCGCTGTTCCGCAACTGGTGGGACCGCGTCGTCATTGCCTGGTCGCCGTCGCATCGCGAGCTGGAGGAGATGCCGCTCGCCGTGGCCGCCGCCAAGCTCGGCAAAGATCCGGTCGATCTCGCTCTCGACATCTCGCTGGCCGACGACCTGCTGACCCGCTTCCGCATGGCCGTCATGAACTTCGACGAGAAGGAAGTCGCGGAGCTGATCACCGATCCGAACACGATCATCGCGCTCTCGGACGCCGGCGCCCATGCCAGCCAGCTCTGCGACGCCTGCTACTCGACTCACCTGCTCGGCCACTGGGTGCGCGACCGCAAGGTCTTCACGCTTGAGGAAGCTGTGCACAATCTCACGCAGCGACCAGCCGAGATGTTCGGCATCACCGATCGCGGCGTGCTGGCCGAGGGCCGTCCCGCCGACGTCGTCGTCTTCGATCCAAAGACCGTCAACCCCGGCCCGCTGAAGCGCGTCTACGACATGCCGGCCGGCGCTGACCGCCTCGTATCCGAAGCGAGCGGCATCGAGGCCGTCGTCGTCAACGGCAAGCTCATCCGCCAGAACAACCAGGATAAGATCGCTGCCAACGACAAGCTGCCTGGGCGCTTGCTGCGCCACGGTCGCGCGGCCTAAGAGTACATTTCCAGAAAGAGAGACCAATGATCCACGTCATCGCCATCATCACTGCCAAGCCCGGCAAGCGCGCCGAGATCCTGAAGAACTTCAAGGACAACGTCCCGGCTGTGCATGCCGAGAAGGGCTGCATCGAGTACGGCGCGACCGTCGACGTTGAAGGCGGTCCCTTCGCCAAGTTCGGTCCCGACACCTTCGTCGTGGTCGAGAAGTGGGAGACGATGGAAGACCTCAAGGCCCACGGCGCGTCCGAGCACATGAAAGCTTATGGCGCCAAGAACAAGGACCTCGTCGCGAACCGCGCCGTCCACGTTCTTTCGCCCGCTTGATCTCCGTCACCGACATCGACGTCGCCGCTTACGAACGTGACGGCGTCGTCTGCCTGCGCGGCGCCTTCGACGCCGTATGGGTGGGAATCCTGAGCGAGGCCGTCGAACGCGACCTCGCCAATCCCGGCCCCAACGCGACCAACTTCGCCGAGGGCAGTACCGCCGGAAAGTTCTTCGGCAACATGTTCATGTGGCGGCAGGACAACGATTTCCGGCTGGCCGCCCTTGCCTCGCCCGCTGCGGAGATTGCGGCCCGGTTGATGGGCTCGCGAAACGTCGATTTCTTCTACGATCAGCTCTTCGTGAAGGAGCCGGGCACGGCGCATCCGACGCCCTGGCATCAGGACCAGCCCTATTGGCCGGTGACCGGCTGGCAGATCACCTCGGTCTGGATCGCACTCGACGATATCGACCTCAACAACGGCGCCGTCGAGTTCATCGCAGGATCGCATCGCTGGGGCGTCAACTACCGGCCGACGCCATTCCGCAAGGGACACGAGGCCAAGTTCACGTCGAGTGATCTGGCACAGATCCCCGACGTCGAGGCCGACCGCAGCAGATACGACATCAAGTCGTGGACGATGGAGCCGGGCGATTGTCTCGTCTTCCACGCCATGATCGTCCATGGTGCCCCCGGCAATGACACACCCGGCAATCGTCGCCGCGGGCTGTCGCTGCGCTATACCGGCGACGATGCGCGTTACGATCCGCGGCCGGGCACCTTTCAGTTTCCCCATAAGCCCGATCTCCAGCCAGGGGCGCCCATGACCTGTGACCTCTTCCCGCGAGTCTGGCCGAGGCGCTAGTCTGCCTGCGCAACCGGGAGCAGTTCATGGCTGGGAACAACGGCGTCGACCAGGTGACCGAAGTCACCAACACGTCGTGGCTCGGTCGCCTGGGCCAGGCAATCGTCGGCGTTCTGGTCGGTATCGCGGTCGTGATCGGATCAGGCGTGCTGCTGTTCTGGAACGAAGGCCGTGCCATCAGGACAGCGCAGGGCCTCACCGAAGGTGCCGGCATCGTCCGCAGCGTCCCGGCCGACCGCGTCGATCCCGGCAACGACCAGAGGCTGATCCATGTGAGCGGCATGTTGACTGCCGGCGGCCCGGTCGGCGACGGCGACTTCGCCCTGCGCGTGCAAGCCCTCCGTCTCCTGCGACATGTCGAGATGTATCAATGGCAGGAAGAGACCCACACCGAGACCCGGACCAAGTTCGGCGGTGGCGAGGAGCGCACGACGACCTACAAATATGTCCGTGGCTGGGCCGACAAGCCCATCGACTCGAGCCGATTTCGCGAGGTTCGGGGCCACACCAATCCCGTAATGACCTATCAGTCGCGTGAAGCCGTGGCGTCTGGAACCTACCTGGGCGCATTCGGCGTGCCCGAGTCCCTCGTACGCGAGTTCGGCGAGCCCAAGCCGCTGGCTGCCACCGAAGTTCAAGCCAATGCCCTGCAGATCCGCATCGACAAGCCGGTCAAAGTGATCGACGGCGTCCTCTATGTCGGCCGCGATCCCTCTCAGCCCGCCGTCGGCGACATGCGGATCACTTTCTCCCAGGTGCCGCTTCAGACCGCCAGCGTCGTTGCCCTGCAAGCAGGAGCGAGCTTTGCGCCCTTTACCACTCATACCGGCACGACCGTCGAGCTCATCGCACCAGGAACCGTGCCCGCCGCCGCCATGTTCAAGGCGGCTCAGGAGGAGAACGTTACCTTTACATGGGTCCTGCGTGGCGCCGGCACCTTCGCGATGTTCATCGGCTTCGCACTGATCCTGCGGCCGCTCAGCGTCGCCGCCGACGTCGTTCCGATTCTGGGCAACATCGTCGGGGCCGGCGCCGGTCTGGTGGCGATGGTCTGCACCGCCGCCCTTGCACCGCTCGTGATCGCTTTGGGCTGGCTGTGGTACCGGCCGTTGATCGGCATCGGCGTGCTGATCGTTGGAGCTGCCGCGACCTATGGCCTAGTGAAGCTCGCCCATCGACGCATCGCCCGGAAGGCAGCCGCGGCGGCCTGATGCATCAGGTGTCGCGAATGATGCCGTTCAGCACCATGTCGAGCATACCGTTGATCAGAAGATCGCGGTTGGACCAGGGAAATTCCGGCTTGAGGATCAATGCCGACGCGAGACCATGCATCCCCATCCAGCAAAGTTCGGCGCAGGTATCGGCCGGATAGTTCAGCTTGAGCCCCGACGCTTCGGCTTCGACAAGTACGCCTACCAGACGCTGGAAGACGATCGAGCCGTTGACGCCCGGCCGGGTCGGATCGTCAGTCGGCATGCGATGGCCAACCTTGCGCACCGATTCCGGAACATTGCTGCCAAGAAAGATCAGCCGGTATTCGTCGGGATGCTTCAGCCCGAACCGCAGATAGGCTTCGCCGAACTGCCGGATCCGCTCGCGCGGTTCTGCGACGCTCTTCTCGATCTCGCCGATGCTTTCGATCAGATGCCCGAAGGTCTGGTCGCAAAGCGCCAGCATCATCTGCTCTTTATCCTGGAAGTAGAGGTAGAGCGCAGGCGCGGAAACGCCGACCCGATCGGCAATCTTGCGGATGGTCGTCGAGTCGTACCCCTGCTCCAGGAACAGCTCCTTGGCGGCCTGAAGGATCTCCTCGCGGCGGGTATGACCCTCGCCTCGTTTCTTACGGCCTCCGGTCGCAGCTGTTGAAAAAGCGCTCAATCGGGTTCTCCTACCCCTTGACTCCTATATTAACGCGGATAACTTATCAAGGTTAAGTTAACGGCGTTTAGCGCCTTCAGCCTCTATTGTAAACGTCCGAAGGAAGCCCCGCCATGCGCCTCCCGACCCTTCGCCTGCCGCGCAAACTCCCCCTCAAGGTAGTGGCCTTTGCTGCGGCAGGCATGGCTCTGGCTGGCAGCGGCTTTGCCGTCTTCTCCTTCACGGCAAATGCATCGCGGGTGGCAGCGACAGAGCCCGTGGTCCGGCCGGCACGCGTCGTGGAGGTTGCCTATCGGCGTCAGGTCCAATCCCTCTCCCTGGCTGGCACGGTCGTGCCGCGTATCGAGAGCACGCTGGGCTTTCGCGTTGCCGGCAAGATCGTGCGCCGCGCCATCGACGTCGGTGCTGCCGTGAAGCCGGGCGACGTCATCGCCGAACTCGATCCGACCGACTACCGCCTTGCCGTCGACAATGCCCGCGCCGCCCTCGTTTCCGCCGAAGCAGACTATGCGCGCGCCAAGGCCGACCATGAGCGCTACCTCAACCTGCGCGGCAGCACGGCCTTCGTGCCGCAAACGCTCGATCAGCGTCAGTCCCTGGCGTCCACGGCGCTGGCCCGCGTCGATCAGGCCAAAAGCCAGCTCGCGACGGCGGAGAACAACCTCGACTACACCGTGCTACGGGCCGACGCCGCCGGCGTCGTGACGTCCGTCCAGGCCGAGGTCGGCCAGGTGATGGCCCAGGGCCAGGGCGTGGTCCGCGTCGCCCGTCTCGACGAACTCGAGATTCTGGTCGGCGTTCCCGAGCACCGCCTCAAGAGCGTGCGCGAAGCCTCCGAGGCGAGTTTCGAGCTTTGGTCCGATCCGGGCCGCCGCCATCCAGCCCGGCTGCGAGAGCTGTCTCCCAGCGCCGATCCCGCCACCCGTACCTACCCCGCCCGCTTCAGCGTATTGGAGCCTCCGCAGTTCATCGGCCTCGGCATGACAGCGACACTGGCCTTCGACCGGCGTGATCCCACTCCGGTTGCCGAGGTTCCTCTCAGCGCCATCTTCCAGCGCGGCACGCAGCCGGCCGTCTGGGTGGTCGACCGTACCAGCGGCACCGTCGAGTTGCGGCCGGTGATCATCGCACGCTGGCGCGACGACACCGCCGCCATCTCCTCCGGCGTCAAAGAGGGTGAGCTGATCGCCACCGCCGGCGTGCACAAGCTAGAGCAGGGACAAAAGGTCAGACCCCAGCCGCAGCAACAGGTCGGCCGCTAGTCCCCCCACCCGGCGCCCGCAACCCTCCGCAGAGAGACTGACATGAGCACGCGCACCAACCTGTCTGCGCTGGCGCTGAAATACAGCACGCTGACGGTCTTCTTCATGATCGCGCTGACCGCAGCCGGCATCTATGCGTTCTTCAATCTCGGCCGTGGCGAAGATCCCCCCTTCACCATCAAGCAGATGGTCGTGTCGGCGGCCTGCCGGGC
>WBZX01000361.1_pt1 | contig 42445 bp, 32 predicted proteins | sample 5204211 | NCBI WGS metagenome assembly WBZX01 (sample SAMN12344362, study PRJNA552823) | activated sludge metagenome | biome: Activated sludge suspended growth; feature: Nitrification reactor; material: Wastewater; isolation source: activated sludge from nitrification reactor of wastewater...
GAATATGTGAACTTGTTATAGTGAGCCGGAAAACATCTTTGTGGCGAAGGATCCGGATGCGGTGGGCGGAGAGCGGATCAAGATCTTGGACTTCGGAATTGCCAAGGTGGTGGATCCTGCTTCACAGACACACAACGGTCCACCAACGTGGGCTCCGACGATGCAGCCGACGGCGGTGGGAACGGTTCTGGGGACTCCTGCGTACATGCCGCCCGAGCAGTGGTACGGAAGCAGTCAGGCGGACTCTCGCTCGGATGTGTATGCGTGTGGCGCGATCTTCTATGAGCTGATGAGCGGACGGCCTCCGTTTACAGCGGCGTTTATCGGAGAGCTGATGGAGCAGCACTTCTATCAGAATCCGGACCCTCTCAAAGACGTTGCACCGTGGGTGTCCGATGGCTTTGCGAGCTTGGTCAAAGAGATGATGAGCAAGCTGCCAGCGGAGCGTCCGACGATGGCGGATGTGGTGTTGCGACTTCAGGATCTGATGCGCGAACATCGCAAGCGTCGCGGGAGCGGCCTGTCTACCTTGACCGAAGATCCAGACGGAACGATTCCCAGTCGCAAGCTGGATCCGGGGGCACTGTGGCCTCATCTTCAGCAGCAGCTTCGACACAGAGCCATGCGCTGGCCTCGGAATGCGCTGGCGCTGCTCAAGTGGGTGAGCGGGCTGTGGTGGCTGCGCTGGGGACTCCTTGGCGCTTGTTCGATGATTGCGATTGGCCTTGCGTGGTGGCTGATCTTTGCACCGATTCGAAAGGTCACTCCGGTTCTGATCCCTGGTTCTTCGTCCGGGCAATCGGTGACGGTGTCGAGCAGTCCTGTTGCGAAGCTGTATCTGTATGATCCGACTTCGTCGAGCTTGGATGGACTGCTGAATCCCTACTGTGAGACGCCGTGTCTGGTTCCGATCGAGCGTCTGCGATCCGATACGACGATGATTCTGTATAGCGAGGGATTCCGTTCGCGTACGCTGAGTAAGGAAGAACAGCTTCGGGCGGTGAGTGATCAGCGGGTTAGCATCGAGCTTCCGAAGAAGGTGAGCTTGCCGACTCCTACCGTGAAGGGAAAGCAGTGTGGACCGGGGAAGGGACGCTGTCAGGGGCGCTAGCAGAGAGTCTGTCTGGGCGGAAGGAGTGCGTGGCGCGCCGATAGCAATGCGTGTGGCGCGCCGATAGGAATCGCGGGATTAGCTGCGTGTGCGCGGTGGGAAGCGAGGCCGGCTGGGACGCTCATCACCGAGCATCTGCGGACGAATCGACTGTCCGCGCACCGTGGTCTTTCGCAGCGCCGACAGCACTCGAATCCCAAGCTGTCGAGGAATCTCCACAACCGTTGTGGTTGGCAGAATCTCAATCTGTCCAATGGCACGACCCGGAATGCCCGCTTCGTTGGCAATCGCTCCCACTACATCTTGCGGTCGCAGTCCGTGATTGCGTCCCACTGCGAGCATCAGCCGTGCCATGTCCATCGGCGGAGTGCGCGGTCGCGATTCCCGTTCGAAGCGCTGCTCACGCTCTTGGGGATGACTCCGTTCGAAGCGAGGCTCACGCTCTTGCGAGGGACTCCGCTCGAAGCGAGGCTCACGCTCTTGAGAGGGACTCCGCTCGAAGCGAGGCTCACGCTCTTGGGGATGACTCCGCTCGAAGCGAGGCTCACGCTCTTGGGGATGACTCCGTTCGAAGCGAGGCTCACGCTCTTGGGGATGACTCCGTTCGAAGCGAGGCTCACGCTCTTGGGAGGGACTCCGCTCGAAGCGAGGCTCACGCTCTTGCGAGGGACTCCGCTCGAAGCGAGGCTCGCGATCGGGACGGAAGCCTCTGTCGAAGCGCTGTGGACGATCGTTTCGGAAGTCGCCGCGACGACGATCATCGAAGCTGCGTTCGTGCGAGGGTCGCGGCTTGTCAGGCCGCAGCACAAGCTGGATGTTGTCGGGAACGTGTGAGCGACTTTGGTTGCGATCCGCACAGAGCTGCTGAAGCAGCAGCGCAGCGACGGTCGTTGCATCGTGACCGCTCGATTCCGCCAGCTTGTTCGCGAGCGTCACAAAGCGCTCAGGAATCGCCTTCCCAAGCTGAGGCAAGAGCGAGTCAAACAGACGCTCTTCACGCTTGGCCAGCACATCGTTGCGCGTCGGAATCGGAAGCTGCGAGATCGTACTTTGGGTAAATCGCTCCAGCATGCGCAGACGACCACGCTGCTGCGGAGTGATAAGGACCAGCGCTTCCCCGCTGCGACCGGCGCGTCCGGTTCGTCCGATTCGATGTACGTAGGTATCGAGATCGGTCGGGAGATCAAAGTTGATGACGTGGCTGATGTGATCGATGTCGAGGCCGCGTGCTGCGACATCGGTTGCAACCACCACACGGACTCGCTGATCACGCAGACGCTGCAAAACCGTCGCACGCTGAGCCTGCGACAGATCACTGTGGAGCGCTTCCGCTGCGATTCCTTCTGACACCAGCGCTTCCGCCAGCTCATCGGCTCCGACTCGAGTGCGCGAAAAGACGATCGCAGCCTCGGGCGGACTCACTTCCAACAGACGAATCAGCGCATCGAACTTGTAGCGCTCTTCACACAGGGCAAAGCGCTGATTGATCGTATCGACGGTGCGTGTTGCGGACTCGATTGCGATGTGCTCAGGATGACGCAGCTGATTGTGCGCAATGCGTCGAATCACCGGCGGCAGCGTCGCGGAAAGGAGCGCTGTTTGACGCTCTCGCGGAGTCTTGCCAAGGATTGTCTCTACGTCTTCGATAAAGCCCATGCGCAGCATCTCATCGGCTTCATCAAGAACCACGAAGCGGACTTGATCGAGCGTCAGGGAGCCGCGCTCCAGGTGATCGAGCACTCGGCCTGGCGTTCCGACGACGACCTGTGCACCGCGCGAAAGCTGCGCAAGCTGCCGACCCATCGAGTCCCCACCGAAGATGGCCAGCACCGAGATCTGCCGAAGATACTTTCCGTACGCATCGATCGCGGTGGCCACTTGCAGGGCCAGCTCTCGCGTCGGACAAAGCACCAGCGCTTGGACCGCGCGAACACTTGGATCGAGCGCGTTCAGAAGCGGAAGTGCAAACGCTGCGGTCTTGCCCGTTCCGGTCTGCGCTTGTCCGAGCAGGTCGCGACCTTTGAGAAGAACGGGAATGGCTCGGGCCTGAATCGGGGTCGGAGTCGTATAACCTTCGTCGCTGACCGCGCGAACCAGCGGTTCAGAAAGGCCCAGATCTGCGAAGGTATTCTCTGCGCGCTCGTCTCCCGACCGTGCTTCGGTCGCTTGGGGAGAGAGGGCAGCGGGTTCAGAGTGCACAGCTTCCGTTGAGTGGGTGTGCGTAGTCGGAAGGGTCGCCGGAGCGACAGCCAAGTCGGTCAAAACACGTTCTCTTTGCTAAGGGGGAGGGAAACGGACGAACTGCTAGAAGGCTGCGCACTCTACACCAAGGCGCGCGGCTGTCTTGCCTTTTCTTTGGTCGGGCTGAAAATCACGATGACAGCGACGGGGAATAGGCCTTTTGCCTGGTCGTTTACCGTCTGGGACAGTGCAAGATGCCGCGATCGAAGACGCCGCCGATGAGCAGGTGCGCGCCATGTGCCACCGCGACGCTGGATGCCGAGAGGAGCTTGCCTGGTTCTCGATAGATGCGCTGGACGGACGCCGGACCGCTTGCACCGGACAGGATGGAAAGCTGAACCACTTCCGATGGCGCAGGCTGCGCGGCCGATCGTGCATGTCGCAGAAACTGAAGCGGGCTTGGATGTCCCGCCAGCAGCAGGTTTCCGCGATCATCGATCGAAAAGTTATCCGGTGAGGTATCGACAAACAGCGGTGGATCGGACGGACGCAGATCTCCGTTTGGCTGTCGTACATAGCTTCGGATTTGGTATCCCGTGGTTTCCGCGACAAAGACGCGCTGTCCGTCCGGTGTCAGCGTGATTCCGTTTGCGTAGCGCAGCTTGTCTGCCACGGTGCGCGCAGACGTTCCATCGAAGTACACCACCGACGCACGACCGATCATGGATGCGTCTTCTAGTAGGTGTCCGCCCGGACCTTTGCGACCGTGATCGTTTGTGACGTAGAACGCTTCCTGTCCGCTTCCCGTGACATCATTGAGACTCACAAAGTGCGGCGCAGTCACCGTGCGAGCCAGCGTCAGCCATGACTTGTCCTGTTCGTCTTCGATTCGGAAGACAAAGACCGCTTCTCCGCGCGGGCTGTGCTGCACTGCGAACAGTCGTCGCTCTCCGCTTGGATGAACGTACAGACCGATTCCGTGTGGACGCAGCGCTTCACCGATTCCGCGCACGGCAAGCTTCGTCGGGACCGCTTGTTTGTCGAGCTGCCAGCGAAACATTGCACCCGGATCGGGATGGAAGTCCTTGCTGTTTCGACGACCGGCGGCGGCGATATACACCGTCGCGGTTTCATGATCGATGTCCAGATCTTCAGCGCCAACCAGTCCATCCACCGTCAAAAGCTGACAGCCTTCGGTTCCGATCGGAGCCGACTGTGCAAACGGTCGCATCATGCGCACCACCAGCACCAAGTAGGCGACAAGCCCGGTCAAGAGCAGAAGCAGAGCCACGCGTCGAATCGTCATGTGCAGACCTCGAAGAGACAGAGCCGGGCAGGGTGATTACGGAATCGGAAGACCCGCGCGCTTGCGAGCCACATCAAGCAGCGTCTGCGGACCGGAAAACGGCTGGGCTTTGAGCTTGCTTGCTTGGGATCGCAGCGTCTCGATGCGCTTGCGCTCTGCTTGCAGCTTCGGAACGTCTTCTTCATCGACCTCGCTCGCTTCGGGAAGCAGCTTCTGTGACGCTTGCAGCTGCGCTTCTGCTCGTCCCGGCTGACCGAGTCCGATCCACGCTTCACCCATCAGCGTGCGCAGCTTTTCACGATACGGAATCAGATAGAGCGCGAGGTCTCCGAACTGCAGGACTTCTTTGAAGCGCTTCTTTTCCGCGTACTTTTCCACCAGCTCGAGCAGGATTTTGTCGTCGGAAAAGTCCAGCTCTGCGGCTTTTCCTAGCTCACGCAGCGCTTCGTCTTCCTTTTTGTCCTGTTCGTAGAGCGCAGCCAGTCGCTCATACGGCTCGCTGCGATCGGGATCGAGCTGCTTTGCGCGCTCATATTCCTTCACCGCTTCAGGAATCTTCTTTTGCGCGGCATACAGATCCCCGAGTCTCTGCCTGGCATCAAAGCCATCTCCACCGACGGAAAGAAGCTCTTGAAATAGCTTCTCTGCTTCGGCCTTTTTCCCCAGCTTTTGATGCAGCTCTGCATCCGCCAAGATCGCTTCTTTGCAGCGCGGATCCAGCTTGCGAGCCACCGCCACTTCACCCGCCACTTCCGCTGGATCGCCTCCCGATCGAATCATCGCCACCGCCATCAGTCCGTGCAGCTTTGCCGTCTGTGGAGCGTTGCGAATCTGAAGCTTCAATCCGTCCATGTCCGCGTAGTCCGTGGGCCGCACAAAGAACGTTCCTTCATACGCCGAAAGCTGCTTGCGCAGATCCGCGCGGAACTCTTCATCCAGCTTCGCAATCGGAACACCAGAGATCGTCTCCAGCACTTCTTTGGTGCGCTTTCCATCGCCAAACATACGCAGCGCTTGCACGATCTTGGCAAAGCCGTACCGTCGCGCCAGATAGCCAATCGACAGCGCCGCTTGGTGATACGCAACGACGATGTGATTTTGCGATCGCGCGCGCGTAAACCCGACGTTCAGATCCGCCAGCGACAGCAGCTTTCCGTCTCGCAGCGCCGCCGCCACTTCCGCGTGCGTTCGCCGACTCCACGATGGATGAAGCTGCTGCGTTTCCCACTCCGAAAGACCTTCGGTAAACCAGCGCGGAACCCGACCTTTCGACAGCTCCAGCGCGAAGACGTGACCCAGCTCGTGCCAGATCATCAGACCCCACGGAATCTTTCCTTGTCCCGGCGATCGTCCCGTCACCACGCGACTGAACGTCACCCCGAGCATTCCCGGATCTGCCGACGGAAGCCCGAAGGTTCGCACTGAAAAGTTGTCCGGTTCTTTGTACAGCTCCAGCGAAATCGGAAGCTTCGGAGCAAAGCTGTAGCGACGAGAAAACTCGATCCACTCCGCCTGCACGAGCGGCACCAGAATCGGCAGCAGCAGCGCTTCTTCGTCTTTGTGAACCCGCAGCCGCAGCCCGCCTTTGCCCGGCTTGGTTGGATCGATGTCGACGGTGACGACCTTGTACGACTTTTGGTGATGCTTTTCGTACAGATCGAGCAAGTTGAACGTCCGTCGGTTGTAGCGATCCCCTTTCCACGCTTTGAGCAAGGTCTGATGACTGCGTTCATCGTCGCCAAGCTGCGCATAGGCTCGTCCCAAGTCTCCGAGCGCGTAGAAGTCTTTCGGGTTTTTTTGCACCGCTTCTTCCAGCAGCGCGACCTGATCTTCGTAGCGATGCTGAACCTGAAGACGCTCGGCGATGATGCGATAGAACTGGCTGTACAGCGGGGACCGACGCAGCGTCTCGGCTTTTTCGTCCTCGAAGTCTTTGCGTCGATCGAGCAGCAGCAGCGCTCCGGCTCGCAGCGCCCGCGCCGCCAGGTCGTAGCCATTTTTCGCAATCTGCGGCTCGACCACCGCCAGCGCTTCTTCGTACTGCTCGTTGTCGATGAGGATCTCGGCCCGAAGCTGCTGCGCGAGCGGATGAATCGGATTCACCGCCAGCGCTTCATCGATAAGCTCCGTCGCTGCCGCCACATCGTTGCCCTGTTCGAGCTTGATCCGCGCAAACAGCGCTTTCGCATCGGGATTCTGTGGATCGCGTCGCAGCGCTTCCTTCACCGACACTTCCGCATAGCCGACTTCGTACTTTTCGATCCGCAGCTCCGACAGATCCAGCGACGAAAAGACCAGCTCATCGATGCGCTTTTGATCTTTGGCCAGCTCGATCGCACTGCCCAGCTGCTCATACGAGTCTTGGTACGAGCCCAGGTAGTACGCCGCCTGCCCGAGCAGTCGCACCGTCCGACAGTCCTTCATGTCCAGCTTTTCCGCGTCATGATCGTCGAAAAAGCCGTTCCAGATCGCGCGCTCTTTGTCCCTTTGTCCCGTCAGCTTGTACGCTTCCCCGAGCGTCATCCGACTCGCCAGCGCCATCGGGTCTTTTTGAACGTGCGCTTCCAGGCTCGCCATCGCTTCCTTCATCTGTCCTTGACGAAGCAGGCTCTCACCGATGAGCGACTCGATCTCGTCCCGTTGCTTGGCGTCCTTGGTCGAGGTCCGCAGCTTTTCCAGCAGTCCTTTGGCCTGCTGCGGCTTTCCCTGTCGAAGCAGCGAGAGCGCCGGTCCCAGCGGTCCTTCGTAGCGAAACGGCGGCACTGCCGGTTCCGTCGCCTGCGCTGGGTCCATCGTCTGCGGTTTCGTCTTGTGCGGCGGACTTGCCGTCGCTTGCGTGACCGTTACAAGCCACAGCCCGACAATCGAGACGCCGCGCTTCGCTCGGAGCAAAGACAACATGCAGCCCAGTCTAATCTGAAACTGCTGCGCTTAGCGCTGCCGAAGACGTGTCCAGATCTGCTTCGGTCCGACGGGAATCAGCAGCGTTTTGAGCGGAATACCAAAGTGCCGAGCAAACGCCGTCGTGATGCACAGCGCGCTCACCGTATACGCGCCCGTCGATGCCATCGCTGCTCCGACGATGCCGTAGCGAGGCAGCAGCCACAGGTTCAGCCCGACGTTGGTTAGCAGCGCCAGGCTCTGCGCCCAGATGACACTCGGCGGATAGCCTCGCACACCCGACAGCGTTCCCGCGAGCGGTCCCGAAAAGCTCAGCGCCGCGCAGCCAAGCAGCACCAGCAGACACGGCACAAACGAACCCGCAAAGCGCGATCCATAAAACAGCACAAGCAGCGGCTTTCCGACGAGCAGCATCGCCAGACAGCCGAGCAGTCCCAGATACAGCCCGAGCTTTGCTCCAAGCAGCGCCTGTTCGGCGACATCCTCTTTCGCCGCCGCTTTGGCAAACAGCACCGCGTTGAGCGTTCCCGGCAGCATCAGCAGCAGCTCTGCGACGCGAACCCCCGCCTGATACAGGCCCAGTTCGTGCTCCATCGACGCGCTCGGCAGCAGCCACTCGAGCAGATACACGTCGATCCGAAACAGCAGCATGTCCGGCAGGATGTGCAAAAAGTTTCGCAAGCTGATTGCGTACAGCTGTCGCACCGTCGACGTGGGCTCACTGTCCGGCTGCGAGATCTGCGACGGAATACGCATCCAGTTCCGCAGCCGCCACAAAAACAGCAGGCTGAAGCTCCACAGGCTCAGCGCCTGCAACACCAGCGCGCTTGCCACACCCAGCCGATGCAGCGCAAACAGCACCACCACCGCAGCAAGCTGTGCGACGGTGATCAGCAAGCTTAGTCGATTTTGCGCAGAAAAGCGCTGACCGCCCCACAGCAGCGCATTGTGTAGGTCCCGTCCGAGCTGCCCGCACACGCACACACACAAGAGCACCAGCACAAGCGGCGTTCGACCGTGCACAAGCGGTCCAAGCCACGTCGGAAGCAGCCGTCCGAGCAGCAGCCCGATTCCGAGCGTCACCGTGAGCGCCAGCGCGATGTGCCAAAGTCCGTAGCGCCACAGCCTGCGCGTCGTCGTCGCATTCCCTTGCGCTTGACCGACCAGCACCGCCAGCCCGCCCGGCAGTCCCAGCGCGAGCAGCGTCGTCAGCAAATTCACATCCACCAGCACCGCGCTGTATCGTCCAAGACCGCTCGGTCCCAGCCCGCGTGCCAGCAGCGCACCTTGCAAAAGCCCGAGCGGCAGCACCGCAAACCTCGTCGCCAGCGTTGCAATCACGCTCTGGGTCAGCGATGGAGTCTGCGGGGCTTGGCTCGTCACGGAAACCAGCAGAGTCTACCCGATTCCTCTCGGATGCCACCGACGCTTGCAGGTGGCTTCGCGTGCTTTTTACTTCGGGTCTTCCTTTTCGCCGTCCGTGCTCGCTGCTTCGTCGCTGTCACTCTGGAGCTTCACTTTGACTTCCAGCCGATCTTTGCCGCGCCACTTGATGCGCTTGCGGCCTTTTTTGTAGCCATCGAGCGTAAGCTCAATCTTGAAGTCTTCTCCGACGGTGCGATCGGCCAAGATGATCGGCGTTTCCCCGACCTTCTGCTTGTCGATCAGCACGATGGCACCCGGCGGCTCACTGCGAATCAGCACTTGTCCGGCGCTTGCGTGCTGCTTGCCTTCGACGGGAAGCGTCTTCGGTTTGTCTCCGTCGGGAGGCGTTGGCTGGCTCGGCTCGGCGACCACGGGACTGGGCAGCAGATCCGGCGGACTGCCCAGATCCACCACTTGCGCCAGATCTTCCGGCGACGCTGTGACCCGCTGACTGCGCTGCGGACCAATCACCAAAAACCACGTCAGCGCCGCAGAAATGACCGCCGCCGACAGTCCCGCCAGCACAAACAGCCAGCGACTGCGCGGATCGCTCACTTCCGACGACGGATCGGGCGGCGGCACCGAGTTCCGTACGTCGAGCGGCGCATCCAGCGCATCGTGCGTCATTTCCGTCGAGATGATGTCGATCTGTCCCGACGGCTCCGCAGTCAGATTGACCGCGCGATGTTCCGCGCTGCTTCGACCGGCGATCGGCTTGGACGGACTGCTCGGCTGCGTGCGGCTCAGCTTCGGTCGCTGCGGTTGAAACTCGTCGCTCTGCTGAAGCTTGACGGCGGGACCATCGGGCACGCTGTGGTGCTGATCGTACGAGACATCGCTCTGCAGAAGCTCCATCTTGGGCTCGGACAGCCTCGGACGGGCCGCTTCCGCGCTGGGCTCACCGCTTGATTTGGTGGAAGGACGACGGGTTCGCTTCGATCGCTCGACGCCAGGTGGCAAAATCCCGACGGGCGCAATCGCTGTGACGCTGTCGCCAACCGCCACCGACTGAGAGTGTGTCGCCATCACATCGCTGCTCGACGATCTGCGACGGCCTGAACCAACCTGACCTAGCTCTCTTGGACGAGGCAGCAGATCCGCTTGCTCCGTCAGAAGCCCAAACATTTCACCATCGGCAGTGATCGCTGGAAACACCGCTTGCGGTGGTGCTGCGTCGTAAATTCGTCCCGCGAGGCGACGGTGCGTCGTCACATCCGAACGATCATCAGGACGAAGTCCTTTGGCTGTCGACGGACCTTGCGCAGACTCATCGTCGCTGGGCGGGCTTTTGCGACTGGCTTTCCCTTCGAGCAGCGCTTTGAGATTTCCCGACTGAAACAGCAAGCTGTTGTCGTCTTTGATTCCCAGCGCGCGCACTTGCTCTAGCTGGCTGCTGTCGATGCCCATCGTCGGGCTCGGCGATCGATCAGCGATCTCATCGTCGCGCGCTTCCATGCTCAGACGCGCCGCGTGGGACAGATCGAGCGCTGCGGTGGGCTCGTCTGCCGTCCGCTTCTTCGGCTGCGTGGTCTGCACTTTTTCGACGAACTTGCCCAGATCTTGCGCGCTAAACGTCGGAGCATGCCGTCGCAGAAAGCCATCCAGCGCTTGCGCCAGCTCCTCACCCGTTCGGTAGCGGTCCTCGGGCCGTCGCTTGAGCGCGCGCAGCATGATCCGCTCAAGCTCTTGCGGTGCGTCGGGTCTTCGTCGAGCCAGCGGCGGCACTTCCGCCTTGCGCACCTTGTCGAGCAGCTTCTCGACGCTCTGATCGAAATAGAGCATCTCTCCGGCGAGCATCTCGTAGAGCAAGATCCCGCACGCGAAGATATCCGTCCGTCGGTCGAGCTGCTGGCCCGCCGACTGCTCTGGGCTCATGTAGTAGTACTTGCCCTTGATGATGCCGATCTGCGTCTGTTCCGCGCGTCCTTCGGCCTTCGCGATGCCAAAGTCGGTGATCTTGACCTCGCCCGTGTAGGAAAGCAGCACGTTCTGTGGCGAGACGTCACGATGGACGACGTGAAGCGGCTTTCCCGTCGCATCGCTCAGCTCATGGGCAAAGTGCAGACCGCGCGCCAGCTCACGGATGATGTACGCCGCAAGCGCAACCGGAATGCTCAGTCGAAGGTCCGTCGCGCGCTGCTCCAGTCTGAACAGATCGACGCCCTCGACGAGCTCCATCACCAAGTAGTACTGCTCTTTTTCCTTCCCGAGATCGTACGTCGTGACGATGTTGGGATGCTTGAGCCGGACCGCCAGTCGCGCTTCATCAAGGAGCATCCGCACGAAGTCGGGATCTTCGCTGTTGTTCGGATGGATGACCTTGATGGCAACTTGGCGCAGCGGCTCGGTGTCGGGCACGATGGCGTGATAGATCTCAGCCATTCCCCCGACGGCAATCTTCTTGACGAGCGTATATGGACCAAGCTGCCCCGTCAGCACATGAGTCCCTCTAAGCTACTCAGCTTACCGCCGGATGCGCCTTGTGACAGACGAAAGCGTCGCCAAAAGCGCCATCGCTTCGAGCCACCGTTCAGCCTATTCCTTGGCCGTTGGGTTTCCCGGGTAGACGAACATCGACAGCGCACGCAGCGGCTGCCGTGTGCCTCGATCGAACGTACAGACCACTTCCGTCGCCATCCCTGGTGCCACGTTGACCACATACTGGGTCGCTGCATTCACAATCAGGTACAGGCCAAGCCCTGCGCCGTACGTCTTGCGATCAATCTGGTCAGAGCTGCGCAGACACTTTTCGATGTAGCGCAGGATGGTCGATTTTTCGAGCCGTCCGAAGCGGTCGCGCACCGACACTGCGAACGAGTCATCCGCCACTGCGTAGCGAATCGAGACAGGTCGCGGAGACAGCTTATCGACGCGCTCTTTGACATCGACGTGATGAAACAGCGGCGTGCCACTGGCGTCGACCGGCGCATCGTAGAGCGCGTTCATCAGCAGCTCTTCGCAGACCTGACCGATCGATGCGCGCACTTGACGACGAACGCCCGACTTGTCGGCAAAGCTGAGCACTTCGTCGATGGCGTTCTGACGGCCTTGGAAGTCGCGCAGCCGGGTCAGCATGATCGGCGTTCCCGACGGAAGATAACGCTCGATGCCGAACAGCTCTCCAGTGACAAACTTGCTGACGGTGACTTGCAGAAGCCACATGCCTCGCTCGTCGGCGGTCAGCACATGATTACAGTGAACATCGGCCAGGAGCTGAACCTGTTCCGACAGGGTTCGCTGGGGAACCATCGCAACGAGCTGCGCAGAGTCTCGCAGCCGTCGACAGACCGCACGCAGCCAGTCAAGCCGTCCGTCCCAGCCGGCAATGACCAAGCGATAGGGAACCTGCGGGCCCGGAATCTCTGCGACACCAGCGACGGCAACGGGCTGACCGCCACCGGCTCGCACTGCTTGTGCAAGCTTGTCACGGAGCGCCGGGTCTTCGGCGACTACCAAGATGCGCTGTCCAGACGTGGCCGACTGCAGAGGAGACTCCAACGTTTGCGGCATCGCACGCGGCGACTGTCGCTAAGCGTATAATTTCCAGAGGAAAAGTCAACGCACTTCCTCGGGGCTGACCGTGTGGGCACCTGGGCTGCGAAGTCGTCGTTAGCGACTGAGCTGAACGCGGATCACTGCGCCGGTCGCTTGCACGCGCTGCTTGTGGGATCGCTGCTTGCCCGAAGCGTCAAAGTAAAACAGCTCGACGAAGAGGCTCTGGGCATCGGTGTGAGCGACGGACTGGTGGATTCGCAGGCTGTAGAGAACCTCTCGCTCGGTCGATTCACAGCGCAGCGAAATCGTCCCGAGCAGCGTCGGAAGATTGTCCGCCGCAACGTGCTGACCAGGCGCAAAAAAGCTGGGCGGCATCGGCGCACCAATCAGCAGCGTTCCCGTCGGGAGATCGTCTTCATCTCGCTCCTCACAAACCAGCAGCAGACGCAGATATTGCAGCATCACTGCCGTTCCCGCTGAGCACGGATCCGAGTCAAAGCGCGCAGGCTGCTCGACGAGCGCACGCATGCGATCCCGATGGTCGGTCTGGTCAAACAGCACGATCGCGGTTTCCGGCGAAACGAACGTGTGCGGATCACAGCTGAGTCCGACTTGCCCGAGCAGTCCCAGATAAAAGCGTGAAAAGTCTCGACGGTGAAGCGCACAAAGCTGCGTTCCGCGAGAGTATTCCGCATCGACTCCGAGACGACCAAACCACTGGTCAAAGCGCGCCACTTGCAGCGCTTGTCGTCCCGTCTGTTCCAGATAATCGGTGATCTCGTGAGAGAACCGTCCATGCCAGCCAAACAGCGCGGTTTCCAGGATCAGCGACGCGAACAGCTGATGATAATCACCGGCACTTGGAACGGGTCCGCTATCGTCGGTGCGAAACGGCAAATACGGCGGCTTTCCGTCTCGGCGATAGCTCTGTTCTGCTGCATGATGCAGGTTTCGTCGGGCTTCGTCGGCTTCTGTCTGCCATCCATCGCCACGCGAGTCGCCCATATGAACTGCCAGACGAGCCGCGTCGCGTAGACCTCGCCAGCACGTCGAGCTTCCGTACAAGCTGTACGCAGGATCGGTCAGGTCTCCGCCGTAGGTGTGCTTGGGCAACAGTCCAAAATGAACGGGCTTCTGACCGTCGACCAGCACTTGCGTGGATCGAAACTGAGCGCAGATCCAGTCGGCACTTTCGACGATCTGCGGCCACAGCGAGCGCAGCAAATCCTTGTCCTTCGTCAGCGCGAACACATCTGCCGCGTATGTCAGCGCCAGGCCGTTGCGATATTGGTGATGCTGTCCCGACTTTGCCAGAAACTGTGGATCGAAGAACGTCTGACGCAGCGTCGCGATGGCTTCGTCGCTGTGCCCAAGCTGCGCGAGCGCCACAATGTTCCAGCCTTCTTCGACGCCAAAGACTCCGCCATCGTAGACGCCGGGAAACAGTCCGTAGCGCATGACTCCGTCGCGAACAAACAGCCGATTGTGTAGCCGCAGCGCTTTGCACAAGCGATCGAGCGTCGGTTCGGGAATCGACAGCGTCGAGCCTGAAGCCAGATAGGCATTGCACTCCGTCGTCAGTCGCTGCAGCGCTTGATCGAACGTTGTCGTCGGAAAATTCGAACCGAGCGGAATCCGAAGCTCGATCTCTAGGTGGTCATCGCGTCGAGACACCGTCCGGGTTCCCGTTCGCGTCACAGATCGAATCGTCTCGTCGGACAGCGAGGTCGGAAGGGCAATCCCAAGCTGCGCTTTGTTCCGAGACTGATTGACGCAGCTCTGCACACCACACTGCATCAGCTGCTCGTCGAGCTGATCCGTCGAGGTCACACCGTACAAGCGCAGTCGCGCCCGCAGACAGCCTTCATCGTCGACAAATGCGATCTGATGCAGCTTGTTTCCGTTTGTTCCGACGAGCTGAACGTCTCCAGCGGGCAAGTAGCCGTTGACCAGGCTCTGTTTGGCCAGCGCAAGAGGACCCAGCCAGTCCGTCGCGATCCGATGCAGCGTTCGATCACAGCCAGCGACGCCCCACTCTCGAAACAGAAGTCCGCCATCCCACAGCTGATAGGCCAGCGGACCTTCGACTTGACCGAGCAGTGCTCCTGCGCGAAACGGCAGCGCCAGCTTCGAGATGGCTTCCAGCGTTGGTTCTCCGTCAGCGGAAATTTGTGTGTGGAGCTGTTTCATCAGCTCGTCACCGTGGGTGCCAAGCGCAGGCTGTGCGACGGCAAGCACGGAAGCCGGATGAACAAGCTCTCGCGTCGCTGGTATCGACAGCTTTTCCGTCGACAGCACGATCCGTCCCAGCTGATACGGACCCGGCTTCAGCTCAATCTGAAGCGCGGAATCGACGGAAACCTGAGCCTCGATTGAAATCGAGATCACCGTCGCTGGATACAGACACTTTTGCCGAAGCGGAAGCGACTGACTGTCCAGCGATGTGCGCTGCGCTGTGAACGGAAGCGGCGTTCCATCGATCTGCACAGACAGAGACTGCTCACTCGGTGGTCGCGGCGCACGCAGCCAGCTATTCCAGACGTCGGTGGTTCCTTCTCCAGCGAAGACCAGATGGATGGCCGCAACGAGCTGCGCATCGATCTGGGTCAGTCGAATCGTCGTCAGCGTATCGCAGCTTAGCGTCTGATCGGTCCACAGCGAGTCACCGAGCAAAAAATCCGGCGCACGGCTCGGTGGCGCATCACCAAACACGCACTCACAGTCGGCTCGCACGGTCTTCATGCAGCCATCATCGTGGAAAAGACGCGATGTGAGGAGCGACTAGAAGCGCAGCGTCAGGCTCGGCACCAGCTGGGGACGATTCGGACGACTGAGCAGAAGCGGCTGCATCGGCGAAGTAGGCGTCTGCTGAAGCGACTGCTGCTCGACGGTGATGGGCGCTGCATCGATGGTCGTGCAGACATCCACTTCCGTGCAGATGGTTCGCTGCGACAGCACCACCGGGACGATAATCGCGGTCGCAACTGCGGCGACACCGACGGCAGCAATCGTCCAGACCCACCACTTTTGATACCACTTCACCTGCGGCTGCTTCACCAAATACGGGTTCTGGTCGGCGGGCAGTGGCTTTAGCTCCACGTCTTTGTCGATACGCTTGCCGGGCTCGGATTTGATCGCAAACGTCTCGGAATAGTAGCCAGGTCGCTCGACGCGAACTTGGTGATTGCCGAGAGGAACTTCGGTCTCAAGCGGTGCTTTGCCAAAGAACTTGTCGTCGATAAATACGCGAACGGCGGGACCATCTTTGACGGTGTTCGACGTGATGCCGAGTACGCCTGAGATCGGCGTGAGATCCACCTCGATGCGGGTGGTCTGACCGGCCTTGACCTTGAACACGTCGATGTACGGCGTAAAACCGAGCCGAGACACGCGGATGGTGTGCTCTCCCGCGCTGAGCGGAATCACTTCCTTAAACGGCGTCTGACCCATCATCTCACCGTCGAGATACAGCTCTGCACCTTCGGTCGCGCACTGAATGCGAACACCGCTTCCAGCCGTCGGTGTCGGAGCGGCGCCGGTTCCCGTCGAGCGAGCAGGCGGCGCGGCAGAAGCGCTTCCACCGGGCAGAAGCAGGAGGAGCAGCAGGGATACGAGGCCGATCCAGACGCGCATCGGGCTCATCTTACCACCAAGGCTACCTGTGCAGGTTTACGAAGTCGTACTGAACGCTGTAGGTGTCCGCGTCACTGATGGCTTCGAAGCGTAGGCTCTTGACCGCACTGCGCACACACGCGGTGCGATCCTCGGCGCCATCGATCTGCACGTCGGTGACTTTGCCACTTGCAGCCACGGTGACATCGACGCTGATCTTCGTCGGTAGCGTCGCGTCAGCGGGATAGCATCGTCCGACTTGCCCGGTCGCACGCTTGAGCAAGCTGGCTGCATTCATCGCGGCCTCTTGCGTGGACACTGGATCGCTGGCGCTCGGCACCGCCGGCTTTGTGTCCGCCGGCTTTGTGTCCGCCGGCTTTGCGTCGTCGGGCTTTGCGTCGGGGGCTTTGACTGGGCTTGCATCCGTCGCAACGACACCGATTCCCGGGGCTGCGTGCGCCATGCGAAGTGGTCCAAATCGAAGCGGATGCGTGGGCATCTCGCCGATGGCTTTGGCGCGTGGACCTCGCAGCGGCAGCGTCGATGGACTGTGCGCAACTGCAGGCTTGGACGCATCTGCATCAGGCGCAGCCGCTGACTCTTCCGTCGGGTGTTGCTGAAGATCGGGTTGATCCTCAGCCGCTTGTGCAGGCTTTTGCCCCGCTGCTGCGCCGCTGTTTGCGGCATCGGCTGTGCTGGCTGTGTTTCGAGCTGGGTCCGACGGAACATCGACGCTGGCTGGCTGCGTTGGATTTCCGATCGGAATCAGCGACGACGAAGCCGTCTGCGAAATTGTGACTTTCTGCGTGTTCAACAGGGTGTAGGCGGCAAAGCAAGTAAAGCCAACTGCGACGGCTGCCATGCCCAGGACGAGCGCCACGGTACCTCGCTTGGGCTGCGTCGCTGCTGTGCGCTCGGGCACCATCTCACCGCTCTTGATGATCGACGCTGCGGAGCTATCGGGCAGCATCGGCTTGATGACGGCGGGAACGACCACCACCTCAGGCTCTCTCGCTGCATCGCTGCTTCGCACTGGCTGAGCGCTGTGCGACGGTAACTGTGGCGGCATGACCAGCACACCACCCGAGACCTTCGCTCCCGGCGGCAGCGTATCCAGTCGCGGCGTTGGCTTCGGATAGACCGCGTGCAGTGCGCTCAGCAGCGCCGACGCCGACTGATAGCGATGTTCCGGCATGCGCTGGCAGCAGCGATTGATGATCTTCTCAATCAGCGGCGGCAGACCTCTTTCCGTAAAGCGCAGCGGCGGAAGCGCAGCCGCGATGATCTGCTGACGCTTTTGCTCGAAGTCCTCACACGAAAACAGCTTTTCTGCGGTCAGGCATTCGTAGAGCAGCACACCGACGGACCAGATATCCGATCGCGCATCGACAATGTGCGAGTCACCGCGTGCTTGCTCCGGGGACATATACGACGGAGATCCAACGAGCCGTCCTGAGCCGGTGATCTCCACGCCGTCGAGCATCTTCGACAGACCGAAGTCGAGCACCTTCAGGTACACCGGCGCTTCTCCCGGCGCGGGCTTTTCGACGTTCCCGAGCAGCAGGTTTTCCGGCTTCAGGTCGCGGTGAATAACACCTCGTCGGTGAGCTGCAACCAGTGCGTCGGCCAGCTCTGACATCAGATGCACGGCGAGCTGCGGATCGAGCGGTCCTTTTTCCAGATGATCGCGCAGCGAAACGCCTTGGACCAGCTCCATCACCAGATACGGCCAGCTGCTCGGATCGTCGCGAAAATCGGTGATGGCGACGATGTGCGGATGCCCTAGCTGAAATGCGCTCTGTGCTTCTCGACGGAAGCGCGTGCGTAGCTCGGGATTCGATACAAGCTGCGGATGCAGAAACTTGATCGCGCACGGACGCTGAAGGTGCAGATGCCACGCGCGAAAGACAACGCCGACGCCACCTTTGCCAAGCGGTGCGTCCAGCCGATAGATATTGTCGAGCACGTCGCCGCCGCGAGGGGCACGACGGGCTGCGCGGTGCGCGGGCTCTGGTGCTTTTCCGCTCTCAGGCTGTTCGCTCATCTTCGGCTACGCCATGCGCTAAGAGCGCACGGAAATACAAAGAATCGTACCACAAGCTACTCATTTTTTAAGCAGTTACGCGTCAAGATTCCGTCGATTTCAGCGAGCACAGCGGTGTGAGCAGACCGGCTACCGTATCGCCAACGTGGGCAGCGTACGTTGCGTGATAGAAGCACGTACAAAGCCAGCTAGGGTGAACACATGAGCTTCAGTCCCAAAGACGATGATCGCGAACCCGCTTCGCCCGCTTCGCCCGCTTCGGATGATCTGCCCTTTCCGTCGAGCCTCTGTCATCGCTGCGCCGCGCATCGCTACATTCGCTCGGGCCGAGGCAGCGTCTTCATTCTGTGTCCGCTCTTGCCGCAGAAGTATCCCCGCCAGCCGGTGATCGCGTGTCCGTTGTTTCAAGCTGCTCCCGAGGAGAGCGGCACGTAAATCGACAAATCGCGCAGTCAAATTTTTTCACGACATCGACCACGCAAGACACGGTATAAGAGCCCAACTTACATGTAGACGTGCGCTTGTGCCGTCTCGATACCGGTCTTTTTCTTGGAGGAATCCGACGATGCGTGGTGACAATTTCCGCTCGAACAGCCGACGCGTGCTGCTCGCTTGTTCGACGGTGGGCCTGGTCCTTTCAGCGTCGAGCCTGGCCCATGCCGATGTGCACTTGGCGGTGGGCTCGCGGTTTGAGCCGTATCGCTACACCAAAGCATTTCTCCCCAATGCGCCTGCGCCGGCGATCGGTCTTGCCAACCAGAGCTTTCAGACCACGTCGCTGTCGCCGTATCTCGGAGCGTTTTTCGCACAGCGCTACGGTGTCATTCTTGGGCTCGACCTTGGCTGGGTCAGTCAGTCGAGTGAAACCCAAGTGGCGACGATGCTGACGACCAAGAACGACAGCTATCTCCAGTTTGGCTTCTCGCTTGGCTTCAAGAGCTACCTGCGCGATGTGAAAAAGGACCGCATCGTCCCGTATCTGTACGTGGACTTTTTCAAGTACTTCGCCAGCGTCGCGACGAACGACACGAGCGTGACCGGCGACAAAGCGTCCGCACAGGCTGATACCGCCAGCCCCGTCGGTGGAACGCTGGCATTTGGCGCGGAATACTTTGTCGGAACCGGCTTTTCGATCGGCGCGGAGATCTTCGGTCTTCGCCTGTCGCACGTCGGTGCGGAATACACCGATACGGCGATGACTCGGCAGAGCGTCGGGTTTACCCAGCTTTCGATGTACAGCGGTCTGACGCTGAACTACCGATTCCAGGTCCAAGGATCGACGAAATCGACGGATGATGCGGAAGAGGATCGACGACGGCCGACTGCGCCGGTTGCGCCGCAGCCGAGTGTGCCGCCTCCGACGCCAGAAGCGATCGACTAAGCATCCTGCCCGGAGCCGATCCGTCCAGCGTCGGAAGCAAGCGACTTGCTACGCCGCTTTGGGCGAGTTTTTGCCCGAATCCCCACCTCGCAGCCGCTCCATCAGCCAGTCCGCAAAGATCTGTGCCTCGGTGTGCTTGCCAATTCCGGCGGCGCGATTTTTTCCAATCAGCACGACAACCTCGCACTGATGCATGCCGCGACGGTTGCGCTCCGACGAAAAGCGCTGCCAGATCGCATCGATCTTTGCCACCGACGAGCGCGCCGAGGCTGCGTCGGTAAACTTCAGCACACCTTCCAGCTCTTTGGCGTCTTCATTCTGCGGTCCCGTCGACGTGTACAGATCGACATACGCGGGCAGACGACCTTGTTCGATCAGCGAGTTGGCGACGTAGCTTGGCTCGCAGCGAAGCAGCTTGGCGATCGCCACAACATTCATGCCACGGTCGTACATCGAGACAGAAAGCTGCTTCTTGGTGAGTCGGTCCTTCATGTGCGCTCCTTTGCCAGTAACAAGCGGTGGAGAGTCCGAAAGGCCAAACGGCTCGGGGGAATTTCGCCCCCAAATGAATCGTCGCACACGGGTCTGACAGCGATCTGGGCTGCGCAGGTTGACTGTGTTACGGATTTTGTACGTCCACTGCTTGTACCCACTTCACGGAGGAACCATGCGCAAGCTCTCTGCACTTCTCACCGGACTGTGTTTCACGCTCGTCGCTGGCTCGGCGTTTGCCGACATCGAGGTTCGCAAAGGCGGCTCGAGCTGGGCTCGGATTGAAAACGACGGCACCGTACGAATCGGCGGCTCCAGCGTCGGAAAGATCGAAAACGACGGCACGGTTCGCAAAAACGGCTCCAGCATCGGACGCGTCGAAAGCGACGGCACGATTCGCGAGCACGGCTCCAGCGTCGGACGCGTCGAAAACGACGGCACGATTCGCAAGAGCGGATCGAGCATTGGCCGAATCGAAAACGACGGAGACATTCGCAAAAACGGCTCTGGCTGGGGTCACGCGTCGAGCTGCTGCGGAGACTTTGGCTCGAAGCGCTCCGTCGCTGCGCTGCTGGTTTTCTTCAGCGACTACTTCTAGCGACTACTTCGCGGGCGGCTGGGTCTTCGGAAACAACAGGACAAACGACGCTGGCCCGCGACGAATCACGACGACCTGACCTGGCTTTTGCGCTTTTTTGTACAGCGGAAACCACGGCTGACTGCGCTGCGCCGCGTCTGACTCGACAAACTCTGGAACGTACAGATCGATTTCCAAGTACTCGCCGGGAAACGTCTTCGTCAGCGACTGACCGAACGTGTACGGTGCCAGCTCTTTTTGCGGATACAGGTCGTTGTGGATCGCTCCGCCGTAGACCATCACCGTCTTGTCGACGCCTGCTTTGAGTCGACGGTTGCGAACCTCGGTGATGCGCTGTTCCAGCAGATCGTTGACGAGCTTGAGCATCTTGACGAAGTCGACCTGCTTTTTTTCGTCGAGCACCGACTCATAATCTTTGCAGCTGACTTGCAGGATGTGCGGCTGAATGCCTTGCGCTTTGGCCTGCTTGATGAGCGTCACCAGCTCGTTTTCCGTCGTCTCGGGACGCTTGATCGTCTTGTCGACGTCCGCGACGACCTTCTTTTCTTCTTTTCCGCAGTTTCCTTCGGGAATGAAGGTCTCTAGCACCAAGTCCGACGCACCCGGAGCAACCGTCGACCACAGCTCTTCGGAAAAGCGCTTGATCGCGCTGCGGATGTGCGTCTTGCCCTTGGTCTGGTGATACTCGCCAAATGCCACCACACGCGGTGCTTTGCCTGCATCGTGCGCTGCTTGCTCCAAAATCGCACGGAGCGCATCTGTAACGCTGTTGTAGTTGTGGGCTTCAGGTGGGGCAGGTTTGTCTGCTGTCGTAGCTTGTGTGGCCTCTGCGGTTGATTCTGGCGTGGTTTTGGGCGATTCCGCCGCTGCACGAGAACCAGCCAGCCAAGCACACAGCACGAGCGAGCGAGCGACGCGATTCATAACCTGCTCCTTGTCGAACCTTCGCTCATTGTAGGGCTAGGGCTTAAATTCCAGCGACTGTGGACGGGTCAGCGTCTGCAAAAATACGCGCACCGCCGCCGAGTCATCTTGCGACAGCGCGCCGTACGCTTTCGCCGCTGCCAGCCCTTCACCACCGTGCGCGGTGATGGCCGCATCAATTGTGCCAGCGCGACCATCATGTAGATACGGTCCCGACGAAGCGACACCCCACAGCGGCGGCGTCAACCACTCGTCTTTGGGAATGCCGCGATGGCTGCGTGGATCGGCAAGATCTTCGCCCATGTTGTGACGACGAAGATCGCTGTACAGCCGAACCGTCAGCGGCTCTTTGGGCTTGCGCGCACTGACGAGCAGCGGCGACAGATCCACACGCGGCCTGTGCTGCTTGTCGGGCCCAACCGAGATCACCGGATCGTCGATGTTCATCGTCGGGACGTGACAGCTCGCACAGCCCAGCTGTCCAAACAGCTCTGCGCCACGGGCCGCTCGCAGCAAAAACGTCGATACTTCCGGCACTTCTTCCATCGCGGGCGGCAGCGCAGCCACATACGTCGTCAGCGCCGTCACCATTCCCTCGGTCACTTCGTGCTGGACTCCATCTGCGTCGGGATCATCATCCGGTCCGTCGCCCAGAAACTCACGACGCTGGTTGGACGCAATGCGCAGCAGCTCATCCGCTTGCATTCCGTGATGCTGCTGAAGCGATTCCAAGACCACTTGTCGTAGCGTCGCCGTCGAGCCTTTCCAGCCAAACGGACGCACGACAAAGTCGGGACTGACGCCGCGCACCGCTGTGAGATCGAGGCTTCCGTCGCTGCGTCGCTTGATGACGCCGAACGAGACGCCCTTGCTGGTGAGTGGCTCGCTCTGTCCGGGGCTGAGTCGCTGGTCGGCGCTCGTGACATGAGCGCGTAGCTCTCGGGTCATTTCTTCGGCAAGCGCTTGCAAAAGACCGGCCCCACCGAGCGCTTTGGGATTGCGATGCAGCGCCGTATCGGGACGATCGCCGTCGCCCAAGAAGAATACGGTATCGATTTTTCCGCCGCCTCCGCCGAGCCCACCCAGGTGATGACAGGCTGCGCAGCGTGTGGCGTCGGGGCCTCCGAACTCACCACGATGAACGTGACGAAGGTTTGGGGCTGGCAGCGTTCCCGCGAGGCTGCTGTGACGATCAGCAAGGCCATTTCCCAGACCTTGCTCGACGGTAAAGTCGTGACGAAATAGCTCACGGCCGACGTCCACCAGCTTGGCGATCGGAACCCGGCGATGATCAATCTGCTGCTGATCGACGCGCAGATCTTGCCACTGGCCACCGGGGGACATCAGCTCTTTGAACATCTGTTCGCGACGGATGAGCCGATCGTGGATCGCTCGCTGGGCTTGCTCGACGGGACTTGGTGCATCCAGTCCTCGCAGCGTGAGATCTTCGGCGGGAACAATGGGCTCTGGCTGAATCACGCGACGACAGCCCGTCGATGCAAGCAGCAGCCCGATCAGAGACAGTCCAACGAGTGCGCGTCTCACTGCGACACCTCCGGCAGCGATGCCCGCGACAGCGACAGCAAAAACACCGCAAGCGCACGCTGGGTTTCGATGGGAAGTGCCTGGTATTTGCGCCGAGACTCCGCGGCTTCACCTCCGTGAAACTTGATGGCATCGGCGACCGTGATGGCGCGTCCGTCGTGAAGATACGGCGCTGAATCGGCCAATCCCCACAGCGGTCTTGTCAAAAAGTGCGACGGAGGAATGCCCGGCTTGGCCACCTTGGGCGCGGGGTCGGACAGCTCACTGCCCATGTCGTGTCGACGCAGATCCGAAAACACCAGCGCGGAATAGCCCTGAATTTCCGCGTCCCGGTTGCGCAGCGGCGGACCGTTGCGAATGTCTTTGCGCAGATCGAGCACGACGCGGGTTGCGCTGTTTTGCGCTTCGGACTGCTCTGTCCACGTCGGATTCGAAAGCAGCCAGGTTGGCTTGTGACAGCCCGCGCAGCCGACGGAATAGAACGCAGCATGTCCTTGTCGAAACGCCGCCAGCAGATCCGGGGCGCGCGGCGGCTCAATCGTCGGTAGCGGCAGCAGCGCCAGGTACACCGAGATCGCCGTCAGCATCGACTCCGTCAGTTCTCCACGGACGCCATCGCGGTCGAGATCGAGCGGATCTCCGTCTGCGAATGCGGTCATGATGTCGCGCGTCGCCTGCGAAGCAAACATCGGCTGTGGTCCGAAAAATCGACGGTGCCAGGCCAGCACGCTCGACTCCATTCCGTGATGGACTTGAAAGGCTTCCTCGGCAAAGCGACGGAGCGAGCTGTGCGTTCCCTTCCAGCCAAACGGCTTTACGATGAGATCTGGATCGATGCCGCGCAGACCGCTGGTGTCGATCGTTCCGTCGGGCATTCGCGTCACACTGCCGAAGTCGACATCCTGCACAATCAGCGGAATGGTCGTTGGTTCCGACGGTGGTGGACCACTGACGTAGTTTTGCAAAACCGCCGTGACTTCGGCACCCAGGATTTGGAGCAGTCCCGCACCTTGCAGCGGCGGTGGATTGCGCTCCAGCGCGCTGCGGACGTGCGTGCCGTCTCCTCCGACGAGCGCGTTTTCATTGTATTCGCCCGCTCCGTCGTCTCCGCCTCGGTGATGACACGATCGACAGCTGAACGAGTCAGGACCACCCTTGGCGCCGCGATGAACGCGATGCATCTTGGGCCCTTTCGCACTGCGCTCATGTCCAAACCCACCGACGACCGCCAGCTCGGTTTCGAACAGCTCTTCCCCGGCCTGAAACAGCGCTTCGACCTGCTCTAGCTCTTGCTTGGCTGACGCTTTGCGCCGAGTCGGATGCAGATCGTTGGATAGCTCGGACGGCTCGACGGCAGCGATGAAGCGACCGACGCGGCGAACATCCTGACTTTCCAGCGCGTCGTGAAGGTATTGATCCAGGTCGGACTGCACCGACATGGGCATCGCAATGCTTGGGTTTTGCTGACTGCTCGACGGCTCGGCAGTGCTGGCTGCACGCTGCGACATCGAGTGACAGGACATCACCACACTTAGGACAGTCGAAAGAGCCAGGCGACGGCCCAGCCAGGTGGTTTCGAGTCGACGCACGGAACACACTCCCAGCGGGATCTTAGCGCGCCGGTAAATCCGCGAACAAGCGGGATTTGTGTCGGCTCGATGGGCCTTCCGAAGGTCTGCGGAATCGATGGCTACTTGGGCTACTCGACGCCACGCAGCGGCGGAAGCTCGTGCCACGGACGCGGCATCGGATTGGGAACTTGTCCCAGCCAAGACAGCCCGCGCACACCCGGACGGACACTACGCGCCATGTCGGGAATCAGATCCTGCACACGTCGCAGTCGCTTCACTGGGCTGTCCATCCGCGCGACAAACTCATCCAAGGTCTGCACCGAAAAGTGCCAGCGATCTTCTGGGGGCGCCGGAACATCACCGCGAGCCAGCGTTCGCAGCACCACCGTCCGACCATCATGCGGAAGCTGAACCAGGTTGCGTCGGAACTGCGGAGAGTAGTGAAACCACTGCTCGACATTGGAAAGAAACAGGGAATGTATCGTCGGAACGCCTAAGTACGTGTGGTGATCGTGGTCCATCTGTGGTCCAAGACGGGCTGTGCGTGAGTTCGCACAGATTCTGCTTCGCTTGTCCGCCCTGACCGCGCCCTGATTGGGGTCTGTCTGCATCGCGCTGCCGCGCTGTCGGATGTGGATGCAGAAGCCTTGCGGGCCCGGCTTTGATTGAGGACGGATTTTCGCTACCGTGTAAGAGATGAACGCGAGAAAGCAGCTTGCCGCGCGACTGAAGAGCCGTTTTGCAGAGCTTCCCACGACGCAAGATATGTCGAACTGGTACGACATCTTTTCGCTGTTTGGGACGGTGCTCAACATCTCGGTGAGTGAGATCTTTCGCTCGCGCTTGGATTCCCGAATCCTGCAAGCCGCAGCGCAAGACAGTCCGCTTCTGGATCGGAGTCCGGGCAAGCTCGATCCCTCATCGGATTTCATCGCGCACAAGGACTACTTTGAATATCGGCTTCCCGAACAGCAGACAGCGTTCTGGTTTGACTACGCAGCCGATGTTGGGGATGGATTTCATTCCACGTATTACGTCGCTGCGCTGCTTGCACAGGAATCGCTCTGTGTCCGTACTTCGGAGTCCGATCCAGACTCTCTGTTTCCGACTCCGCTTCCGCGCGGAAGGTTCCTGATCTTGGGTGGTGATGAAGTGTATCCCTCTGCTTCGCGAGAAGCGTATGAGATGCGCTTTGTTCGTCCCTACGAAGCGGCTTCCTATCTGGATCATCCGCCCAACAAACAGAAGTCACCACACCTGTATGCGGTTCCTGGGAATCATGACTGGTACGACGGACTTGCGACGTTTTTGGAAGTCTTTACGCAGTCGCGCTCAATCGGTCACTGGTGTACGCAGCAGCGCGCAAGCTACTTTGCGATCAAGCTTCCGTTTGCGCACTGGATCTTCGCCATCGACATTGGACTAGGCGGAGAGCTGGATGAGCGTCAGGTTCGATACTTCCAGAGTCTGGTGTCTCGTCGGGAAATCATGCCAGAAGGGAGTCGCATCATCCTGTGTATCGCGGAACCAGACTGGGTGAAGGCGCGTCCCAACGTCAAAAACCTGCGCGATGGACTGTTCTACTTTGAGCGCAAGCTGTCCGAAATGCTCGTCGATGAAGACGGATCACGGCGTGATGTTCGGGTTGTTGTTCGCTTGGCCGGTGACCTTCATCACTATCGCCGACATGAATCACAGGAGCTGCGTCATCCATCCGATGAAGAGCTGAAAAGGAATCCCGAGCTTGAGACCGCAGGTGATTCCTATTTGATTCAAAACATCACCGCAGGGGGCGGTGGCGCATTCCTTCATCCCACCCATGAAATTGATGCGGATCGGAGCGGAAAGCCGGGAACCGGCGACGTATTTCAGCATCCATCGGGATTCGCCAAGCCAATTCACTTTGTCTGCAAAAAAGACGCGGCATTCCCTTCGTTTGAAGAGTCGGAGCGACTGACCCGCAACAACCGCCAGTTTGCGATTCGCAATCCCAAGATGTGGCTGTCGCTTGGCATGGTCTATGTCGTGCTCTTCAACGTGATTCTGTTTCTGCACTCGATTCCGCGTGACCTGTGGATCGCGATTCTGCTGGGTGTGGTTGGCTATCTGCTCGGACAAGGAACGATGCAGTTTGCGATGAGCGAAGCGAGCGGAGAAGTCGGCGAAGCGAAGCGCGGACGCACGCGAACCATCTATCACAGCGAGACGCGTCAGGAACAAGCGAAGGCCTTCGGTCGTCGTCACGGCATTGCGCAGTTTCTGCTGCTGCTCGCGCTGTCTGCCGGTTCGATCGGCCTCTATGCAGAGCTGCGAGATCTGCTTCATCCGATGATGGGAGAGATCTCGTCTCTTCCTTCACTTCCGCCTGTGGTTGCGCACGTTGTACATGCGGTGATCGCGACGCTGCGCGCAGAGTGGGAATCGGTCCTGCGCTTTCTCATCGCACTGCTGACTGCGGCGCTCGGATCATTTTTGACGATGCTGGTGTTTGGTCTGTATCTGCTGCTTGCGCTCAATCACAGTCGGCTGCGCCTACATGCCAACGGTGCGTTTGCGTCGCTGCGCATCCGTGACTACAAAAACTTTCTGCGCATTCGGATCGATGCAAGCGGACTGTCTGTCTATCCGATCGGAATCCGCAAGGTTCCGACGCAGTGGCAGCTCAAGACGCCGCAGGTTGCGAAGGATGATGACAAAGCGAAGCAGAGTCACTCTCTGTTTCATCCGGTCTTTCGTGATTCCCGACTCCGACGTCTGTTTCTGCGCAAAAAGGAGCGACGAAGTCCTCCCGTTCCGCATGCCTGGCTCACGGAAGTCGCACCAGAGTCTGCTCCGTTTCTGATAGAGCCCGTCATCCAGACCGCTCATTCACCAACACGCGCTGCGGAGCGAGCCGGTACTCCGCACAACCGGAAATAGGAAGGAGTCGTCGCGCGGACTACTTTGGAACGGACGGACACGCAGACAGCACCTTGTGCGCCAGGTTGTTTCCTGTCTTGCACTCTGCGAGTGGATGTCCGCCCTTGCCATCGTCGTTGGTTCTGAGCCACAGATCATACGGTGCTGGCGACGGATTTTGCCACTCGCAGGACACGCTCTGACACGCTCCGCTGGCGAGCGTGCGATCGGTCTTGGCAGTACACAGCGGCTTGGCGCCGATCTGCTGCGGATCACCCAAATAGAACGTAGCCGGAATGCCTGCAGACATCGGCACTGCACCGCGATTGCAGATCAGTCCAGAGAGCCGAAACAGCTTGACGCAGTCTCCAACATCGGGCGGAAACTCAATGCCTCCGGTCGAATCAGGACGCGGATCGACACCCGCTTTGGACGACGGCAGATTCTGTCGATAGGTGTTGTGGGCTTTCCAGCTCTCTGTCTCTTTGAGCGGAATCGTGCGGTCATCCAAGATGTTGGTGATGTGATAGCTGTGCTGATTCCACAACGGACGCGCTGCGGACCAGCGATCTTGTGGATCTTCGAGCACGCGGACCCCGTACGTTGCACCGCTGTGAGGGATTCCTAGCTCCGTCGACCAGCGACCTGTTTTGCAGGCGTTATTTTGCGCGCCATCGGATGCCACCACGATCTCTGCATGGCCATCGCCATCAACATCCGCAATCACTGGTTCATCCAGCACCGTTCCTGAAGTCACAGGGGATGCAAACAGCTTTCTACCATCGCGACCATGAAACACGCGCAGCCAGCACTCATCCCGATAGACAACCTCTGCGACTCCGTCTCCGTTGAAGTCAAAGACCGAAGATCCCGTACTTCCCGACGACAGATCTTGCGTATCAGACTGCCACAGGACGCCATCATCGATGCCTTGACACTTGGCCGGAAGCGGAGACATCGCGCAGTCTGGACTGTAGACGTAGTAATATGAAGCACCCGCCGTACCTATTTCTGGCTTTCCGTCTCCGTCGAAGTCTGCAACGGTGGGCGGGCCTCCCCAGCCATTTTGCGCAGCTTGAGGAGGAAGCAGGAATCGATTCTGCTGGTAGTCAATGATCGACACTTTCTGATCATTCATCTTGGAACTGACCAGCGCGATGTCTGGCTTTCCGTCGCTGTTCCAGTCTGCAACTGCGGCATAGCCACCGCCCTGTGTCTTCATCACCGAAGGGGTCTTGTCCGCTCCTGTCAGTCCGTCAAAGACGTTGTGTCCGGTGATGACTTCTGGCTTTCCGTCGCCATCGAGATCCGCAACCACCGGAATCGTTCCCCACGCGCCTTCTTCAATCAGGTTTTTGTTCCACAGTGGCTGAAGCTGCGGCTTTGGATTTGTGTAGTAGCGATATGCGGCAGCACCGACGATGATTTCGGGGAATCCTTCTCCGTCTAGGTTGGCAAATGCAATCGCGTAGTCACGAACACACAGCAGTCCTGCGGCGATCTCTGATCGCGTAGCCAGGACCGCTCCAGTGTGATCAAACACAGTCAGTCCGCTGGCCACCGCGACGATCTCTGCTTTGCCATCTCCGTCGAGATCTGCGGCTCCCAAGTTGCTACAGCCAGGCCCCGGCGTTGCTTTGTCAAACTTCACGGAACAGTCTTTTCCGCTGATGGCAACCAGGTGCGTACTGCCCACATAGCCCGCTGTAAAGACGATCTCTGTTTCTCCGTCTCCGTCGAGATCAATCACCACCGGAGTCGTCATCACATCTTTGTACGCAGGCGCTGTCATTCCGCTGGGAGGCCACTGACATTTCACCACGGGATTGCGGAACTCATCGACGGTGAAGCCTGCTCCCGCGCACATCATGTCACTGCGATCGCGTGGCTTCATTCCCCACGGAATGCAGGCGCAGCGCTCGCTCTGTAGCTCAGGAGGACACGCGCACGCCGTATCGTCCTGACAGTCGTTGTCGCTGCGGCAGTCGCCGTGGTCGGGATAGCAGCGTCTCTCGATGCAGCGACGACCGCTCTTGCAGTCTCTGTCCGTTTCGCAGGCACGACCTGGGCCCGGACCTTCGTCGTTTTCGTCGACGAAGCGATCCGCAGAACAGCCGGTCAGGGTGACTCCAAGTAGACCGCTCAGTGCCGTCGCGCAGACGGCCCGCTTCCAGGTGCTTCGTCGAGACAACATAGCAAGCTGCGTACAACGAGCGCCCAAAGCGGGTCAAATGCTCCGTGGGCTGGTTTAAGTGCCTTGTTGTTTTATGTATCGACAAATACTGAATATGTTTAGAAAATACTGCCTACGATGCCCCCAAAGCGAGACATCACCGACGATACCCGGGTGATTGATCTCACCGTGGCTGAGCTGCTGGCTGTGCTGACCGACCGGCTGGGCCTCGGTGTCCCGTCGCGCGCCGTCGAGCCAGCGGATGGGCTGCTCGATACCTGGCAGACAGCGACGCTGCTTGGGATCTTTCCGCGTCGACAGCTTCCCGAAGAGCCCGCGCACGGAACGGTCGAGCATCAGCGCTGGCGCAAGGCCGAGCAGCAGCTTCGCAACGAGGTGGCTCGACGGCTTCAGACCTGGCTCGAACGGCATCCCGAGCTGGCCGCGCTGGCGGTCCGCCGCACAGGAGAGCGCCGTCGCTATTTTCGTCGCTGCGATGTCGATGCGTTCTTGGCGCAGGCGACACGGACTCCGGCTCGTCGTCGGCGTCAGTAACGCAAGCGATCCATTTCCTCGCCCAGAAAGTCCGGCGCCAGGTGCGCATAGACGAGCGTCATCTTGATGTCGGCGTGCCCGAGGATCTTTTGCAGCGTCAGGATGTTTCCGCCAGACATCACAAAGTGGGACGCGAAGGTATGGCGCAGCGCGTGCCAGGGTCGCTGAATCGGTCGCGTCATCATCTCCGACAGCAGCTCGGGCAGTCCCAGCATATCGAGCTTCCGTCCCTGTCGCAGCGTCCCGCGCGCCGACACCGGAAACAAGAGCCCGTCGGGAGTCCTCGGACAGCGCAGTCGCCACTCCGACAGCAGCGGCAAAAGTGTCGTCGGTAGCTTCAGGTGCCGCGTCACCCCCGACTTGGGCCGCGCGCGATAGGACCGAGCGATGTCGAGCCGTCTCGTCGTCAGATCCAGATCGATCCAGCGCAGACCGAGCAGCTCGCCCTTGCGCACGCCCGTGTGCAGCGCAAACACCGTCGCCACATAGCGAAGCCACGCCGCATGCGAGTCTGTTTCCCGCGCGGACTCTTCCGCCACCGTCACCAGCCGCTGTACCTCGTGCTGATCCAAAAACTCCAGCAGGCTCTCTCGACGAGGCCGCTCGACCTGTGTACACGGATTCGGACAGGTGATGATGCCTTCGCGCGCGCCCCAGGAAAACGCCGTCGACAGAGGCCGCAGCGTCGACATCACCGTGTTGGGCTTGTACGTCGTCAGCAGCTCGTCGCGCAGCTGGGCAATGTCCTTCTTCGTCACTGCACTGACGGGATGACTTCCCAGCATCGGCAAGACCCGACGCAGCGCTGACTTCTGCTCGGTGCGATACAGCGTCAGGTTCTTGATGCGCGGACGACTGTACTGCGTCACGTAGCGCTCACAGAGCTCAGCGACGGTCAGCTCGGGTTTTTCCTTGGGTGTAGGCTCGGGCATTGCGGCCTGTCCGCGAGCCACCCTCGCTTCAATCTCGACGAGCAGCGTCTTGGCCAGCGCCTTGGTGGGCTGATGACTCGCGCGCTGCTTTCGTCGACCATCGACATCGACAAAGCGGACATACCAGCCGATGAACTTGCCATCTCTGCTCTTTTTGACGATGTCGCCCATCCCAACCTCATTCCGGTGTGAACTGCCTGTGGTCCAGCTGTGGTCCACACAATTGATGTATATATGTATATATAAATGAGGACGACGTGATCAAGTTTCCGACGGATGATGTTCATCTGTGGTGATCCATCGATCCCGATGCACCTTGTGAAACCACTGCTCGACATTGGACAGATAGATCGTTCGCATCGTCACGTTGAGCGTGCGTGCGGACTGACCGAGGCCCAGCAGCGTTCGTTCCCCGTGTAAGTCCCCCACGCGAGCAATCACCCGACGGGAAATCATCAGCGCGCGGATGCGTCCGTACAGCACCGGATCGGACATCCACGTCGACGCTTTGCCGTTGCGACTGACCTGAAGCTCGCGGCTTAGGTGTTTGCCGATCATGAAGCGATAGGTTCGATACGACTGCAGAAGCTCCGGCGCTTCGGCTCCCCAGCGCTCGGTCAGTGCCCGATCCACCGTCGCATCGGCGCGCGCTGTCATCAGCTTGAGCAGCTCTTTGGGCGACACCGCATGCGGAATCAGCGCCGAGTAGACCTTGTGCCAGCGGATGACCTCGGCGTCGATATCGACCAGGAGCACCAGATCGGCTTGCGCGACGGCTGCCAGCGTGTAGTTCTGATCCGCTCCGACGCCCAGATAGCCGCCTCCCAGCCGCGCCAGCGTGGGAAAGAACAGATCGTGTCGTCGCTCATTGGACCGGAGAAAGTGAATCCGCACGTTGTACGGTCGCTCTTCTTCCGTGGCTGGCAGAAGCTGCTGTGTCTGCGCGGTGGGCGCAGGCTGCGCCGCCGCATGCGCGTGCTCAAACAGCAGCGACAGCGAGGCCACAATCCCCAAGCTCCATTGAATCGAGAAGCCGCGTTCGCCCATTCGTCCCCGCTGTTAATTATTTGGAATTTTGAAAGTAATTTGAATCACAAATTTGTCGAAGATTTACAGGCATGACGCGCGGTGGGACTGCATTTTACAATCGGACTTGTTCCCCTAAGATGGGGTTCGCAACTGCTCGTTGTATGGGTTGTCCTCGAAGGTGAAGGAGAGAAGCTGATGCGCCTGTCTCGATTCGTGTTGTCGTCGTGGTTGATTGCGCTGCTCTGTCTGTCGTCGGGCTGCGCGGAGCTAAATCGAATGATGCAAGGCGCGGTGGCAAGCGGCATCCAGCAGCAGCGAGCGAATCCTCCGACGGTGACGGCAGGAAATCCGCAGCTGGTTCGCGCGCCGTCGCTTCAGCTGCTGGCGGCCTACTACTGTCCGCAGGTCATCACCGATCGGATGCTGCGCATGGGCTGCACGATCGGACTGGGCGCGCCGCCGCAGCAGAGCCAGCTGGTGTTCGAGTTCGGTGTGCCAGTGACGATCAAGAACCCAAACAACGTTCCGATCCCGGCGCTCGATATCTTGCTGGGACTGAAGCTGTTTCCGGGTCAGCAGGCCGAAGCGCTCGGATCGGTCTGTGTCAGCATGTGTGGTGCCAACGAGCCGTCGTGTAATGGAATGGCCAAGCCGGGCGCGTGTACGGCGTCAAACGGTGGTGTGAAGACGGCTGCTGACTTCATTGCTGCGATTCCGGGCCTGATCGTTGGTCTGGCCAATGGCTCGCTGGTCAATGAGCTTCGCAAGTCGCTGATTCCTGCCGGTGGTGATGTGCGCTTGAACCTGGTGTTCCCGCTCGGAATCGAGCAAGCGCTGCGCATCGTTCAGAACGTCATTCAGCCGGTTGTCGAGAGCATGCTTCGTCAGCAGCGCAACGGGCTCGACATTCCGGTGGCGGCGGAAGGCACGGTGTTTGTGAACCTGCCGGTGATCGGTCGCATGGGCGTGCCGTTTGGTCCGATTCAAACGACGTGGCGCGTAAACTAGCCGCTGCACACGCTCCAAGTCCGCGCGTCTGCTTCGCATTCCGCTGCGTCAAACTGCGACGCACTGCTCCTTGTCTCCTCTTTGTAAAATCGAATCATCCGTGCAACGTTTGGCCGTCCGCTTTGTGAAGGAGCCAGAACATGTACGTCGTGGTTGTCCGTGTTCACGTCATCGCTGATCGAGTGAGCGACTTCATCGCTGCGACGCTTGCGAATGCTCACGCGACGCGGCAAGAACCGGGAAACGTTCGCTTCGATGTGCTGGTGCACAACGATGATCCGACGCGGTTTACGCTGTACGAGGTCTATCCCGACGAAAACGGCTTCAAAGCGCATCAGCAGACCGCGCACTATCTGACGTGGAAAGCGACGGTGGCGGACATGATGGCGAGTCCTCGTGTGGGCGAAAAACACCACAGCTTGTTTCCCCTCCCGTGGGCGTAAATCGAGGCTGCGGCTATGCAGTTTCAGCTTCGAACGGCTTCGCAGATTGTCTTTGGCAAAGGTGAGCACCGACGTGCGGCCTCGCTGACGACGGGACTGGGTCGACGGGTGCTTCTGGTCACGGGAGCTTCGTCGCTGGATGCGCATGGCGTGAAGCAGCAAATCCTCGATTCGCTGTACGAGCGCGCCGAGCACGTCGAGCATGTGACCGTCCGCAGTGAGCCCGAGGTGTCGCTGGTTGATGCGCTGACCGTGCAGTGCAAAGACGCAGGCTGTCAGGTGGTCTTGGCCGTCGGTGGCGGGAGTGTGATTGATGTCGGCAAAGCGGTGGCTGCGCTGGCGCGAAACGACGGTGCGAGCATCGACTATCTGGAAGATGTCGGACGGGGATTGGCTCGGCCCGTGCGAAACGAACCGCTTGCGGTGGTTGCGGTTCCGACGACAGCGGGCAGCGGCTCGGAAGTCACTCGCAACAGCGTCTTGATGGTTCCCGAGCTGAAGGTGAAGCGCAGCCTGCGTAGCGATCTGATGATTCCGAGGATCGCGCTCGTCGATCCGTCGCTGATAGAGTCCGCGCCGCAGCGAGTCGCAGCGAGTGCCGGGATGGATGCGCTCACGCACTTGCTCGAAGGCTATCTGTCGAAAGGTGCGCAGCCGCTGACCGATGCGCTGGCGCTGCAAGGGCTCGCGCTGATGTGGCGGGCGCTGCACGAGCTGGCGGACTTTTTCGAACAGCAGACGACCTCGCTTGGGACGCAGACCTCGGAACACCTGGCGCTCGGGAGCCTGTGGGGTGGGGTGGTGCTGGCGAACGCGGGGCTCGGAGCGGTTCATGGCTTGGTTGCGCCGCTCGGTGGGCTGTGCGACGTGGCGCATGGCGATGGCTGCGCGTGTCTATTGCCAGCGACGTTTCGGGTGAATGCTGAAGCGCTGCTGCGACGGCAGCCTGGAAGTCCAGCGACGATCCGACTGCGTGAGCTGGTCTCGCTGCTTACCAACGGAAAGGACAGCTTGGACCTGGCCTTGGATCGACTTGATACGCTGCGACGACGGCTCGGAATTCGTTCCCTGTCGCAGCAAGGCGTTACATCCGGTCAGTTTGCTCAGATCATTGCGTCGGCACGCGGCGGCAGCATGCGCAGCAATCCAATCGATCTGAGCGACGAAGAGCTGGCCACGATCTTGGAGGCGAGCCTTGGTCCATAGCTCACCTTCCCCTGCGAAGAGCTAGACATGGAGAGCCAGATCTTCCGCATCGTCGCGTTCGTCGAAGCCAAGCTGACGCCGTTTGCCATCAGTCGGCTCATCATGCTGTCGGGCGTGTCGGTGCGAAAGTACGGCAAGTTCAGCAAAGACGACGCCGGCGACCTGCGAAAGGTTCGGGCCGCCGTAAAGACGCTGCTCAGCGCGAGCGATCATCGCGATCTGGAAGAGAGCCTCGCGCGTCCGTCGTCATGACGAAGCACCCAACGAGCCAGTAGTTCGGTTTTTAGCGCTGAGAGACAGACATCCGACGACAACAGCCTACGACGACGTAAGAAAAGGAGCGGACGATGACGCAGCTACGGACCGGTTTCGGAACCAGCACGGTCGCAGACACCCAAGCCGCAGTGGATGGAGCCGTACAGCAAGCGTGTGCTCAGCTTGGCGGACTGGATCCCGGTTTGGCGATGGTGACGTGTACGGTCGAGCACGATGCGCACGCGGTGTTTGCGGCCCTTCGGCGCGCGCTGCCTGACACGCTGATCCAAGGTGTCACGACATCGCTCGGAGTGCTGACCAAGCAAGGCATCGTCGCCAGCGGAGAAGGTGTCATCGGAGTTCTGCTGTTTGCTGCGGATGGAAACCTACGATTTTCCGTCGGATACGCCACCCTGGGGGCCGATGCGCGCGGTGCCGGTCGTCGTGCTGCGTCGCAGCTTGCGTCCTCGGACTTGCCGCCGCGTGTGCTCCTGTTTAGTAGCTCGCCCGGTCGAGAAGAAGACATCTTGGCTGGCATCGCCGACGTGCTCCCGGGCATTGCTGCGTTTGGCGGGAGCGCAGCCGATCATGCCATCGTCGGTGAGTGGTCTGTGTTTACCAATGCTGGCGTCGAAAAAGACGCAGTTTCCGTTGCTGCGCTGTGTGGAGACGTGGCGTTTGGTGGGGCGCTGCTTGCTCCGTTTGAAGCCACTTCGTCGCGAGCGATCGTCACCGCTGGCCACGATCGTCACATCGCGAGACTGGACGATCAGCCGGCGGGAGAAGTGCTCAACACTTGGCTCGGGGGCAGCTTGTCGCTTCAGGTCGCGGAAGGCGGAAACATCCTCGCTCAGACGGCGCTCAGCCCGCTCGCGATTCGGCATCAAACGACGCACGGCGATCACTACGTCACGATTCATCCGTCGCAGATTCACGTCGAAGACGGCAGCATCGATCTGTTCGCGCGAGTCCATCAAGGCGACGAGATCTGCATGATGAAGGGCACCGTCGAAGATCTGACGCAAGTGCTCGGTCGTCTGTATTCGCTGTCCTGTCGAGGGCTGTCACCCGACAAGATTCGGGCGGCGCTGCTCATCTACTGTGCGGGCTGTGCGGGAGCGGTTGGGTCCGCGCTTCACGACGGACTGCGGACGCATCTTGGACCGGCGCTCGGGGCGATTCCGCTGCTCGGGATGTGTACGTTTGGCGAGCAAGGTCACATTCCGGGCCTCGGCAACGTGCATCAGGATCTGTCGGTGAGCTTGCTGCTTATCGCCGAGCAATAAAAAAGGCGGCCCCGGACACCCGGAAGCCGCCTGTGCAAAGAGTCCGTGTCTGCGCTGGCACTGCTGAGAGCGCGAGCGCAGCCTCGGATTACTTCGACTCTTCGGTAAACTCAGCGTCGATGACGCCGTCGTCCTTTTTGCCGCCCGTCGCGCCGCCCGGAGCTTGCTGCTCACCAGGCGCTGCGCCACCCTGCGCACCTTGTGCGTTGCGGTACATCATCTCGCCAATCTTGTAGAGCGACTTCTTTAGCTTTTCCTCGCCTTCCTTGAGGGCCGCTACGCCGCTTGCATCCTTGGCATCGCGATGTTGCTCGAGCGTCTTTTTCGCCGCTTCGATCTCGCGCTCGACTTCCGCACGATCTGCCTCGGGGATCTTGTCGCGGTTGTCGGCGACCAGCTTTTCCGCCTGATAGACCGCGCTGTCGAGCTGGTTGCGCGCTTCGATCGCTTCTTTGCGGGCCTTGTCTTCCGCTTCGTGCGATTCCGCGTCGCGGACCATGCGCTGGATCTCCGACTCCGTCAGACCCGAGCTGCCGCTGATCGTGATCTTTTGCTCTTTGCTCGTGCTCTTGTCGCGCGCCGAGACGTTGACGATGCCGTTGGCGTCGATGTCGAACGTGACTTCGATCTGCGGGATGCCACGCGGAGCCGGCGGAATGCCGTCGAGGTGGAATCGACCGAGGATCTTGTTGTCACGCGCCATCTGACGCTCACCCTGAGTCACCACGACTTCAACCGTCGTCTGACCATCTGCCGCCGTCGAGAACGTCTCCGTCTTCTTCGTCGGGATGGTGGTGTTGCGCGGGATCATCGGCGTCATCACGCCACCCAGCGTCTCAATGCCCAGCGTCAGCGGAGTCACGTCGAGAAGCAGGATGTCCTTCACTTCGCCCGACAGAACGCCTGCCTGAACCGCCGCGCCGAGTGCCACGACCTCGTCCGGGTTTACGCCCTTGTGCGGCTCTTTCTTGAAGAACTCGCGCACGACCTTCTGAACCAGCGGAATGCGCGTCGAGCCACCAACGAGAACCACTTCGCCGATGTCTTCGACCTTCTTGCCAGCGTCGGCCAGCGCCTTCTTCGTCGGCTCCAGCGAGCGCATCACGAAGTCCTCGATCATCTTTTCGAGCTTGCTGCGCGACAGCTTGATCTGAAGGTGCTTCGGGCCCGTCGCATCGGCGGTAAGGAACGGCAGGTTGATCTCCGTCTCCGCAACCGTCGACAGCTCAATCTTCGCCTTTTCAGACGCTTCCTTGAGCCGCTGCAGCACCATCTTGTCCTTGCTGACGTCGATGCCGGTGTCCTTCTTGAACTCCGCGATCAGCCAGTCCATCAGGCGCATATCGATGTCGTCGCCGCCAAGGTGCGTGTCGCCGTTGGTCGAGATGACTTCGACGACCTTTTCACCGACTTCGAGGATCGAGATATCGAACGTGCCACCACCGAAGTCGTAGACCGCGATCAGGTGGTCTTTGCCCTTATCCAGTCCGTACGCGAGCGCCGCTGCCGTCGGCTCGTTGACGATACGCTTTACATCCAGGCCAGCGATTCGGCCCGCGTCTTTGGTCGCTTGCCGCTGCGCGTCGTTGAAGTACGCCGGAACGGTGATGACAGCCTCGGTCACTTTGTCGCCCAGGTAGTCTTCCGCCGCTCGCTTGAGCTTGGCGAGAACCTTGGCCGACACTTCTTGCGGCGAGTAGCGCTTGCCTCGGATCTCGACGGCGGCATCGCCATTGTTCGCTGCGGTGATTTTGTACGGGACGCGACGGGCTTCGTCGCCCACTTCACCGGCCTTGCGGCCCATGAAGCGCTTGATCGAATAGACCGTGTTTTCTGGGTTTGTGATCGACTGGCGACGAGCAACTTGGCCGACCAGGATCTCTCCCTTTTCGTCGAAACCGACCACCGACGGAGTCAGCCGCCCGCCTTCTTCGTTCACAATGACCTTGGGCTCTTTGCCGTCCATGATGGCGACGACAGAGTTGGTCGTGCCAAGGTCGATACCGATGATCTTTCCCATGTTCGTTTTGCCTCCGGGCGAACCCAGTTGTTTTCGCTATCTGGTTCGAATGTTCCGATTTTCTGCTGCGAAAATAAGCATGCATGTCATGCCGTCAAGGCCACGCGCTCATCGAATCGCGGTCGAAATGTAGCCGCTCCTGCGTGTGCCTGCGCATGCTCGCTGTTCTTCGAGCTTGCCCAATCGCTGGCATCTTCGCGTCTGAGCCCGCCATCGATTGCGGCAGGTGATGACACAGCGCGCCATTCCACGCTAAAGTGGGCGGAGTGTTTGACTTGCTCGGCAGAATGTGGTGCTAACAAAACAATGCAGCCGAGTCGTCAAGGAACTGTGCCGTATGCATCGCCTGTCCAGTTGGGCGACGGAACGGTCCAGTTTGTACCATCTCAATGGCGCATTACGCTTAGGGCCTTTGGCTCTGATTAAGTGGTTCCCCGAAGGTAGGTCTTAATGTCCGTCCCCAAAACAAACAGCGAGGAGAGAGTGTCCATGTATCTTGCGACCTATGCCCAGCGGCTACTCTGTGTGTTCGGACTTGGAATGGTGCTGTCGGCTTGCGGCGGCACGACGGATGAAACTCCAACGACGCCGACGTACACGGAAGTTTATGCCCAGATGAAGAGCGCGTGCGGCTCGTGCCATGCGACCGGCGGAGTTGCAGCCAAGAAGTTCGTGATCGACAGCAACAGCGCCACCACGTACACGAGCATCAAGGCTGCCAACCTGATCACCACCGCGGATGCCTCGCCGCTCATCGTCGTGGGCAAGGGTGGAACGTACACCCCGGCGGGCGGCGGCACGGCGACCAACCACACGAAGAACCTGACCGATGCGATGGCGACCAGCTGGGGCGCCTGGATCACCGCCGGCGCGCAGCAGAACTAAGTCGCTTTCGACTGATTCAAAACCCGCCCGTTTCCGCATAGCTGCTGTGGTCCTTTCTGCGATTCACAGCGCAACTGTAGGAAACGGTGCGGGTTTTCTTTTTTGTGCGCGATCGACAATGGACTCGTCTTTGGATCTGCATGCGTCGTTCGATCTGTCGGTGCGGGTGGAAAGTGACGGATGCGAAACAATGGCAGCCACCGATGTTGAGCATTGAAGCCGCATGGCATGCGCAAGTCGGTCCCCGCGATGATTCACATTTTTTGCGAACAAGCCCTATAGCCTAGAAAAGCCGAGATCGGATAAGATGGCTTTGGCATCAGGATGGCCGGCGAAGCTGCTCAAGGGAAAGCGAATGCGTCCTCGCTGATTGGTAAGACCATCGGCGGACGGTATACGATCAAGTCGGCTATCGGCTCTGGGGGGATGGGTCACGTTTATAAGGCCATCCAAGCGCCGATTAACCGCGAGATCGCAATCAAGGTCTTGCGGGTGGACCTGGCAGGGCAGGAAGGCGTCACCGAGCGCTTCAAGCGCGAGGCGAAGGCCGCCAGCCTCATCAACCACCCCAACGCCATCACAATCTTCGACTTTGGGGAGGACGAAGGAATCCTCTATCTGGCGATGGAGTATCTCGCGGGAGAGACTCTTCGTCAGAGGCTCCGAAGAGAGCCCGCATTTACCGTCGAACAAGCCTTGGATGCGTTTGAGTCCATGGCGGGTGCGCTCGGTGCGGCTCATAAGGTCGGTGTGGTTCACCGTGACCTCAAGCCAGACAACATTTTTATCGCGAAGTTTGATGCGGCGGGCGAAGTCGTCAAAGTGCTCGACTTCGGTCTGGCCAAGCTGCTCGATCCGGGGACTTCAGCACCGGAAGATCAGCTGACTCGGCCCGAACTGCGACTCGGTACGCCGCGTTATATGGCGCCAGAGCAAGCGCTCGGAATTCAGCCGATCGACTCGCGCTGCGACGTGTACGCGCTGGGCCTGCTGCTGTTTGAGATGCTGGCTGGACGCGCACCGTTTACCGGCGAAGACGGCATGGAAGTCTTGGCGCAGCGGCTCCGCAAGGAATCGCCGAAGCTGTCGTCGATTGCGCCGAACAAGAACTTCAGCGAACAGATGGACGCGCTGATGCAGCGGATGCTCGAGCGAGACCGCAACAAGCGTCCGATCGATGCCAACGAAGTCCTGATTCAAGTCCGCGAGATCCGAAAGAACAATCAGGTCTACCGAATCGACGATGTCGAAGAGGAAGATCCGATGACGCTCAACGATCAGCCAGCAGCGTCGGGACACTACCGTCGAGCGGGCTCCAGTCAGCCGGGTCGTTCGACGGGAAACGTTGGTCGTCAGACGGGCACTTCGGCACCGGGATCGCGGCCTCCGCAGCGTGGCACAAACGGCGGCGCTGGCATGATCAGCCTGGATCAGGATGACGATCTGGCGGACAAGCGCACGGTGCTGGTGGATCCGGGGCAAGACATGGCTCCGCCGCCAGCGCAGATGATGGAACCGCAGCGTCCGATGTCGATGTCGCAGACTCCGGCGATCGGACAGTCGCAGAACATGCTGCAGCCGTACGGACGACCGGGAAGCTCGGCACCGGGGCTGTCGCAGTCGGGTGAGCGGGCTCCAGATCAGACGGCTCCGCACATGTCATCGTCGGGCACTGCGGCCCAGCCGGCAGGTAGTCGTCGCAACCTGTTTATCGCGCTGTTTGTGGTGGCGCTGCTGGCTCCGATCGGTGCGCTCGTGTTCCGCTGGCTGTCGAGCGGTGACAAAGAGCTGGATAAGCAGCAGCCTGTCGTCGAAAAACCGAAGCCGAAACCGACGCCAGAGCCGCCGAAGGAAAAGCCGAAGTTTAAGCTCAAGGTGCTGGCGAGCAAGCCGATCGGGCTCAAGAAAGACGGCTCGCTCGTCGGAACCAAGCAAGTCTTCGAAGAAGAACTCGAAAAGAGCGAGACGAAGATTCATTACTCCGTCACGACGCCTGGCTGCAAGCCCGTCGAGTTCGAGTTCATTCCGACGGAAAACAAAGAAGTCTCCATCAAGTGTGGCAAAAAAGGAAAGTAGCCTTTCCGTCGCCACTGCCCGCTGCGTCTTTGACATTCCCCGATAGCGCCGAGTCGTCGTGAGCCGAGAAGATACGGCTCGCTGACGCGTTTGCATCGCAGATCACGCAGGATTGCTGCGTCGGTCCATAAGCTATGCAATAGTTGGCGATAGTGCGCGCACGATGAGCAAAAGACTGAACGATTCACAGGCCGCAGCCTCGAACAAGCGGTCGCAAGCAACGGATCCCGCCAGGGCCAGAATGAGTGGCGCAGTGCTCATCGCCGTCGGGTTACACGCGGGCCTTGCTGTCTACGCGTACCACCATCCGCCGCCGCTTGGGCCGCGCAAGACGGGGCCCATCACCGTCGATGTGGTCATTCGGAAGCCAGCGCCTCCGCCGGAGCCAGTGAAGCCACCGGAAGTGACGCCGCCGCCACCCGTGCCAGAAAAGCCGCAGGTTGCTGCGCGAACCGAGACTCCGACGAGACTGCCCAAAGAATTGCAGCCGGTGCAGCGGCCAGAGAATGTCTCTGCGGGAAGCTCAGCGATCGCGGTGCCGGTTCAACCGCCAGGGCCGTCGGAACCCGGTCCTAGCTTGTCGAAGGGTCCGCTGGTGCTGTTCCCAAAGAGCTTGGGTGGTGTCGTCGGTGGTCCATCGGCGAATACACCGATTCCCAAAGGTCCCGATCGCTTGTTCAAAGACGAGCGGCTGGAGCCGAAGAAGGAAGCCGACTTCGTGCTGCTCGCGGACAAAGACGGTGGCTACAAGTCCGAGACAAAAAACTTCATCGCGCACATCAAGTCCGACGGATCGATCGATTTCGAGAACCGCTTTCCGATCGGGTTCCAAAAAGGCGGAACGTTCACCTTTGACCTGACGGACTTGGCGATGCGCGGTGCCAAACAAGATCCGTACGCGGCGGAAAAGCGACGATTTTTGGAGTTTTCGGACAAGCTGCGGACCGATCTGCGCAAGCGCTCGATTCAGGATCGACGGGAATCTGCGCTGGCGGGCTTTTCGCGTGAGCTGCATGCGATCTGGAACAGTGGCCGATCGTCTGCGTCTCGTCGTCGTGAGCTGTATGAAAAGTGGGCGGACTGCGCGTCATCG
>WBZX01000281.1_pt1 | contig 42386 bp, 37 predicted proteins | sample 5204211 | NCBI WGS metagenome assembly WBZX01 (sample SAMN12344362, study PRJNA552823) | activated sludge metagenome | biome: Activated sludge suspended growth; feature: Nitrification reactor; material: Wastewater; isolation source: activated sludge from nitrification reactor of wastewater...
GGCGCAGCTGCTCGTGGAACGCGATCCACACCTCGCCCATGCCACCGCGGCCGATGCGACGCTCGAGTCGGTAGCGGCCGATGCTGCGCGAACGGAACAGCTGCCGACGCAGCGCCCACACGTTGTGACCGCCGATGACCAGCAGCGCCCACGCGCCGAACAGCAGCATGAGGTAGAAGAACGACACCGCGATGGCGTGGCCGTCGTGCAGCTGCGCCGCGAGCTCGGGTGAGAATGGCGCCGAGGCCAGGAACACCAGCGGATGCACGAGCACCGGCACCGCGAGCTGCACCGCGCCGATGCGCCAGTGATTGGGGAGCACGGCGGCGCGACCGACCAGCACCAGTGCGATGTAGGCCGCGTATGGGCTGGTGAGGCCGCCCGAGAGCAGGCACATGTCCGTGAGCACTGCCGACACGCTCGCCGTCATCACGCCGTCGAGCACGCGCAACCCGGTCGGGCCCGGTGCGGGCGCGAGCCGCAGCCACAGCATGCAACCGACCAGCGGCACCAGGCCGAACAGTCGCAGCACGAGGTAGCTCGACAGCGGTGCCGGTGCGATGAACGTCGCCAGCACCCAGTCGACGAAGCCGAAGCCGAGCCACAGCACGCACGCGATCGGCATGAGCCGCCGCATGCGCGCCACCGCGGCGGCGTGTTCCTGTCGCTCGAGCGCGAGGTCGCGATCGGAGATGAGCGTGTCGCCGCCGCCGTCCTCGCCCAGTGAAGCGGCCGGTGGTGGCTTCTGCAGTGGGTCGGGGTCGCCACCGTAGGGGAGCGTCGGCGCCGCGAGGTCGTGGGGCAGTGCCGCGCGACGGGGCCGTGACGCCATCGGGCCGGTCTCGCCCAACTCACCGACGGGGACCGCCATGGTCGCCGTGAGCGCACCCGGCGGTCGGTCGGTGGGATCTTGGTGTGGGTCGGCCACGGGCGCTTGCAGCTCCATACGGAGGATAGCGCCGCTCGGCCCGATTCGATGTCGCACCCGTGGACGATCCGCGACAAGCTCTCGCGCGACCATGCGCGTCCACCTCGTCGACGGCACCTTCGAGCTCTTCCGCGCCCACTTCACGCCGCGGCCACCCCACGTCGGCCGCGATGGTCGGCCGCTGACGGCGTGCCACGGGCTCGCGCTCAACATGCTCGCGTTGCTCGACGACGCCGACGAGCGACCGACCCACGTCGGCATCGCGTTCGACAACCCCATCCGCTCGTTCCGCAACGACCTGTTCGCCGGCTACAAGACCGAGGACGGCGTGCCGCCCGAGCTGTTGGCGCAGTTCGACGAAGCGGAGACGGTCGCGCGGGCGCTGGGCCTGGTGACGTGGTCGATGGATCGGTGGGAGGCCGACGACGCCTTGGCTACCGCGGCCTCACGGTTCGCCCCAGGCCGCTGCGAGCAGGTCGAGCAGGTTCGCATCCTCTCGCCGGACAAGGACCTCGGTCAGTGTCTACGCGGCGAGCAGGTGGTGCAGATCGATCGCATCCGCAAGAAGCTCACCGACGAGGCCGGTCTGCGGGCGCGCCGCGGCGTGGGGCCCGAGAGCATCGCGGACCTGCTGGCGTTGGTCGGCGACAGCGCCGACGGCATCCCCGGCGTCCCAGGGTTCGGTGAGAAGAGCAGTGCCGCGCTGCTCGGGCACTACCGTCACGTCGAGGCGATCCCCGACGATCCGCGCGCATGGACGGTCAAGGTGCGCGGGGCCGAGCGCCTCGCGGCGGAGCTCGCGGCCCGACGAGCAGACGTCGCGCTCTACAAGCAGCTCGCGACGCTCGTGCGCGACGTGCCACTGGTGGAGGACCTCGAGGCCATGCGCTGGCGAGGCGCCGAGCGCGAGGCGTGGCGACAGTGGTGTGCATCGGCCGATGCCGACGACCTGCTCGCGCGGCCACGCTGCTTCCGCGACGCGTCGTAACGCGCTGCGGCCGCGCTGCGCGTCGCACCAAAAGGGGCCATCGGCGGCGGAGCCTGCGACCCGCACCACACCGGCACGCCGCCGCGGCCCCTCGCGCGGGCCGAACGCGTGCTCAAGCGCGGCACCGACCCGCGCGATGTGACCGATGGGATGCGTCGCGCGAGCCTGCAACACCCTGCCGCGCCACCGCTCGCACTGGTCCCGAGCCCCGTGAGCCCATTCGACTACGACGCCATGCCGTGTGCCGTCTTCCAGGCCGACGCCGGCGTCGTGACCAACGTCAACGTGCGCGCCTGTGCACTGCTGGGCCACCCCCGTCGCGAGCTGATCGGGCGGGCGATCGAGTCGCTCTTGCTGGTCCACGACGACGCGCAGGCCGGAACCGTCTCGGGCGAGCTGTTGCTCGATCAAGGCCCGCCGATCGACGTGCTGACGTCGTGCACCGCCGACCTCGACGATCCGTCGCGCACGCTGTGGGTCGCGATGGACGCCCGCGATCACTCCGAGCGGCTCAAGCGAGCCCACCAGGCCGCACACTTCGAGGTGGTCGGACGGCTCGCGGCCGGGGTCGCGCACGAGATCAACTCACCGTCGCAGTACATCAGCGACGCGGGCCACTTCGCGCGCGATGCGGTCACCGAGCTGTTGCGGCTGCTGCAGTGCCACCAGGAACTCGCGACCGTGGTGCGGCAGGGCGGCGACCCCGGCGAGGTGTTGGCGCAGCTCGACGCCGCGGCGGCGCGGGCCGACGACGGCTTCGTCCGACGTGAGCTGCCGCCCGCGATCGACAGCATCATCGAGGGCGCCGGTCGCATCGCCGAGATCGTCCGCACGATGAAGGAGCTGACGCACGGGGTCGACCGGCCCGATGCGCCCGCCGACGTCAACGGCCTCATCGAGTCCGCGGTCCGCATGACCCGTGCGGCGTGTCGTCACGTCGCGAAGGTCGAGACCCAGCTCGAGCGACTGCCGCCGCTGGTGTGTTCGGCCAGCGAGCTCGGCAAGGTACTGGTCAACCTCATCGTCAACGCCCGCGATGCCATCGCGGAGGTCGGCGCCGACGACGGTCTCATTCGCATCCAGTCGCGACTGCGCGAGGCGGCGATCGAGATCGAGGTCAGCGACAACGGTGTCGGCATCCCGGCGCCGGTGCAGTCGCGGGTCTTCGAGCCGTTCTTCACCACCAAGGCGGTCGGGATCGGGACCGGTCAGGGGCTCGCGATGGTGCGGACCGCGATCGAGGACCGACACGGCGGCCGGGTCATTCTCTGCAGCGAGCCGGGTGCCGGCACGACCGTGCGCCTGACGCTGCCGCTGCAGCGCAGCGGAGTCTCCCCATGATGCCGCAAGTGCTGTTCGTCGACGACGATCACGGTGTTCGTGAGGGGCTGCGCCGCGCGCTACGGCGCTACCGCGATCGCTTCGAGTGCCACTTCGCGGCCTCGGCCGCGCAGGCGCGCGCGTTGCTCGAGACGCAGTCGTTCGACCTCGCGTTGATCGACCTCTCGCTGCCGGACGTGGACGGGGTCTCGCTGCTGGCGTACCTGCGCGACAACCATCCGGTGGTGGTGCGTGCAGCATTCTCGGGCACCTGCGAGGTGAAGCAGTGCATCGACGCACTGACCTTCGCCCATCGATTCGTGAGCAAGCCGGTGACGCCGGACCGGCTCGCCGAGCACATCTCGGAGTGCTTGGCTGCCGGCGGCGGCTGCCACAACGCGTTCGCCGCCGCGTTGCGCTCGCTCAGCGAGCCGAGCGCGATGCCGGCGGTGCACGCGGAGGCCCTGCGCGAGCTCTCCGCCCGCGATCCGTCGCGCAGGAACCTGGTCGAGATCATTCAGCGCGACATCGGGATCACCGCGCGCCTGCTCAAGCTTGCGAACTCTTCGTGGTTCGGCGCGCCCCGACCGGTCACCAGCCTCGATCGGGCGTGTGGCCAGCTCGGCTTCGAGAACGTCCGCGCCGCGGTGCTGCTGCTGGGCGTGATGAGTGAGCGTGGCGCAGGCATCGGCGACATCGGCGAGCACGGCATGGCGGTGGGCGAGCTCGCGGCGACCCTCGTGGCGCCCGACGCCCGTGCAGACGTTCGCGCCGCCGCGCTCCTGCACGACATCGGTCGCGTCGGCTTCGCCCGGGTTGCGCCGCACGAGTACGCCGCCACCAGTGCCGAGCACGGTGTCGACGAGTGCGCGCTCGCGGCCAGCGAGTCGCTGCGATTCGGCGGCAATCATGCCCAGTGCGGCGGCTTCCTGCTGTCGCTGTGGGGGCTGCCGCAGGCCACGGTCGAGATCGTCGCCGCGCACCACGACGACCCCGTATGCCCCTCGGGCTACATCGACGGTATCGACGCGCTCCGCCTCGCAGAGCGCGCGTACGCGGGCGCGCTCACCGAGTGGGCCGAGCGTGGTGACCGTCGCGAGCGCGGTGAAATCGTGTCGCTCGTGCTCGCCAACGCGGGCAAGGCACCGAAGCAAGCAGTGGGAGGCGTGTGATGGAGGTGCTGGCGATCAACCCCCGGCCGTCGGTGCTGTTCGTCGACGACGACCCCAGCGTGCTGGCCAACGTCCGGCGCGGGCTGTGGCGCGAGCCGCTCGAGGTGCTGACTGCACCCTCGGCGACCGCCGCACTCGCGATCCTGCGCGAGCGCAGCATCGACGTCGTGGTCTCGGACGAGAAGATGCCCGGCATGGGCGGCGCGGAGCTGCTCACGGTCGTGCGTCAGCTGCACCCGGAGGTCTGCCGCGTGCTGTTGTCGGGGCAGGCCGACGTCGATGCGGCGCTGCGTGCCATCAACGAGGCGCGGGTGTTCCGCTTTCTCACCAAGCCGTGCCCACCGCAGGATCTCGCGTCGTGCATCACCGAGGCGCTCGCCGCCCGCGAGCAGCGACGCGAGCTCGAGCGTGGCTTCCACGACGCACGCAAGGCCAACCAGGCCCGCGCCGCGCTGTTGGCCGAGGCGCTGCCCAAGCTGTGGATCGCGATCCAGCCCATCGTGCACGCCCACGGCGGGGCGCTGTACGCCTACGAGGCGCTCGCGCGCTGCGACCACCCCGGCATCGGCGGCCCGATGGCGCTGTTCGATCTCGCCGAGGAGCAGGATGCCGTGGTCGCGGTCGAGCGGGTGCTGCGGACGCGCGTCGGGGAGCTGCTGCGCACCCTCCCACCCGAGATCCCGCTGTTCGTGAACACCCACCCGCGCGCGCTCGACGACGACGAGTTCTACGACGAGCGCAACCCGCTGGTCGCCCACGCCCCTCGGGTGGTGCTGGAGCTGATCGAGCGCGAGACCATCACCGGCGACGAACGGCTCGCGGCCCGCATCGCGAGCCTACGCGCGCACGGCTTTCGTGTCGCCATCGACGATCTCGGCGCGGGCTACAACGGGCTCAACGCGTTCGCGGAGCTGTCGCCCGACATCGTGAAGTTCGACATGGCGCTGTGCCGCGAGGTCGTGCGTGGCGGTGTCCGAGCACGGCTGGTCGCGGCGGTCGCCGAGGTCTGTCGCGACCTCGGCATCCTCACGGTCGCAGAGGGCATCGAGACCGACGAGCAGGCCCGCGCGATGACCGATTTCGGCTGCGATCTGCTGCAGGGCTACCTGTTCGGTCACCCCAAGCGACCGACCCGCGAGCTGCGACTCATCAGCGGTTGATGAAGGTGCGCAGGTAGTAGGTGAACTTGAGCGTGAGCTCGTGGAACGGCTCACGCACCGCGGTGCTGCTGGCATCCCCCGCCCCGAACGGTTGATCGTAGCGGTACACCAAGTAGATGTCGCTACCGGGCGCGAAGCGCCAGCGCAGCCGGGACTGCAGGCCGAAGCGTTGTCGACCCGGCGACAGGTCGAGGCGCCCGAGGGTGTCGAACGCGAGGTTGCGGGTGATCGCGATGTCGAGGTTGCCGTTGGCGAAGCCGAAGTTGAAGGCGTCCCGTGACGACGCCAGGTGACCGATGAGGTGCACGTAGGTCGCGGCGAACGTGAAGTGCTTGCCCAGGCGGGCGGTGATCGTCGCGCTGGGTTGGTGCGCGAAGCCGCCGAACAGCGAGAACGCCTCGTAGCTGCCCTCGAGACCCAGCGCGCGGCGCTCGGGCGTGCCGAAGCCGACGCGCTGACGGAAGCCGCTGTAGCTCCTGGCGTCGACGTCGTGCTGGTACAACGTGAAGGGCTGCTGCACGCGATCGATGAAGTGCGTGACGCGGTACTCCAGGCTGGCGCCATTGCGCCAATTGAGCGCCACGCGGCTGCTGGCCTCCTGGCCCAGGCGCTGGCCGTAGTCCGGCGTGGCCTCGACGCTGTAGCTGGGCCCGAACACGACCTCGCGCAGGCCCAACGCGCGTGGCCGCGGGGCGAACTCCACCGCGGCCTGCTGCCGCGACGAACCCGGTCGCCGGTAGAAGCCCATCACCGGCGAGAAGTCGCGGTCACTCCACAGCCACAGCAGCGATGGGCGCACGAACAGGCCGCGATACTCCAGCAGCGAGTAGGCGCTCGGTCCGATCGCCGAGCTCGCTGCGCCCGCCGGCGTGACGCTGCCATCGTCGGCGATCGCCGCGGGCGCGCCCGGCCGCTGCGCCCAGGTCGCGGCTGCGAAGCTGCTCCACGCGATGCGACCGTCGCGACTGATGATCTGCGCGTCGAGACCACCGGCGGCGTCATCCGAGTGGGCGCGGCCGAAGCGATGCTCGCCCAGCAGCATCATGCCGACGTTGAAGATGCGGGTCGCCTGCAGGCGGATGCGTGCCACCGAGACGTTGGTCGGGTCGGCCGCCGCGAGCCCGCGATCGGGCTCCGACAGCGAGCCCAGCGTCTGCACGTGCAGCAGGCCGTACGAGACCAATGCGCTGCGACCGTAGACCTTGGCGCCCCCGAGCAGCGGTACCGGGCGGCCGTCGACCAGGCCGACCTTGCGCGAGAAGAACAGCTGCGCCTCGCTGGCGCGCCCGAAGTTGAACACCTCGAGGCCGTTGATGAAGAACGGCCGGCGCTCGGGGAAGAACAGCGGGAAGCGGTCACGCGCGACCTGGACCTCGTCGGCCTCGACCTGCGCGAAGTCGGTGAGCAGCGAGGCCTCGGCGTAGGAGCCCGCGCCGATCTGTGCGCGCACGTCACCGCCGCTGGCGACGTTGGGGCGCCGCGCGGGGTCTGCGGTGAACTCGGGCCTGAAGTTGGTGCGCAACGCGGCGTAGGGCGTGAACTCGATCGCGCGCTGGCCCGCGATGTCGCGCAGCCCCTCGAGTGTGCCGAACTGGCTGGCGGCCATGGGGCTGCGTGGCGGCACGATCACGCGCCAGTCGTAGGTCGCGTTGCGGCTGGGGTGGTCGCGCGAGATCTCGAGTCCCATCACGCGCTCGCTCGTGCGTTTGAGACCGAGGATCGCGAACGGAATGCGGAACTCGACGGTGTAGCCGTCGTCGCGGCGCTCGACCTCGGCGGTCCACACCGAGTCCCACTGCGTGATGAAGTCGCGGCCGTCCTCGAGCCCGAGCGCGTCGATCTGCGCGCCGTCGGCGTTGACCCCAAAGCTGTATCCCGTGCGCCGATCGTGGGTCGGATCGAGCTTCACGTAGACGGTGTCGTCGGAGAAGATCCCCGGGTTGTCGCGTCGCAGCGTGCGGACGATGATGTCGCCTGGTTCGCTCTCGCACGCCAGCAGCACGTACAGCGCGAGATCGTCGTAGGCGACCTTCAACACCGTGCGCACCGGCGGGGTCGCGCCGAGCTCGGGCTGTCGCTCGCCGAAGCGATCGTCGGGCTCGGCGAGTGCCCACGTGTGCTCGGTGTCGCGACCGTCGATCACCATCGGATCGATCGTCCGCACCGCGCGGTAGCTACGTGGTGGCGGCTGCAGCGGCGCGCCGCCGTCGACGGCGGGCGCGGCGAGCATCGCGAGCACTGCGAACGCGACGATCATCGGCGGATCACGGCGGCCGAACGTGTAGCGCCGCTCTCGTTTGCAGCGTCGACGCCGCGGCCACCGACGCCTCGCGAGCTGCCGGCTCGAGCCCGATTGCCGTGGTGGGCGACCCGCGCATGCTGCTCGACGCCCGCGCTTGCCGCATGCGATGCGCGGGCGGACGCGCGTCCGCCGAACCTCGTTCGCGGCGGCGTGCGAGCGACCCACACGCCAAAGCGCGGCTCGTCACCCTGGCCCACGCCCGCGCAGCTCTACCGCATGCGACTGGCGTTTGCTATACGGGTGTCGTCGCGTGTGGCCTGGCCGACCGGGGATCCCCCCTTCCGCATCCACCCCGGTCGGCCGGGCTCCCGACCCTACGAAGAGGGAACGGGTTAGAGATTGGACCCCGACAAACGGAGCATTTCCGGCGGGTCCAAGATTTTTTTCAGGACCCCCTGAAAAGGTGCCCGTGGTTACCGGCCCCTTGTCCGTCGCACCGCGCGGCCGGGTCAGGGCGCTGGTGACTCGCACACGAAGGCCCGCGGGGTGTCGCACGGCACGTCGTTCCAGATGCCGACCGTGGGGTCGATCTCGACGCAGTCTTCCACACCGCCGGCGTCGTTGGGTTCGCCGGCGTTCCACGACGTGAAGTCGAGGCCGGCGCCGTCGATCCACACGAACGCGCCCTCGTTGGCACTGTCGCTCAAGCCGATGAACCATCCGCCGGCCGGCACCGGTGGCGGCTCGGCGAACGCGATCACGCTGGCCGACTCGGCAGCGTCGTCGAAGCGCAGCAGGTCGCCCGCGAACGCAGCGCAGGCCACCCGCGCGCCGTCCCACGTCGCGCCCGCGGCACAGAACGCGTAGGCACGCCCGTCGGCCTCGAACAGCGCGCACCCGTTGCACTCGGCGTTCATCGTCGAGGCCTCGTCGACGAGTCCGTCGCAGTCGTCGTCGGCACCGTCGCAGAGTTCGGTCGCGCCGGGGTATCGCGCCGCCGAGGCGTCGTCGCAGTCGTCGCCGAACGGCACGTAGCCCGCGGGTGGATCGCAGGCCATCACCGTCGTGGTCGCGGTACCGCGACCGTCGCCGTCGGCATCGAGGTACCAAACCGTCTCGTTGCAGGGGCCGCTGTCGCCGCTGTCGCTGCCGAGCGCGCTCGTCGAGCTCTCGGCTTCGCCGCTGCCGTCGCTGGTGGTGCCGCCACCGCTCGCGTCGGTCGCGGTGCCCTGCGTGCCACCACTGCCGCCGAGGCTGCCGGGTCCGCCGCTGCCGCCTCCGACCTCGGCGCCGGCGCAGCCGAGCAGCGTCATCATGGCGACCGCGCTCGCGCGCCGCAGGGGCGTCGTGGTCCGCGCGGGCGAGCAGGCCCGCGTGCCAGGGAGCGGCGGTCGCACCCGGCCATCGTAGCAGGCGAGCGTCGTGCGATGATGCGGTGGTGTCGGATTCACCGGAGAACGCCACCGCCGAGCCCGTCGCCGCGACGCCAACGACGATCCCATGGCTTGCGCATGCGTGCGGGCTGGCCATCGTCATCGCCGCCGCGCTGCCGATCACGCCCGACGGCCGCAGCTTCGTCGCGCTATTGATCGCGGAGTTCCAGCGGGGCCTGCTGCAGGGCGTGCTGATGCTGTCGGGGTTCGGCTCCCCGTTCCTGTTCGGACTCGCGGTGCTGGGCGTGGCGTGGCCGCGACTGCACGACGCCGCGCGCGACGTGCTGCGTGGCCCGATCGGGCTCATGCACGGGCAGCTGCTGTTGGTCGCGTTCGTGGTGTGGCGCCACGGACAGGCCGTTGCCGCGCTGCCGCTGCTCGGCTTCGCGGTGGTCGGCGCGGTGGTCTACGTGCGCTCGGGCATGGCCGCGCCGGGCGGGAAGCGGCTCACGGCGCTCGCGACCATGCGCTGGGGCGCAATCGTCGTCGCCGGGGTCGCGGCGTGGTGTCGTCTACAGGCGCTCGCCGGCGTCAGCCTCGGGCGCGCGGTCGATGTCGTGTTGGCCGCGTCGCTGGTGCTCGCGATCGTGACGCGGCCGCGCGCGCGCTGAACGAGGGCGGAGCGACGGGCCCATCGCGCGCGTCAGCGGCGTCGGGTTCGGCTCGCGCGTGGGCGTGCCGGCGGACGCGCGAACTGTCGCAGCAACGCGCGCATCGCCTCGACCACGAAATCGGCGTAGGCGTAGACCGAGGGCGACAGCGGACGATCGTCGAACAACACCCGCTCCTCCATCAAGCGCAGGCCCAGCGCGTTGACGGCCAGTCGCCCGGCGAACACCACGCTGTCCGCGTCGATCTCGCCGCGTTCGACGAACGGCATCGCGAACGCGCGCATGGCCTCGTCGACGCGGTCGACGAAGAACTCGCGCATGAGCCTGCCGTAGCGCGGGTGCAGGCGCGAGACCTGGAACATCACTCGCACGAACAGCGGATGCGTGCGGGTCTCGTACAGCGCGATGACGCGGTCACGGATCCACTGCGGAACCTCGTCGAGCGTGCTCGGTGGCGCGGCGCCACCAATCGCGAGCATGTCGGCCGAGAAGGTCGCGAGGATCTGCTCGATGAGCTCCTCCTTGGTCCGAAAGTAGTGATAGAGACTGGGCTGCTGCATGCCCACGCGCTGCGCGAGCACCCGCAGCGAGGCCCCCGCGTAGCCGCGCTCGGCGATCAGCTCGAGCGCAGCCTCGAGCACCTCACGACGTCGGTCGACCGGTGTCGCGGGGCGTCCGCTGCCGCGTCGGGCGGTCCGGGGGGCGCGCGCCATCGGCTGCAAGTTACCGGAATTCCAAGCGCCGTGCGACGACCCCTGCCGGCGACCTATCGCTCGATAGGCCATGAAACTATCGATCGATAGTCTCCGTTGTCCGAGCGAGGTCGCCGGGCGGCGACCGCTTCGGAGGTTCGAGGTCATGACACTGCTGCGTTGCCCCCACTGTGATGCGCTCGCCGTCGGTCGTCCCCATCCGCTGTGGCCCCTCGCGCAGGTGTGCGCGTGGGGCTACGCCTTCGTGTCGGTGCTCGGCGCCTCGTTGGTCGGCCCGTTCATCGTCGGCTTGGTGCCGCTGCTGCTGTTCGGAGGTGTGTGTCTGATCTCCGAGACCCATCGGCGCGCTGGCGCGCCGGCGTCGTGCCGCGCGTGCGGACGCGACGTGGCCGGCCTGCGGCCCCAGCCGCTCCCGCGTGCGTCGGTGATCGACGGTGTGCAGCGCGTGGTGTGACGCAGGTGGTGCGCGTCGCGTGCGCTCACGCGGACGTCAGCAGGCGTAGGTCGCGAGCACCACCAGATCATCGCCTTCCCGCAGGGGCCAGCGACGGTCGCGGGGGGGATTGATCAGCACCTCGTCGTCGACCGCCTCTCCGCGCCCGCGCAGGCGCAGACCCAGCGCGGTCTCGTTGCGCCGTGCGACGGCCTGGTGGATCTCCGCGAAGTCGACTTCGCGGCCGACCAGGCCGTACTCCGCGGCCGGACGGAAGAACACCTCAGAGCCTTCCGGCCCGAAGAGATCGTCGAACACCACCCGCAGCTCTCGGCGCAGCGCGACCTGAGCCATGATGTGGCTGAGGATCGTCGGAGGGATGATGACCTCGGAGGTGCCGCGCTGGAACAGCGACAGGTTGCCGGGGTCGTTGAGTTCGACCAGCACGTGCGGTGGGGTCGGCTGGTCCTCGATGATCTCGCGCAGCAGCAGGTGGCCGAGGATGGTGCGGGCATCGGCCTCCTCGGTCTCGGCCCAGTCGTTCGCCACCAGCACGACGTTGTCGAAGCTCGCAGGGTCGAGCCGGCGCAGCTGCCCGGGCACGGTGTAGTCGATCTCGTGGTGCTCGACCGCCACGCGGTGGCACACGACCTCGTGGTTCTCGAGGTGACGCAGCCGCACGTCGAGGGGCACCATCGCGGCGATCACGAGCTCGAATCGTTCGACCTGATAGCTGTCGAGCTCGCCGAGGATGTCGGGCACGTGGTGGTTCCAGCCGAGCACGAGGATGCGTCGGTGGGCCTTGAGCGCCGGTGCGGCCGGGATGCCCTGGCCGCGATCGGAGCTGGCAGGGTGGAAGCGCGCCGGAGGTCTGGTCGCGCCGAAGTCCTCGGCGACCAAAACGAAGCGATCGTCGGCGCGCACCACCAGGTCGTCGCTGGGATTGAGCAGCGAGCGGTCGGCGTCGTGCTCGCGTCGAACGACGCCGAGCAGCACCGCCGCCGGGAACGCGCCCGAGAGGTCACCGAAGCGCATGCCCTCGAACTGCGGGCACTCGCGGGCGTAGATCTCGCTGCCGTCGCCGTGGCGCAGCAGCCCGGAGAACGCGTGCGAGAGCCCGGGGTGGCGCATGGTCTGGCACATCAGGCTCGAGATCACGCGGTTGCTCGCGATGATCTCGAGCGGACCGCGATACGCCCGTCGCGCGGTCACCATCTTGCGCGCGTCGAGTAGCTCGGCGACCACCAGCGGCGCGCGCGTGGTGTCGTGCTCCTGCGTGAAGGCCGAGAGCGACAGCAGCGTCTTGATGGTCTGCGTGTCGGGGCCAGCGCCGGCGTGACCGCTCTCCGGCGCCGGCAGCAGGATCGCCGAGGCCTCGAGCGTTGCGACCCGTCGCAGGTGTTCGAGCCGCAGCGGTGAGCCCGAGCGCAGGATGACGCTCGACGCGCGATAGGCCGCACCGACGCGCTCGCGCAGGTCTTGCTGCACCTCGCCGTCGACCTGTTCGGCCATGACCACGACGTTCAGCATCCGCGCGCCCCGCAGGCGCAGGAACAGCTGCACGCGCTCGTCGGACATCAGCAGCTCCTGCACCAGCGTCGCGGTGCGGGTGGTCCAACCCATGATCACGAAGTGGTCGTGGTTCGACACCGGCGTCAGCCCGATCTCGAGCCGACGCAGGGCGCCGTTCAGCCACTGCGTCATGATCGCGATCATGGCCCCGAGGAACAGCACGTAGCCCGCGACGGTGAGGCCGGTCGAGACCACGCGGGTCCACACGCCTTCGTCGTCGCCGAGGTAGCCGGGATCGGACAGGCGCAGGAACGCCCACCACACCGCATCGAGCGGGTCGTCGAACTGGCCGGTGCCGAGCACCATCAAGCCGCCCACCACCGAGACCCCCACCACGATGCCGACGACGAACAGCAGCCGGTACAGCGGTCCGCGCATGAGGAACCGTTCGAGCACCAGCTGGAAGCGATCGCGGATGTCCGTGTGCAGCGCCAAGCGAGGGCGATGGTATCCGACCACGGCCAGCCGTCGATCGACCTCCGCCGGTGAGCGCCGCACACACCCCGCCACGGCTCCGGTCCTGCGGCCCGTTCATGCCCGGGGTTCTGCTACCCTGGTCGACGATGGGCTTGCTGTCGCGCAGCGCTGTCGCGCTGATCGGAGCGCTCGCGGGCTGCAGTCCCGGTGCGTTCACGTGCGAGGACGCGGCGCAGTGCCCCGGTGGTACCTGCGAGGCCGTCGGATACTGCAGCTTCCCCGACGACGCGTGCCCCTCGCGGCAGCGCTTCGGGGCCCACGCCCCGACCGCGCTGGCCCATCAGTGCGTGGAGCCGAGCGGCGACGAGACCAGCACCTCGCTCGGCCTCACCTCCGATGGCTCGAGCAGCGCTGGTTCCGTCACCGACGCGAGCCTCACGGGCGTTGCGACCACGATGGCGACCACGCAGGGGCCCGGCACCATGACGACCGATGGCACCGCGAGCGCGAGCAGCAGCGGCGGGGACACCGGTGTCGGTACCACCGCCGAGCTCCCGCCCGACGCGGGCGTGCCGTTGTCGTGCGCGATCGAAGACTTCGCCGACGACAGCTTCGACCCGTGGTCGACCTGGACGAGCGGCGCCGACCTTTCGGTGCTCGACGACCATCTCGTCATCGTGCTGCACGACGGAGTGACCAACGCCGCCGGCTTCGCGCGCGACGTGCCGGCCTTCGACGAGGCCATCTTCGAGGCGCAGTGGCTCGAGGTGCCGGCGTTCACCAACGGCACGCAGATCTACCTGCGAGTGGCGCAGACCGAGCTCGGCGTGTTGATGATGCTCGAGGACGGCAACCTCAAGGTCCGCAACTACGTCGGCGAAGCCAACGAGGACGTGTTCGTGGTGCCGTGGGAGGAGTGGCAGACCTGGTGGCGCGTGGTCGCCAGCGGCGGCGAGATGTCGTTCCAAGTCTCGGCCGACGGCGACGCGTACACCGAGGTCTATGCGGAGCCGCTGGTGTTCGCGCCCGGCGATGTCGGCATCGCGGTGATCGTGGCGACCTGGCAGCCGGTCGACATGCCGGGGCAGGGTGTGCTGGAGCAGCTCGCCGTGTGCATGTGAGGCCCTCGCGCGGGTGGGTCATCCGACCGCCATCGATGGCCCGCGTCGCCGCTGCCACGGGCGCAGTGCCAGCGCGAGGCCCGACAGCAGCAGCAGCATCCACTCGTGCGGCTCGGGCGTGGCCGACACGCCAAAGCCGTCGCCGGGGGCGGTGGTGGACTCGACGCCGCCCTCGAACTCGCGATCGAAGCGGTCGTCGGCGGCCGAGGCCTTTGCCAGGGCCGCGCGCTGGCGCTGCTCGACGAGCACGATCATCGACGAGTACGGCGTGACGACGCGCTGCTCGACCGCGAGCGCGTGGATGCGGTCGAGGTCGGTCTCGAGCCCGCCCGCGGCGATGGCTGCGACCGTGGCCAACGGGAGGAACGCGGCGTCATCGGCGGGCGCGGCGTCGAGCGGCGTCGGCGTCACGGTCCAGCGTCGCCCGTCGACGACGTCGCGGTCGCCCAGGCGCTCGAGCAGGGCGTCGAGCCCGAGCGCCACGCCACCGCCGCTGCGACGCACCAGCGCGTCGACACCGTCGCGATAGCCCCGCGGGAGTGCGCCCAGGTGCAGCAGCCACACCGGCTCATGGGTGCGCAGCTCCGCGGGGAGGGTCGTGATCGGGCGAGGCACGCCGGTCGTGGGCGGCGCGATGGTGTCGTCGGCGAACGCAGTCGAACCCTCGTCCGTGACGACCACGACCGCGCGGTAGTGAGTGTCGTCGCGCACGGCGTCGAACTGCGAGATCACGCCCTCGAGCGTGTGACCGCCGAACCACACCGGGTCGAACGCGTTCGGGCTCACGACACGCGGCAGCTCGGCGGAGAACGGCGACGGCGCAACGAACAGGTCGAAGCGCTGTCCGCGATGGCCGAGCGCGTCGATCACCGCCCGGGCCGCGTCGGCGTGCGCGGCCATGCTGTAGGAGCTGTCGATCACCACCGCCAGCGGCGCGTCGCGATCGAGCTCGCCGACGACCTGCGATGGCTCGACGTGGACGCGCACGCCACCCACGTCGGCGTCGTGCGGCCGCGGCGTGAGCGGGCGGGGCAGTCGCGGGGGCAGCCAGCCATCGTGGTGCACGCGCTCGCCGTCGAGGCTGCGGGTGGTGTCGTCGTCCCAGTCGAGGTTGCGCGCTTCGGCGAGCGTCGGCAGCTCGAAGCCCTCGGCATCACCGAGCACGGTCCAGGTCAGCCACACGTGCATCTCGGGTGCGCTCGTCGAGCGACGGAGCCGCGGTTCGATGGGGAACACCCGCAGTCGATACTGTCGCGGCCCGACCTGCTCGAGCAGCGCCGGATCCACGCGGCGCTGCACCTCGGCGCGATAGACCGCCTGTGCGGCGCCGCGCGGCGCGACGTCGGCGGCCCAACGCTGCGTGCGGTCGGGGCCGTTGCCGAGCCACAGGCCGGTCACCGCCGCGCGCTCGGGCAGCGTGAAGGCGTAGAAGACCTCCTTGCGCTCGGGGGTCCGGTTGCAGCTCGAACGATCCGATGTCGTCGACGACGTGAACGTCGAGGCTCTGCTCTCGCACCCACACCGAGCGGTTGCCGACGTCGAGCAGGCCGGCCTCGACGCTCGAGCGATCCCATGTGGCCGACAGCGCCTGCAACACCGCCTCTCGATCGCCGTCCTGCAGCGGGCGATCGAAGCAGCGCTCGTAGGCCGCGAGTGCGCGCTGCCGATCGGCGTGCTCCGATGCGCCGTCGTAGAGCAGTGGATGGACCAGCGCATCGAAGAGCGCCTGCATCGACTCGCCGTCGGTGTCGAGCAACTCTTGGTACATCCGTGCGACCTTGCCGTGGGCATCGCGGGCGCCCCAGTAGCGATACGGCGCGAGGTAGGCATTCAACAAGCCGTCGCGGGTCTGCGCGAGCGCGGCGAGGTCGTCGCGCTGCGCGGCTGCATCGGCGGGCACCCGTTCGCAGCGGGCCAGCGCCTCCCGCTGCGGCTGCACCCCGACCGCCTCGAAGGCCACCAGCCATACCGCCGTCGTCACGGCGGTGACCGCGAGCCCGAGCCAGCGACCGTGGCGACCGGGCATGTGTCGCATCGCGCGGAGCCACGCCCGGGTGTACAGCACCAGCACCGCAAACGGCAGGCCCAGCACGACCGCGGCGAGACACGCCGCCACACTCGCGAACGCCAACCCGGTGAACGCGCTCGGCCACAGTCGTGGGCTCGACACCACGTGCACGATCGCAGCGAGCATGTCCGGCACGTGCATCAGCATGCGCAGCACCACCGGCACGCAGACGATCCCCAGCGCCGCGGCGATCCACAGCCCGATCAGCAAGAGCGCGCTGTGACCCACCGCTGTCGCGACGGCGGCGCCGCGGGTACGTGGCTCGACGCGTCCGAACAGCCGCGCGGCGAAGAACATCGCACCGGTCGCGAGCGTGAGCAGCAACAGCGCGACACCGCCGGTCAGCTCGCGCACGAGGAAGATGCGCACCAGCAACAGCGTGATCACGACCCCCGCGACGCCGTAGAACAACCCGAGCAGGCGCCAGGGATCGTGGCGTAGCCGCCAGCCCGCGGCGGCGGTCAGCAGCGGTACGACCGCGAGCACCGTCACCGCGGCGGTCAGATCCCAGGGGGCGAGTCCGTTCCAGCTCGCGCTCCACAGCTCGCCGAGCAGTGACGGCACCACGCCGAACAACGCCGCGCAGATCCACACCGCGTGCCACGACCAGAACACCGTCGACACGACGGTGCGCAGGGACAGCGCACGGCGCAGGAGCTTGGACCAGGTGGGTGGGGGCGACGTCGATGTCATCGGAGTTCCTCGTCGGTGGAGCGGGCGAGCGCGGCGGCCTCGTGGCCGACCACATCCAAGAAGCTGCGTAGCTCGGCGTCGTCGGGATCGCGCGCGCCGTCGAGCGTCAGCGAGACCATCACCCACGGCTGCGTGTCGCCTGATAGCGAGGCCCACGCGCGCGCGTCGTGGTCTTCGGTGACGTGGGTGCTCGACTGGAACCAGTACACGCCGGTCGCGGGACCCTGCGGGGTCCGCAGCGCGAGCCACCGCACCGGCACCTCGGGCGCGAGCAAGACGGTGCGCGCATCGACGACCGCACGGCCGGCGGCGTGGTGGCACGCGTCGGGCTGGTGATGCGCACGCCAGTCACGGCTGCGCACCAGCAGCAGCTGACCGCGGACCCCGGTGGTCGGATCGCTGACGCGCCACTTGCCGAGCGCATCGGCGCCGTGGGCCGTTGTCGAGGCGCGCTCGCCCTCCTCGAGCGGCAGCGGCTCGGCCCAGGCCGGCAGCTGCGGTACCGCGACCTGCGTCGGCGCCGACGCGCGGGGTGACACCGTCGCGACGGCCAACAGCGGCACCACGAGCAGAAGCGGCGGTACGCGTCGGCCGTCGGCGATCGCCGTGGCCGCGGCAGCCGTCGTCGCGGGCACGCGCTGCAGCAACCACCAGCCCGCTGCGCAGGCCGCCGAGAACGCGGCCATGCCGAGCGGCAGGTGCAACAATTCGGTGGGCCGCGGGCCGACGTGGGTGTGCAGCAGGACCAGCGCGATGACCCGCGCGAGGTTGGTCAGCACCAGCGCGATCACGAAGCCGCCGCTCGCGAGCAGCCAGCGCGCGCCCACGCGGCGGTGCTCGAACCAGGTCGCGGCCGCCCACGCAATCGCCCCGCAGTAGAGGCTGCGCACACCGCTGCACGGCAGATCGACCTGCACGCCGCGGGTGCCCGCGTCGATCACGAGCACGGTCTGCATCGAGACGTCGCCCTCGATGAACGCTGCCAGCAGCGCGTGGGTGACTCGCGTGCTCGCCATGCGCAGCGGGAAGCCGACGTACAGATCGAGCGTCGGGCCGATCGGCAGCGCACAGACGCCAGCGAGCACCAGCGGGAACGCCTGCAGCCAGCGCCGCTGCGGCAGCCACAGCCCCGCGAGGCCCCACGCGGCCAGCACCATCGCGATGCCGCTGGCGACCACCGCGTGGATCGTGAGCGTGACCGCCGCGTGGCCGAGCACTGCGAGGGCGGTCACCGCCAGCGGCGCGAGGGCCGGGCGCGGCCACGGCGACATGGCGCCGCGGCGGCGAATCGCCAGCACCACGATGCCGGTCACGAGCGCGGCGTCGAGCAGCTGTGCGCGCGGGCTGGTCCCGAGGACGAGCACCCGCAGCGGCTCACGGAACGCGGCCGCCCACGCGAGCACGACGGCGGCGAGCGTGACCCCCGCGTGCAGCCGTGCGGCACCGGCGACGTCGGGGTCGGGCGAGGTGGTCGACACGCGAGTTCGAGCCTAGCGAGTCGGTTTGCAGATCCCGTGCAGGCGCGGTGCACGGGCGCAGCCATTCGCACTGCGAGGTCGCGCTCGCGACCGTTCACCCCAGGGGTTGGAATTGCACCGCGGCGCGCGGTCCCATGCTTCCGATGCCCGCGTCCGCAACCGCAGCTTCCGTCCGCACCACCACGCTCGCGATCGGCCTCGGCTTCGCGCTCGCGGCCGTCGTCGGTGCGGCCTGTCACGGCCGCGACGAGCCCGTCGACGGCGACCACGCGGGCCAGCCCTGCATGACGCCCGGCGACTGCTACCCCGACGTCGAGGACCCCACGACGATCGTCGGCGGTCCGGTGGTGTGCCTCGATCGCGTGCCGGAGGGCTACTGCACCCACGAGTGCACCACCGACGCCGACTGCTGCGCGGTACCGGGGGAGTGCGCGACCGACCTACGGCAGGTGTGCGCGCCGTTCGAGTCGACCGGCAAGATGATGTGCTTCATCGCGTGCGAGGCCGAAGACGTCGGGGACGCCGATGCCAACGACTACTGCCACGAGTACGCGTCGACCGGATTCGGCTGTCGCTCGACCGGCGGCGGCGCGGACAATCGCAAGGTCTGCGCGGCGACCTGAGTCGTCGCTTCAGCCGGCGTCGAGGTCGGCCTGCAGCGCGGCACGCTGCGCGTCGTCGAGCACGACTTCGCACTGCAGCGCCGGCAGGTCGATGACGAGCGCGACCGGAGCGCGGCCGCCGACCGCGAACTTGAGGTACTGCACCGAACTCAGGCGGTCGTCGCCGATCTGCCGCGGGTCGTAGCTCGCGGGCACCTTGGTCCCGTCGGCGAGACGGGCGTGCACGTGCGCGGGCAGTCCGACCCACGCGCGCAGCTTCTCGGCCCGCACGGCCTCGTCGTCGATGCCGATGAGCAGCGTGCAGCCGAGCTCGCCGTCGCCCCCGAGCAGCTCGTTGTAGGTGGCGAGCTCGTGGGCGATGTCGGCCTCACGCACGAGTCGTTCGGCCCGCATCATCTCCTGGACCTGGTAGCGCACGGTGTCGTGGTTCTCGAACAAGAAGGTGAAGTGCTCGCCGAGCTGGACCCGACGGGGTTGCTTGACCGCGATGGCCTGCGCGCGCAGCTGGGGGCGCTGCTCGTCGTAGGTGACGTAGTCGAGGATCTCGCTGCGTTCGACCGGCTTCATGCTTCGTCTCGCTTCGTTGACGTGGGCGGCGCGGGCTTCGGGGCCGCCGGCGCGCCGGGGAAGGGCTCGCCACGGTAGGCGCGGGCGAGGATCGACATCGGGTGCATGGGCTTGCGCCCCGCGTGCTGCTCGAACTGGATCGCCGCCAGCGGGCAATCGGTGGCCCACACCTGCGCCTCCGAGGCATCCATGCCGTCGAACGACTTGCGACCGATGCGGATCGAGGGCTCGAAGCCCTCGACCTTCATCGCGTGGGTGCCGTCGTGACCGCAGCACTCCATCACCATCACCGGCTGCACACCCGGCAGCTTGCGCAGCAGATCGCGGCCACGGAAGCCGACCCCCTGCGCGCGCAGATGACACGGCGCGTGATAGGCGACCTTGCCGGCGGGGCTGCTCGCGAACGCGGTGTTGAAGCGCGGCTCGTTGCGCAGGCCCCACACGAACTCGCCGGGATCGACGATCGCCGCGGCGAGCCGAGCGGCTCGCTCGCGATCGTCACCGCCGACCAGCTCGGGCCACTCGCGGCGCATCATCATCGAGCAGGTCGGGTTGATCGCGACGACCTTGGCACCGGCGTCGACGTGCGGCATCAGGCGATCGAGGTTGTGCTTGGCCTTGCTGCGCACCAGCTCGAGATCGCCGCGCTCCCACGCCGGCATGCCGCAGCACTGCAGACCCTTCTCGCAGCGCACGTCGACCTGGTTGCGCTGCAACACCTCGACCACATCCTTGCCGATCTGTGGCTCGTTGTGCTGCACGAAGCAGGTCTGGAACAGCACCACCTCGCCACCCGGCCCGCGATCACACAGGCCCTCGCCGGTGGCCCAGTGCTCGAACGTCTTCGCGGCGAACTCGGGCATCAACTTGTCGCGGTGGATGCCGAGCACCTTCTCCTGGAACCACCGATGCAGCTTGTTGCGGTTGAGTGCGTTGATGGCACCCAGGCTCGCGCGCGCGGCGGTGCCGGTCAGATCGGGGTCGCGCAGCGCAAAGTCCTGCAGGGTCGGGCGTCGCTTGCGGTGCTCGATCGCCGCCCGCCGGTGCACGAGCTTGGGGAAATCGAGCTGGAAGGGGTGGTTGTCCCGCGGGGTGTACGGGCACTGCACCTCGCACAGCTTGCACTGGAAGCACGCGTCCATGACCTCGCCGATGCGGGCCTGGGGCAGCTTGCGCACGTCGCCGTCGCACTCGTCGTCGATCGACTTGAAGAGGATCGGGAAGCTGTCGCAGTACTTGAAGCACATGCGACAGCCGTGGCAGACCTCGAACACGCGCGTGATCTCGGCGGACAGCGCATCCTCGTCCCAGTAGTGGGCGTCGGCGGGGTCGTAGGTGAGGCCCTGCGTCGGGTGGTAGGAGATGTTGCCGCTGGCCATGGCGTTCGCGCTCGCGCGGCGACGGAGGTCGCCGCCGCTCGCGAAGCTAGCACAGGCGGCGCGCCGGTTGGATCAGCCCGGTGGCAGCAGCGAGTGCCCGATGATGCCGGTCAGGCAGTCGATCGCCGCGCTGAAGTCGTCGTCGCAGATCGACTCGATGCAGCAGCGCACCTGCTCGACGCCGTGCTCGTCGACGAAGTCGAGGCTGTGGCAGACCTCCATCACGCGGGTGTTGGGCGTGGCCTGGCCGGTGAAGCTGCCGTCTTGGGCCTGGCCGGTGCAGCCGGGTCCGATGCCGAAGTCGAAGGTCTTGTCGGCGGCGGTGGTGCCCGCGGGATCGGTCGGCAGGATGTCGCCGGTGGGGTAGTCGCCGTCGCGCCAGCGGCGATAGACCAGGTCGAACTCGCCACCGGCCGCAGGTGCGTAGGGCGGTGCGTCCTGGTGATCGGTGACCTCGGGCACGCCGAGGATGCCGAGCATGACGACTTGCTTGTGCTGCTGCTCGCGCAGGGTCCCGACCAGGTAGTCGACGTAGCGCGACACCGGCTGCAGGCCGCCGTCGTCGCGCGACGTGCAGTCGGTGTAGACGCCGTTGGTATCGGGACCGCTGCAGGCGACGCCGGCGTGCCACATGATGGCACTGGTCGGCGAGGGGCTGCCACCGTCGGGATCGAGCTCCTGCAGCGAGGCGTCGTCCATGATGCCGTAGTCGAGCACCGAGCCCTCGACCTCGTCGCTCACGATCGCGATCGCGAGCAGGGCGTCGGGGCGCAGGAACGGCTGCGCGCCGGAGTTCCACGGCGCGTCGGGATAGAGCGCCTGGAGCATCGACTCGAGCTGGGCCTCGTAGCCGCAGCCGTTCATGCCCTGCGGGCCGATGCACGGCAGCGTCTGCGCGATCGCGGAGTCGGGTACGCCGTCGCCGTCGATGTCACGGGGAGCGACCTCGGGCACGTTGGTGCCGTTGGGCGAGAACGCGAGGAAGGCATCGGCGGGCGCGAGATCGGTGGGGCACACCGAGGTGCAGGCCTCGGGGACCTCGACCGGATGCGCGCCGAGGCCCGTGAAGTCGGCGATGCGCGCGTTGCAGCCGGTGGTGGTCGGCTCGCCCTTGGCCGGGGCGTAGCCATCTTGCTGGTGGGCGGTGCACAGCGGATTGCCCATGTCGGTGGTCGTGACCAGCACGTGGACGTCGGGATGGATCGGGTTGCCCTCGGCGTCCTGCAGGTTTTCGAGTCGCTCGATGAGCCGCGGGAAGTTGCGCGCGAGGTTCAGCTGCTCCTCTGCCATCGTGCCGGAGTTGTCGATCACGAACAGCAGATCGATCTTGTCCGTGCAGCCGAAATCGACGTTGCAGCCGTCGGGGTTGGCCGGCGGGAGGTCGCGCAGATCGTCGGCGCCATCGGCGAGGCCCGAGGACTCGCTCGTCGAGGGATCGGCGAGGGTCGTGGGCGATAGCCCGTCGTCGCCCAGGCCGCTGCACGCGGCGTCGGGGCAGCGCTCGCGGGCGCAGCCGGGCACCGCGAGCAACACCAACGCACCCCACCACCACCCACGCCGCATCGGCGCCCGCAGACCGCGTCGCTTCATCGTCGTCATCCCGACGCCGTCGCGGCGTCGTCCTTCCGAGCAGGTAGAGCGCGCGACGGGTGCGGATCGGCGCAGGCGATGACTTGCGGGCGAACGATGAGCCGAATCGCAAGGGTCGCGACGTCGGCCGCCGACGCGTAGCGAAGCGCCGACCGCGGGCTCGATCAAAAATAGTCGAAAGTGAACCATTATACGCCATTGAGGTCGACAAAAGTTCAGTTTCGACGCATGATGTACCCGTGAAGATCCCGACACTTCGCACACCTGTCGAGGTTGCGACCGCGCTGGGTCAGCGTGTGTCCGCGCTGCGACTGGCCCGCGACTGGCGAAGGGCGACGTTGGCCGAACGTGCCGGTGTGGGCTTGTCGACGGTGCAGCGACTCGAGAACTCGGGCCACATCACGCTCGACAACCTCCTGAAGATTGCGGCGGCGCTCGGTCGGCTCGAGGAATTCGAGGCCTTGTTCGAGGCTCCCGCGGCGCGCTCGATCGACGAGCTCGAGCGGGCGAGCACGGTGAAGTTGCCGAAGCGGGGGCGTCGGTGAAGCGAGTCGCGGTGCGGCTGCGTTGGTCGCCGACGCACGAGGTCGCGGTGGGTACCCTCGCCGAGGTGGCTCGTGGTCGGCTCGTGTTCGAGTACGACGAGGCGTTCCTCGCCACGGGCTGGGCGCTGTCGCCGTGGAAGCTCCCCGCGCAAGCGGGCCTGGTCGAGCACGGCGACCGCGACTTCGGTCCACTGTTCGGCGTGTTCGACGACTCGCTGCCCGACGGCTGGGGGTTGCTGCTCATGGATCGATGGTTCCGCAGCCGCGGCGTCGATCCCTCGACGCTCTCCGTGCTCGACCGGCTGACGTACCTCGGTCGGCGCACCATGGGCGCACTGACGTACCACCCGCCCGCCGAGTCCGAAGACTCGCCGAGCCGACTCGGGCTCGCCGAGCTCGCGGCGCAGGCCGAGCAGCTGCTGGGCTCCGAGGGTGAGGTGCTCCCCGAGCTGCGCCGTGCCGGCGGCTCGCCGGGTGGCGCGCGACCCAAGGTGGTCGTGGGCGTGCGGGGCAGCCAGGTGCTCTCGGGTGTCGACGAGCTCCCCGATGGTTGGACCCACTGGCTGGTGAAGTTCGCGATCGGCAGCGACGGCGCCGACGAGGGGCGACTCGAGCACGCCTACATGCGAATGGCCGCGGCCGCGGGGATCGCCGTGCCGCCCCATCGCTTGTTCGCGCAGTCGCGCTTCTTCGGCGTGCAGCGCTTCGATCGTGAGGGCCCGTCGAACCGCGTGCACATGCATACGTTGGGCGGCCTCCTCCACGCCGACTTTCGCCTGCCGTCGTGCGACTACGATCAGTTGCTGCGTGTTGCGCGGGCGCTCACCGGGGACGCCCGCGCGGTGACCGAGTGCTTCCGACGCATGGTGTTCAACGTCGTCGCCCACAACCGCGACGACCACGCCAAGAACTTCGCGTTCCTGATGGACGCCGGCGGCCAGTGGTCGCTCTCGCCGGCCTACGACCTGGTGTTCGCACGGGGCCCGGGCGGTGAGCACACCATGACCATCGACGGCGAGGGCAAGGCGCCGACCAAGGATGGCGTGCTGCGCCTGGGCGCGCGCCACGGGATCGATCGCGCGTCGGCGCAGGCGATCATCGAGCAGGTCGAAGATGCGGTCGCGCGCTGGCGGTCGCTCGCGCGGGACAGCGGCGCGACGGCCAAGCGCGTGAAGGCGATCGGCGATGCCCATCGCACGCTGCGCTAGGCAACCGCTTCAGCGCTCCGAACCGACCTCGCGACGGGGGAAGACGGTCGCGATCAGAGCGAGCCCGGTGCCGCAGACCCATGCCGGCAGCCACAGCAACATCGAGATGTAGAAGCCTTCGAAGAGGCCGGGCCCGAGGCCGTAGCTGAGCCACCACCACGGGGCCGATAGCACGAGTGTCGAGATCGCCGCCACGCACGCGGCCCAGCCCACCACCGAGGCCCGCGACACGCCAGCAAACCACGTCGACGCCGCGGCCGCGAGCGAGATGCAGGCCAGTGCCGCGTACAGCGGTGCGTGGGGCACCGGGAAGCAGCTCTTGCCGACCGCGCAGCCCGACGACATCGGCCCAGGCATGAACCACAACACCATCGCGGCGGCAACGATGCCGAGGCCCGCGATGATCCACGCCGAGGCGGGGATGGTCATGCCCCGCAGCTCGAGCTCGAAGTCGTTGCGATGTGCCATGCTCGGACAAGCATTCCGGTAGCCGACGTTGTTCCGGACACGCCACGTGTCGACGCGCACGTCGCGGTGCGAGCGGGCGCGGTGCCCGCGCCATTGTCATCGCGTGTCACCGACGCCGGCGTGCGCGGGCGTGTAGATTGCGGCGATGCCGTCGACCACTCGCATCGTCGCGACGCTGATCGTCCTCGTCGCCGCCGCGTGCAGTGGTGACGACGCGGGCGTCGCCGGCGAGGGCACCGGCGACACGTCGACCACCCGCGACGTCGCGAGTTCGAGCACGTCGAGCTCGAGCGAGTCGAGTTCGACCACGGCCGACACGAGCAGTGGCAGCGAGTCCAGCTCGTCGACCGGCGAGCCGTTCGTCCCCATCGATTGCACCGAGGCGTGTGTCGACACGGCGACCGACGGCGGCATCGCGCTGTGCTACTCGTGCCGCTGCAAGGCCGCATTCGACAACTGGTTGCCGAGCTCCGACGAGGTGCAGTGCAGCACCGCGTCGCCGATTGTCACCTACCACGCCGATGTCTCGGGTCCGCAGGTGGTGCTCGAGCCGGCCGAAACCGACGCCAGCGAGTGCACCAACCCCTCGCGCCTGACCGGGTCGTGCGCCCAGGGGAGCAAGCTCGGCGTGCTGCAGCACGACGACGTGATGTTGCTGTGGATCTGCCGCGACCCCTACGCCGATGTCGACGGCTCCGTCGTCTACGCGGACATGGGCCTCATCGGACAGAACACGCGTACCGGTGCGACGTGCTTCTGGGACGACATCGACAACGTCACCCACGACGACGACATGCCGCCGCTCGACCTGCTCGATGCGACCGATGCCGAGCGCTCTCGTCACGGCGAGGTCTTCTACTTCACCGACGGCGGCGGCTGTGTCGGCTGCCACGACCACGATCCGTTCATCTTTACGCCGTACCTGGATGCGGCGCCGTGGACCAGCGTGGCGCTGAAGAAAGCGCCCTACGGACTGCTGAACCTCGACGGTACCGTGCGCGCCACCGGCAACCTCCACCTGACTTCGCGCGAAGCAGCCGCGTGCACGTCGTGCCACCGCATCGGCAGCGAGAACACCTGCGGCAGCCTCGCCGCCGACTCGATGGGGCTCGACAAGGCCAGCCCCTTCGAGCAGGCGGTGCTCGACGCGGCGATGCCCGGGAGTTCGCACTGGCCACTGGCGTACTGGATGCCGGGCGCCGGCGCCCAGATCCCGGACTTCGCGGCCTGGCAGACGCTGTTCGGCCCGGCGCGCGATCACGTGCTCGCGTGCTGCGAGGCGCCGGGGGTCGATCGCGGAAGCTGTCGCTGGGAGCCGGTGCCCGGGCTGGTGGAGTAGCGACGTGCTGGCGCGTGTCGCCTTGACGCGCACGGGTCGGTCGGCGCATCGCCGCGACGACGTCGATCGCGATGGGTGTCAGCAGGGCTAGGGCGACGGCGTTGCTCCGTCCATGCTCCCTCTCGCTCGCCGGGTACGCGCAGCGACGCTCGCCATCGTCGCGGCAGGCGTGGTGCAAGTGCTCCTGGCCTGCGGCCCCGCGACGCGCTGCCCGCCGGTGCAGCCGAACGACGGCAGCGAGCTCGCGGGCAACCAACCGAGTGTGCACGATACCGGTGAAGTCGGAGGCCAGGCCTGGATCGTGGTCACCGACACGGACACGCGTCGCCGCCTGCCGAATCGGCGCGTCACGGTCGAGTGCGGCCGCTTCTCGATCGAGCTCGCGACCGATCGGCGTGGCACCGTGGAGATCCGCGGGCTCCCGAACGAGCCCTGCTTGTCGACCGTGTTCGATGCGCTCGACAAGCACAGCTCGAAGGCCTGGATGGTCGCGCCGGGCGAAGTCGCCTGGATCGCACACCGCGAGGTCGGCACGCCCGAGGTCGCCGAGCGCCTACCCGCCGACGCGCTGCCCGATGACGTGGTGCTGGAGCGGCGCTCGAGCGGATGCCTGGGCCCGTGTCGCTCGTACCACTTGACGCTGCGCCTTGATGGACGCGTCGAGCTGGCGCGCGACCTCCATCGCCGAAACCTCGACGGGACACGCTACCGCCGATGGCGGCTGCCGGCCGCCGCCACGCAGCGGGCCGTTGCCCAGGCGCGTTGTCTCGCCAACGGTCCCTCGTACGGCGCGCATCCGACCGATGTCGTGATGCGAACCCTCGAGGTTCGCGACGGTGATGCGATCGCACGCTACGAACACTATGCCCACGACCGGCGAATGCCCGCGGAGAACGCTCGTCGATTGCGCCGCCTCGATCAGACACTGCTGCTCCCGCCGGGTGCGTGGTCGCCCAGCCCCGCGGTCATCCGGCGGGCGAGATGGCGTGGCCGCTGTCGCAGTCGTCGCCCGCGCCCACTGCGAGACACCGACTAGAAGCGGCCGCGCAAGCTCAGGCCCATCTGGCCGCCGCCTGCAAGCGCGCCGACCCGCAGGCTCTGCACCGCGGTCGTGCGCGCGGCGAGGCTGCGTTGCCTGCGGTTCGCAACCCCGACCATGACGAAGCCTGCGATTGCGGGGCCGATGCCGACGCCGGCCATGACCACGCCGGCCCACAGACCGCCGGCCCCGATGGCGCCCGAGGAATAGCCGCCGGCGAGCCCGCCACCGAGCACGATGAGACCGCCGCCGACACCCACCAACACCGCGCCGCCGAGTCGGAGCTTGCGGGTCTTCGCCGCCTTCGCAGCATCGTCGGGACGCTCCGGCGGCACGCCGGCGCCGTTGTAGCCGGGTGGTACGGGCGCCGGACCGACCGCGTCGCGCGTCGGCGTCGTCGCACGCGTGCCGTCGAGTGGCCACGCCTGCGCGAGTGGAGTCCACTCGCTCGACCACTCGAGGCGCACCGACAGCCGCGATAGATCGAGTCGCCGCACACGACCGTCGTCCAGCAGCTGTCGCATGGCGTCGCCCGAGATCGGGCCCTGCACGCGACCGTCCTGGCCCGCGTACCAGCGATCGAGCTCCGCGAACCCGGGGCTCTGCGACAGCGGCTTCCAGTCGGCATCACCGTCGCGCCACACCACGGTCGCGTCGGTCACCCGACCCGCGAGGTAGTCCGCGGCGATCTGTGCGTTGGTGAACGGGCCCGTGCGCTGGCCGCCCGCGACGACATACCACGACGCGTCCGCGGCCACGCTGGTGTCGGCCGCGGTGCTCGCGGGTGTGGCGGGCGCGACCGCGGTCGTGGCGACGCCAGCCGAGGGCAGGGACAGCGACAGGGCGAGCAGGGCGTGAAGCGGCATCGCCAGGCCAGTGTCGGCGCCGGCGAGTTCGATCCATGCCGCGTGTCGGCGCAGCGCAGCGAGAAACGCGAGACCGCAGGGATCGAATTCGCCGGCACCGCCACCCTCGTCGTGCATCTCGGGCGACCGGGGGCAGGCCGAAAGCACCACCATGTCCAGCGTTCGTTCTCGCCGCTCCAAGACGATCCCCACCGCCGCGCTCGTGACCTTCGCGCTGCTCCCGGGCGTCGTTCAGGCGCGACCGCACGGTGGCCTGCACTCGATGGGGGCCGCACCCACGCGCGCCGCGACCGTGCCCGCGTCGGCATGGAGCGCGATGCAGGATCAAGAGGTGGAGCTCGTGCTCGCCGACGACACGATCGTGATCGGCAAGCTCGTGGCGCAGGACACCAAGACCGTGACCATCGTCGAGCGCACACGCGATGTCACCGTGGTGCCCAAGGCCAAGGTCGCGGCGCTGCGCGTGGCCGACGATTCTGCCGCCGGGTCGACACCCGGCACGCCGCCGCCGCTGCCTCCAGCGGTCGAGACCGGCGGGCCGCCGCCACTGCCCGGCACGCAAGGCACCGCGCAGCCACCCGCCCCTACGCCGCCGGTGACGGCGAACTGCGCCGGGCTCGAGTGCGTCACCGGGAGCACCGCGGTCGACACGCCCGTGCCGCAGGACGAAGCCGCCCTGTCGACGGAGCGCGCCGGCAAGTGGACCATGGTCGGCGGCGCAGCCGGGTTCGGCCTCGGCATCATCCTCGTCGGCGCGGGCTTCGGTGCGGCGAAGAAGCTCGCGCCGAACTGCTTCGCGTGCACGGACGAGCCCGGCAAGTACCTCGCCGCGACCCGCACGATCCTGTCGGGCTACGTGTTCCTCGCGCTCGGCGGGGTCACCGTGATCACCGGCGGGGTGCTCTACGGCGTCGCGCATCCCCGCGCGAAGCGGGCCCGCGAGGCCCGTGCGGCGCGGGGGGTCTCGCTGACGCCGCTCGCTCGCGGCATGGGCTTGTCGCTGTCGGGTCGCTTCTGACGCGCCGAGTCCGAGACGGTCGCGATCGGTCCGCAGCCGAGCGCCCGCGATTTCTTTCATCCATCCGCCGCGACCGCGCGCCACGGGCCCACGCATGCACGGACGACTTCGCGGGGGCGTGGTGGTGCTGGGGCTCCTGGGCGCCTGCTATCGAGGCAACGAGGCCCACGAAGACGGCGCGGGTTCGGCCGCGGGCGACGCGGGCGACGCATCGGGCTCAGAGGGCGCCGACGGTGCGGCGACCGCGGGCGATGACGGATCCGCGCCGGTGGACTGCGAGGCCGGAGCCTACGGTCCGCGGCAGCTGCGGCTGCTGACGCGTCGCGAGTACCACCAGACGCTGGTCGATCTGCTCGGGGTCGAGCCGCTCTCCCTGGCCGACGTGCCGATCGATCCGATTGTCGAGGGCTTCGACAACAACGCCGACGCCGAGGTCGTCACCGATCGCCACGTCGAGGCCTACATGGGCGTCGCCGAAGAGGTCGCGACCGCGGCGATCGCCGGTGGCCTCGCGATCGGTTGCATGCCGGAGGACCCCGCGTGTGCGGCGGACTTCGTCGCGAGCTACGGCCGGCGCGCGTTCCGACGCCCGCTCACCGCCGACGAGATCAACCACTACACCGCGCAGTTCGATCCCGCGATCAGCGAGGGCGACTTCTACCAGGGCGCGACGCTGGCCCTGCGTGCGCTGCTGGTCTCACCGCACTTCCTCTATCGCTTCGAGCTCGGTGAGCCGGACGGCGAGGGCAACTTCCGACTCACGTCGCACGAGATCGCCACCGCGCTGTCGTACGGGCTGTGGGGCACGATGCCCGACGAGACCCTGCTCGCGGCAGCCGACGACGGCTCGCTCGCCGATCCCGACGCCATCGATGCCGAGGTCCGGCGCATGCTCGACGACCCCCGGGCGCGCGTGGCCTTCGACGCATTCGCGACCCAGTGGCTCGGCACCGCGCCGCTCTTGCAGGTCAACAAGGACGCGCAGATCTACCCCGCGTTCACGCCCCAGATCCGCGAGGCGATGGCGGCCGAGCAGCGCACGTTCGTCGGCCACGTCGTGTTCGACGGCGAGCAGACCATGGCCGCGCTGCTCGACCCCGGCTACACCTTCGCCAACGACGCGCTCGCGGGCTTCTATCAGCTGCCGGCCCCGGGCAGCGCCGAGCCCACGATGGTGCCCGTCACCGACGGCCGCCGCGGCGGCCTGCTCCGCCTCGGATCGGTGCTCGCCAGCCACGCGCACCCCAACGAGTCGGCGCCGATCAAGCGCGGCGCGTTCGTGCGCGAGCGGCTGCTGTGTCAGCCGCTGCTGCCGCCACCGCCCGGCGTCAACGCGACGCCGCCGGCGGTCGACCCCAATGCGACCACACGCGAGCGCTTCTCGCAGCACTCGGCCGATCCCGCGTGCGCAGGGTGTCACGCTCGCATCGATCCGCTGGGCTTCGGCTTCGAGCACTACGACGGCGTCGCGGGCTATCGCGACACCGAGAACGGGCTGCCGATCGACGCCAGCGGCAAGGTCGTCGACGTCGACGGTGCGGACACCGAGCTGCCCTTCGATGGGCTCGCCGAGCTGTCGTCGTTGCTGGCGGCACGCGTCGAGCCGGGCCACTGCGTGGTGTCGCAGTACCAACGCTTCACACTCGGCCGCGATCCGGTGCCCGCCGACGCGTGCGCGCTCGACGAGCTCACCGCGATGTTCGACGCCGCCGACGGCAACCTCTACGAGATGTTGGTCCACCAGTACACCGCGCCCTCGTTCGTGCTGCGCCAGGAGTGACGACGATGTTGATCAAGACCTCACGACGACAGGTGCTGCAGATGTTGACCGCCGCCGGCGTGGCCTCGCCGCTGGGGCTGATGCTCGGCCGTCGCGCGATGGCGGCGGGCGGCGACGTCAAGGCGATGTTCGTGTACATCCCCGACGGCTGCATCCCCTCGCTGTGGCACCCGAGCGGCGGCGTCACCGACTTCTCGTTGCCGAGCATGACCGCACCGCTCGAGGCGATCCGTGACGACCTCGTGTTCATCCGCGGGCTCGACATGTACGCGGGTGGTGCGACCCACGAAGGCGGCATCGCGAAGATCCTCACCGGCAACGGCGACGTATCGCTCGATCTCTTCCTCGGCGATGCGCTCGGGGTCGACACGCCGCACAAGTCGATCCAGCTCGGTGTCGCGACCAACTTCCAGAATGGCTCGGGCAGCTGGTCGTACATCGGCGCGGGTCAGCAGGTCTCGCCGCAGGACAACCCGTTGGCGGCATTCGACAGCATCTTCGGCGCGCTCGAGCAGCCCGAGGACCCCGGCCCCGACTGGCCGCGGCTGCGCGCCGGCAGTGTGATCGACAGCGCGATCGACGACGTCAAGCGCCTGCAGCAGACGCTGGGCAGCGTCGAGAAACAGAAGCTCGAGGTCCACCTCGAGTCGCTGCACGAGGTCGAGGCCCGCATCAAGGGCACGCTCTCGGGCTCCTGCACCGAGGTGGTGTGGAACACCGAGGGCTTCACGGTGCTCGACACCGACTACTACCCGAAGACGTGGGAGAAGGAGGAGTACTTCGCCACCGTCGGCAAGCTGCAGATGGACCTCGCCGTGCTCGCGTTGTCGTGTGGCATGACCCGGGTCGCGTCGCTCATGTGGTCGCACCCGGTGAGCCCGACGCGGCTCGCGCAGCTCGGCACCACGGCCGCCGATCACGACGCCTCGCACTACGGGGCCGATCTCGCGGGCCCGCTGGCGCTCGACTTCATCGCCTACCGCCGCTTCTTCTGCGAGCAGCTGGTGTATCTGGTGCAGCAGATGAAGGCGATGCCCGACGGCGACGGCAACTTACTCGGCAACGCCATCGTGATGATGGGCACCGAGATCAACGACGGCAACAACCACGACCACACCGACATGCCGTTCGTGCTCGCGGGCCAGGCCGGCGGTGCGCTCGAGACCGGACGCTCGCTCGATCTGCGCGGTGCCGCTGGCGGTGCCAACGTCGCGCACAGCAAGCTCTTGGTGTCGCTCGCCGGACTCGCGGGTGTCGAGGTCGAGACCTTCGGCTACGCCGAGCAGGGGCCGGGCGGGCTCGATCAGCTGTAGTTGCGATGCGGTGCCACGCGGGGCTCGACCGCCCCGCGGTCGCGGTCGCGGATCACCCAACGCCACAGCATCGCGTCCGGTAGCGGCACCGCGAGAAATACGTGCTCGAGCACGCCGAGCGCGATCATCGTGGCCACCACGGTCGCCTGCACGGCCGCGAACGCGCTGGCCTCGGCCGAGGTCGCCGCACCGATCGCGACGTGCAGCGCCACTGCGCCGGCACCGAGCGAGAGCAGCATGAGCGGGTTGAACCGTCGCCGACGGAAGTAGCTGGTCAGGTAGCGCAGGTGAGCGGGTACGAAGTCCTCCGAGATGTTGCGGACCCCGGAGAACACGTTGAGCTTGGCCGACAGCCGCATGGCCCACAGCACGGTGAAGACCACGGTCGCGACCTGATTGGGGGCGCCCCACGTCGCGGCCACCAACACCACCAAGGTCGCTGCGAGTGCGAGCTCGTGATGGATCACGGTCGCGGTGGCCTCGCGGAAGCGGGGCCAGCCGGAGAGGCCGGCGCGGCCTGGCTCCTTGCGCGGACCCGAGACCGCACCGAGCAAGAACGTCGCCTCGTGCCACCCCCACAGCAGCAGCGCCGCCGCGAAGCCGAGATAGGCCCCGGCGGTCGTGGGCAGCTCGCTCGCGCGCAGGGCCGCGTACCCACCCAGCAGCGCCAGCGCGGTGAACACTGCCACGCTGGTGCGCTGGGTTCGTGCGGGCAACCACACCACGCGCAGCACCACGCCGGTGCTGAGCCACCAGGCGCCGATGACGATCATCACCGCGAGCGCGCACGCGTTCATCGGATCACCAGGTCGGTGCGACCCTCAGCTCCTCCGGCAGCGCGTGCTGCTTGGTCGGCAGGAACATCATCCGCACGAAGGTCGCGCCCGCCGCGAGCTGCAGCGGGATCGCCCGCAGCTTGCCCCACAGTCCGCCGCCGCGCTTGGCGGTCGCGATGCGGGCGCTGATCCGCTGGAGCCGACGCAGGCCCGCGAGGAAGGCCGGGTTCTCGACGTCGATCCGCACCGGGAACACCTGCTTGGCGACCTCGGCGACGATGCGGAAGACCTCCATGCCGTAGACCTCGGGGTCCACGCCTAGCGCGCGGTGGAACTCGGGGCGCGCGTGGTCGCGTACGAACATGGTGGCGTAGACGGCGAGCTGGAAGAACCGCATCCACGCGCGATTGATGGCACCGCCGAGGATCGACGGGTTGCCGCGCATCAACAACGCCAGCGCCTCACCGTGCCGATACTCGTCGTTGCACCAACGCTCGAACTTGCTGAAGATGGGGTGGAAGCGATTCTCGGGGTTGGCCTCGAGCCGGCGGAAGATCCGGATGTAGCGCGCGTACCCGATCTTCTCCGAGAGGTACGTGGCGTAGAGGATGAACTTGGGGCTGAAGTAGGTGTACTTCTTGGCCTTGACCAGGAAGCCCATGTCGACGTGGATGCCGAACTCCTTCAGGCACTCGTTGATGAATCCCGCGTGACGTGCCTCGTCGCGCGACATGTACTTGAACAGCGCCTTGAGGTCGCGATTGTCACCCTTCTTGGCCAGCTCGGCGTAGAGGATGCAGCCCGAGAACTCCGCGGTCAGCGAGCTGACCATGAAGTCGAGCAGTTCCTCGCGCAGCGCGGGCTCGAGCTTGTCGAGCTCGGCATGCCAACCCTCGCCGCGGACGAAGTGGCCGCGATTGGTGTCGGCCTCGAACTCGGCCATCAGCGCGTCCCACTGCGGCCGGATCGCGTCCGCCGAGAGTCGGTTCATCGCGCCGACGTCCGTGGTGTAGAAGCGCGGGCTGAGCGTCGTGGTCTCGGTGGCGACCCGTGTGGCGGCGTCGCCCTGGCCCAGGAACCGCGAGTTCTGGGTCGGGGGCAGGGGCAGGCTGGTGGCGGTCATGGCGATCTCCGATCGGTGAAGCTGACGTCCAGGAGGTGGAAGAAGGCGAGATCGCCGACCATCCGCGTCCACGCTCGCGCGAGCCATCCCGCGCGCACGACGGTCGCGCGCCGGCGCTCGACGAGGCTGTGCCCGAAGGGCGGCGCGATGGGGTCGCCGTGGACGACCACGCGATCGCCGGGTCCGAGCTCCACGCCGTCGTCGAGCTCGACGTGGGCGGAGAGGTCGTGCTCGGTGTTGGACGCGCGCACGGTGCATGCGACTTCGAAGCGACGCGGTGTGCTCATGACGGCGCCCCGGGCTCGAGCAGGCGGGCGAACGACGCATGGTTGGTGTCGCCGAACGAGCGCAGATTCACGGTATGTCCACTCTCGGGGTCCTCGATGAGGAGGCCGCCGTCGCGCTGTCGAATCAACCGGAAGCGCTTGTCGGGCGGGATCGACTCGAGCTTGCGGGTACGGAACAAGCCGCGCATCACCCCGCGCACGAACCCACCCTCGGCGGGATTCACCAGCCCGACCTGCTTGCCGGTGTTGGCGTCCAGCACCGCGACGGCCCCGTCGGGGCGATCCTCGAAGCGGAGCTCTCGAACGCTGGCGACCTCGGCCGCGGCGACGTCGGCTGGTTCGTGGGCGCTGCGGGCCCGGGCGGCGAGACCGAGGGTCGCGACCAGCAGGACCGCGGCACCGATGAGGGCGCCGCGCGGGACGGTCTGTTCGTGGTGTGTGCCCATTGGAGGACTCCTACGGTTACGACTGCAGCTGGGATGCGAGCGCCGGGCCCACGCGAATGGGCTGGCGATCCTCGTCGGCGACGTCGCGCGGCTCGATGGGCGCCGCTGCGACCGTGAGCTCGCCATGGGCGGCGCTCCAGCGACGCACCGCGTCCTCGAGCAAGGCGGCGACCATGGCGGGCTCGGCGATCGCGCGCAGCGTCGGCGAAGCGCGGAGCAGGCCCGTCATCTGCGAGTGCGGCCAGAGGTGGAACAGCGCCACCCGGTCGGGGGCGACCAGTCGCAGCACGATGTCGCCGTCGCCCTCGGGCCGCTGGATCCGATCCGCCGCGGCGACGCGCGCGAACGGCAGGTTCCAGGTGATCGGCAGCGCGACGCCGATGCGCATCACCACGCGGTGCGTGGTGATCGTGTACAGCGTCGATCGGGCCGCGAGCCACGCGAGCAGCTGGCACAGGCCCAGGCACGCCGAGAACACCGCGATCATCGCGACGAGCTGCACCGCGCCGTCCGACCACTGCCCGCTCGTCACCGTCGAGATGGTGCGCGCGGCGACGAAGACCGCGAAGTAGGCCGCCAGCCAGCGGACCTTGAAGCCGCGACGGGCCAACATGCGCCACTGCGGGCGGCCCTGCCACACGATGGCTTCGCCCTCGGGAAGATCCGCGGGCAAGCCCGGGACCGGCTCGAACTCGTGCTCGACGGCACTCATAGCACTGGCTCCCGGCGGCGCGGCTCGGCGTAGAACCATCCGCCCGTGTAGAACGCCGCCACCTGATCCTCCTCGCGCAGCGTGATGCGATCGGTGGCGCCGATGGTCGGTACGTGAACGAACTGATCGGCCCGTAGCGCGCGGACCGAGACCTGCTTGGCCTTGCCGTCGAGCGCCAGCATCGGCAGCGGGATGAGGCGCAAGCGCGAGCCCGGGGCCGCAGACGCCGACGCGGGCGCCGCCTCGGACTCGGACTCCGCGGGCGCCGTGGGTGCGGGCAGCTCGATCTCGAGGTAGCGGACCATCAGGTCGGCACGATCGACCCAGATGTCGGAGATGACACCGGCGACCTCGCCGTCGGCGCCCAGCACCCGCCAGCCGCGGGGATCGGGGCCAGCGTCGACCGTGAACCCAGTTGCGACGCGCATCGGCACGATGACCGGGGTGCCATCTTCTTGGGAGAGCTCGGGGTGCTCGCTGCGTGCGGCGAACGACGCCGGCCCGACACCCGAGAGCAGCGGTTCGCCGGTTGGCTCGAGCGGATAGCCGGGCGCCTGCGATACCCGCTCCGCGAGGATCGGTCGCCGGTCGCGGACGAAGTCGGGCGCGCGGCGAATGCCCTCGTCGTGGGGCAGGAGAAACTCCTTCGCGGCCGGAATCCGCAGGGCGTTCTGCGGCCCCTCGACGGCGAGGGCGTCGGTCTCGAGCGGGTAGCCCTCGCGACGGTCCTCGCGTCGGAGCCACACGACGAGGCCCGCGAAGAAGATGAAGAAGCAGTACAGGACGACCTGTGCGGTATCGATCGATGACGTGAGTTCGTGGGACATGGCTGCACCGGGACTATCGAATGCGTCAGGTGGGGAGCTCCGCGAGTCCGAAGCGAGTGGGTGAACCGCGACGATTGGCGAATCTCACCAAGGGGCCGATGGCGATGAGCGTGCCGAAGAGCAGCCCAATCTCGAGGGTATAGACCAGCAGATATCCGGCCGACGGTTGATTGAGGCCGGGGCCGAGCGCGCCGCGCAGCGCGAACGCCGAGACGACATCGCGCAGCAGGCCGCCGAGCGCGATGCCGGCACCGGTCACCGTGGCCTGCACCGCGCCCCAGGCCCCCACGGCGATGCCGCTGTGGCCCGGGTCCGAGATGGCCATCGCGGCGCTGAGCGTGCCGACCGAGAACCATCCCGCGCCGAAGCCGATGACGCCGGTGCCGAGCCAGAACAGCAGTCGCGAGGCGAAGGGCGCCGACAACACGACGCACGAGAACCCGACGATGCCGACCAGCACGCCATACGCGGCCAGCTGATAGGGATCGCGGCCGCGCGAGAGCCATCGCGCAGCCGCGAACAGTCCCGCGAGCGTACCGCCGGCCATCAACGCGGTGAGTACCGTGGTGCCGGCGACCGAGAGCTGCAGCATCTCGCCGCCGAAGGGTTCGAGCAGGATGTCCTGGGCGCCGAAGCCGGCACCGCCGAACGCCACCGCCACCAGCAGGCGGCCCGCGTGGCCGCGGTTCGCGAAGGCGCGAAACGTCGCGAAGAAGCGTGGTGCCTCGGGGGCATCGTCGGGATCGATGTCGCTGCGCCGCGGCTCTTGCTTCCACAACGCGATCACGTTGATCGCGACGGTGACCACCGCTGCCCCTTGCACGATCTGGATCAGTTCGACGTAGCCGAAGTTCCGCAGCAGCGCCCCGAAGGTCAGCGAGGCCCCGACCATCCCCAGCAACAGCATCACGTAGAGCAGCGCGACCACGCGGGGACGGCTCTCGGCCGGCGCGAGGTCGGTCGCCAGGGCGACGCCCGCAGTCTGCGTCGTGTGCAGTCCGACGCCCACCATCAAGAACGCGAGTGCGGTCGCGGTGTGCCCGATGACGCCGGGCTGCGAGACCCCGCGCCCCGACAGCACCAGCATCGCGAAGGGCAGGATCGCCAGGCCGCCGAACTGCATCAGCGTGCCCAAGAACGCGTAGGGCAGGCGACGCCAGCCCAGCGCGGAACGGTGGTTGTCGGAGCGGTGCCCGACCAACGCGCGAAGCGGCGCGAACAGGATCGGGAGCGCCACCATGGCCGAGACCAGCGACGCGCCGATGCCGAGCTCGACGATCATCACGCGATTGAGCGTGCCGTTCAGCAGCACCAGGCCCATGCCGACCGAGATCTGGAACATCGACAGGCGCAGGAGCCTGCCGAGTGGGAGCTCGGGCGTCGCGGCGTCCGCGAATGGCAAGACCTTGGTACCGAGGGCCTGCCAGAAGCGAATGGCGAGACTGGGCTTCATGCGCGGCAGAGCTCCATGGCCTGCGAGGTGTAGAAGCCGCTCTCGATCCGATCGCTGCGGCCGGCGGTGAAGCCGGCGAGGGCCTCGTCGGCGGCGAGTCGGTGTCGTAGCGCGCGCTCGGTGATGGGGCGGATGTCGGGCGATCGGTTCCCGCGAGGGAAGGCCTTGCCGACCATGTGCATGAGCGAGAGCAACGCGGTGCGCGGCACGAACGTGAAGGCGACGCCGTAGCGGGTGCGGGCGCACAGCTGCACCAGCAGCGCCTGCAGCTGATCGGCCTGGTAGTGGATCAGCGAGTCGAGCGCGACCACCCAGTCGAACAGGCCCAGCCCCGGATCGAGCATGTCGCCCACGCGGTACTCGATGGTGCCGGGTCCCACGCCGCCGGCCGCGGCACGCTCGCGCGCGAGGTCGACCAGCGTCTGCGAGATGTCGACCGCGACGACCTCGGCACCACGCGCAGCCAGGCAGTCGGCAAAAGTGCCGGTGCCGCAGCCGGCATCGAGCACGCGGGCGCCGCTCAGATCGTCGGGCAGGTATCCCAGCAGGGTCTCGCGCATGCGCTCACGACCGGCGCGCACGGTCGCGCGGATGCGACCCACCGGCGCGTTCGAGGTCAGCGCGGCCCAGGCACTGGCGGCGGTACGATCGAAGTACTGCTCGAGCTCGCCACGGCGTCGCTCGTAGGCGGTATCCGGAACGGCAAGTGCAGATTCGCTGGCGGTGGTGGCGGTCATTCGAACCCCAGGAAGTCGAAGATTTCGCGGTCCTTCATCGGCCGCGCATCGAGCGGGTCGACGCCCGCCCAGAGGCCCGCAGCCAGCCGCAGGAACTCGCGTTGCACCGCGTCGACCTCGGGCGACGCGTCCATCTCGAAGAGCGTGGCCTTCTTGAGCCGTCTGCGGCGGACTACGTCGAGGTCGGGGATGTGGGCCAGGCGCGAGAGCCCGACCCGGGTGTTGAACCGATCGATCTGGTCGGTGTCGACGCTGCGGTTCGCGATGACCCCGCCGACCCGCACGGCGTAGTTCTTGGCCTTGGCCTCGATGGCGGCGACGATGCGATTCATCGCGAAGATCGAATCGAAGTCATTGGCCGCGACGATGAGTGCTCGTTGGGCGTGCTGCAGCGGCGCCGCGAAGCCGCCGCAGACGACGTCGCCGAGCACGTCGAAGATGACCACGTCGGTCTCCTCGAGTAGGTGGTGCTCCTTGAGCAGCTTGACGGTCTGGCCGACCACGTAGCCGCCGCAGCCGGTGCCGGCGGGCGGCCCACCGGCCTCGATGCACAGGACGCCGTTGTAGCCCTCGACCACGAAGTCCTCGGGCCGCAGCTCCTCGGGGTGGAAGTCGACCGACTGCAGCACGTCGATCACCGTGGGTTGCAGCTGCTTGGTCAGCGTGAAGGTCGAGTCGTGCTTGGGGTCGCAACCGATCTGCAGCACGCGCTTGCCGAGCTTCGAGAAGGCGACCGACAGGTTGGAGGATGTCGTGCTCTTGCCGATGCCGCCCTTGCCGTAGATCGCGAACACCTTTGCTCCCGAGAGCGCGGCTGCGGTTGCGTCGTGGAACTGGACGCTGCCGTCCCCGTCTCCACGTCGATTGATTCGTACGAGTTCCGACATCGTCATCTTCTGCTCCTGGCGCCCTCAGGCGACGCGGGATACCGCCCCTTCGAGGCGGTCTTCGAGTGCGTCGCCGGCCCGGACGAGGGCAGCGAGGGTCTCTGGGTCCGGGTGCCAGTATTGGCGCTCCGAGGCCTCGAGGAGGCGATAGGCCAGCTTCACCGACGCCTTGGGATTGAGCGCGGCAAGCCGATCGCGCATCTGCGGATCGAGCATGTAGGTGTTGGTCAACTCGCGGTAGACCCACGGCTCGACCTGGGCGGTGGTCGCGGACCAGCCGAGGGTGTTGGTGACCTGGGCTTCGATCTGTCGCACGCCCTCGGCCCCGTGGCGCAGCATTTCCTCGCTCCACTTGGGGTTGAGCGAGCGCGTGCGGGTCTCGAGCGCGACCTGCTCGCGCAGGGTCCGAACCTGCTCACCCGATCCGGTCTGGTCGCCGATGTAGACCGGTAGCGCCGGCCCGCTCCCGCGCTCCGAGCGGGCGGCACGGGCGATGCCTCCCAGGGTATCGAAGTAGTGATCGATCGTGGTGATCCCGAGCTCGACGGACTCGAGGTTCTGATAGGCGAGATCGACCCGCGCGAGCACGCTCTTGAGCAGGGTCTTCTGGGGCGCTGCGCGACCGCTCGGATGATACGCAAAGCACTTGCGCGCAGCGAACACGTCGCCGAGCTCGTCTTCGTCCTGCCACGCACCGCTCTCGATCATCTGGTTCACGTTCGCGCCGTACGCGTTCTCGGCGTTGCCGAACACGCGCAGCGAGGCGGTCTCGAGATCGCAATTGTGGGCCGCCATGTGCTCGAGCGCGTGCGCTCGCACGAAGTTCTGTTCGATCGGCTCGTCGGCGCTCGCGGCCAAGAATGCGGCCTCGGCGAGGATCTTGGTCTGCATGGGCAGCAGGTCGCGGAAGATGCCGGACAACGTCATCATGACGTCGATCCGCGGACGGCCGAGATCGGCCAGCGGAATCAGCTCGGCGCCACAGACCTTGCCGTAGCTATCGGTGCGCGCGCGTGCGCCGAGCAAGGCCAGCGCCTGCCCGATGGGTCCGCCGCCCGACTTGAGGTTGTCGGATCCCCACAGCACCAGCGCGATCGATCGGGGGAATGCGTTGCCTTCGTCGAGGTGCTTGCGCAGCAGGAGTGCGGCTTGCCGCTCGCCCTCGCGCATGGCGAAGTCGCTGGGGATGGCGCACGGATCGAAGCCGTGGACATTGCGTCCGGTCGGGAGCACGTCGGGGTTGCGAAGGAGATCGCCACCCGGCGCGGGGCGGATGAAGCGGCCGTCGAGCGCCCGCAGCAGCGCCGGGATTTCGTGATCTTCTGCGAGCTGTCGGTCGGTGTGCTGCAGCGTCTCGCAGCGGGCGATGGCGTGCTTGCTCGGCTCCACGCCGCCGGCGATCAACGCGGCCTTCGGCGAGGCGCCCGACACCAGGGCCGCGATCGTCGGCTGCGGCAGTGGACCCTCGGGGGCGACCTCGGCGATCGCCATCAGGTAGTCGATCCGCGCGGCCTTCGGCATCGGCTCACCGAGCACGTGCAGCCCGCAGGGAATCAAGGTCTGCTCGAGCTCTTGCAGGGCGACGCTGAGGGTTGCGAGCTCCGGTGCGAGTGGACCCGGCCACGCCGGTTCGGCGGCCACGAGGTCGAGCGCGGCGGCCTGAGTCTGAATGTACGGCACCAGGTTGACGGCCTCGCCATCGCTGGCGGGTAGCGAGCGCAGACGATCGAGCGAGGCGCGGAGGCTCTGCAGCTCGCGGTACAGTCCGGAACGCGTCACCGGTGGCGTCAGGTAGCTGACCAGTGTCGCCGCCGATCGCCGGCGGGCGATCGTGCCCTCGGAGGGGTTGTTGGACGCGTAGAGATAGACATTGGGCAGATCGCCGAGCAAGCGATCGGGCCAACAGTGCCGCGACAGGCCCACCTGCTTGCCGGGCATGAACTCGAGTGCGCCGTGGGTGCCGAAGTGCAGCACGACGTCGGCACGGAAGTCCTCGCGCATGTAGCGGTAGAACGCCGCGAACGCGTGGGTGGGGGCGAAGCTCGACTCGAAGAGCAACCGCATCGGGTCGCCCTCGTAGCCGAAGGTCGGTTGGATGCCGACCATGACCCGGCCGAACTTCGCCCCGAGCACGAAGATCGAGGAGCCACTGCTCAGGTGCTTGCCGGGCGCTGGGCCCCACTGCTTCTCGATCTCCGCGAGGTGAGGCGTCCGACGCACGTGGTCGTCGGCGGAGACCCGCGCCATCACGTTGGCGTCGGTGCCGAACTGGCCCGCGTTGCCCTCGAGGACCTTCGCGCGCAGGGCATCGACGGTCGCGGGGACTTCGACGTCGTAGCCGTCGGCGGCCATCGCGAGCAGGGTCCGGTGCAGTGACTCGAACACCGAGAGGTACGCGGCCGTCCCGGTGGCGCCCCCGTTGGGCGGGAAGTTGAAGAGCACGATCGCGACGTTGCGTTGCGAGCGTTCCTTGCGTCGCAGCTGCACCAGCCGCTCGAGGCGCCCGGTGAGGCGCTCGATCCGATCGTCGATGCCGACCATTGCGCCCTTCATGCCGCCGCGGCGGCCGGCGAACACGACCGGCGCGGTGGCGCCGTCGAGCTCGGGGATCGCGACCATCATCGTCGACTCGATCGCCGTCAGACCCGAGACCGAGGCCTCCCACTGCTCGATGCTCTGGAACTCGAGCGGCTGGGCGGTGACGAACGGAACGTCGAGCTGCGTCAGGGTCTCCTCGGCCGCGCGCGCGTCGTTGAACGCCGGGCCGCCGACCAGCGAGAAGCCCGTCAACGACAGCACCGCATCCACGCGGACGCGATGCTTGTCCATGAAGAACTTCTCGATCGCCGGGCGGTTGTCGAGGCCGCAGGCGAACGCGGGGATGACCTCGAGTCCGCGCGCCTCGAGGCTCTCGATGACCTGATCGTAGTGGCGCGTGTCGCCGGCGAGCACGTACGAGCGCATCACCAACAGGCCGACGGTGCCGCGTGCCTGCGCGGGCTCGGGCAGCTCGGCGAGGGACTCGGAGATCCGTGCACGCAGCCGCGGGTGATA
>WBZX01000362.1_pt1 | contig 42341 bp, 48 predicted proteins | sample 5204211 | NCBI WGS metagenome assembly WBZX01 (sample SAMN12344362, study PRJNA552823) | activated sludge metagenome | biome: Activated sludge suspended growth; feature: Nitrification reactor; material: Wastewater; isolation source: activated sludge from nitrification reactor of wastewater...
GTGAAACGGCGACGTGGAATGCGATCTGCCTGGCCGACATGGGTGACACCGGAGTGGCGTTTGTGGCCTTGCCGCAAATGGCCCCGCGCAATGTGACCTGGGCGAAGAAGGGCAAATGGGTCCATCTGGCGAAAATCGCGCTGGAAAAATACTTTCTGCGGAAAATGAAAAAGGGTGTCAGTGAACCCTATTACGAAAAGGTCATCTTGAAGGCGATGGGGATTGCGAAGCTGGAGGGGCCGGCCTAGTGCCGTGCCGGAGACATCGGGGCTGAGGCGTGAGCTGAAGAGTGCGGCATGATTGAACAGGCGCTACGCGCGGTGTTGTCCGGAGTGCCTATCGGCTTGCAATTGGGCGCGACCGGAACGGGCGGGGCGATTCTCGGCGTGCCGCTGATGGTGTATATCGCCGGCATGTCTCTCCAGCAGGCGGCGGCCATGTCGCTGATGATCGTGGGAGCGTCTTCCTTCGTCGGCGCGTGGGAATATGGCCGGCAGGGGATGGTCAAACCAAAAGCCGCAGCGGCATTCAGTTGGACAGGCATGATCGGATCGTGGGGCGGTGCGTTCGGCCATCACATGATCCGGCAGGAAGTGCTGCTGGTGCTGTTCGGACTGCTGTTGCTGCTGGTCAGGACCGTCATGGCGCGGCAGGGTCATCTCGCGGCCGAGCATGGAGCTGATGAGAGTTGCGCGACCCTGTTTCCCCGCACCTGTTGGATCAAGGTCGGGGGCATCGGCCTGATCGTGGGAACGCTGAACGGATTATTCGGTGTCGGCGGCGGCTTTATGGTGGTCCCGGCTTTGATTGTGGTGCTGGGCTTTCCTGCGCGTACGGCGATCGGCACGTCACTCATGATCATTTTTCTGATTTCCATCGGTGGCGTGGTGGGGCACATGCAATTCGGTCATGTCGACTGGAGCCTCCTCGGCTATGTGCTGCTGGGCAGTGTGAGCGGCATGGTCTTGGGGGTTCGCTCGGATACCTGGGTGTCGCCGGCGGTACTGAGGCGCGTGACCGCCTCGATTACCATTTCAATCGCCGGCATCTTGATCGCGGTCAACCTGGCGAAGCTTGCCGGGTGGCTAGGCTGAACTCTGTTGACAGGTCGCGTGTTCTGTCGGACTCTCAAGGGAACAAGGCGGTGGGCGGCTTTCCGGCCATGAGGTGCTGGTGTTGGGGAAGCGCATTCCGTTCAAGTCTCACATGGGCCAGACATCCGGATGATGCCGTATCAGCGTGCCCTTCTGTCCGTCGGATTCCGTCTCGCGGTGGGGATCGTGGCGGGATATTGCCTGATGACACCGGATCGAACGGCACGAGCCGAATGGTCGGCTATCGCCGAGCAAAAGACCAGCTACACGACGGATGCGTTCCAGTTTTCTTCCGCTCGCCGGCTCCGCTTGACGGAAGATCCGTCGATGCCCACGGTCGTCTCGACCGACAAACCGCAGGATGTGATCTGGGAACCAGCCTTGGAAGTGATCCACTCCACGCCCACGATGCAGGGAAAAAACGAATGGTCGGTGAAGGCTCAGGGGGCGATTTTCACCAACAATCCCATCTTCAACCATGCCGACGTTCGCATTCAGGACCGCTTTTCAGTCGACCAGGCCACGTCGGTTCTCCTGCGGTACCGATACATACCGAATCTGTTTCTCGGACCGAATTTCGAGCGACGCACCGGGACTCGCTCGATTCAGGAAGAACGAGTCAGTTCCCATCATTGGCGCGCCGAAGTCGAGCGCCGCTTGTCGGACCAGGTCACCGGCACGTTCATTACCCGGTTTGGTCTCCGGCGCTACAACGATGCGTTTGCGGAGCGCAATACGAATTTCGTGACCGTCGGCCCGCGCGTGGACTACCACGCGAAGGAATGGCTGACGCTCACGCTCTCGTATCTGTACGAGCGAGGCCTGGCGGATGGCCACAAGGAAACCCAATTTGCCGATGACGTGTCGTATTATCTCCACATGGTCTCGGCCGGTACGGAGTTCCGGTTGCACAAGGAATGGGATCTCGGCTTGACCTATATCCATCGCCGGAAAACATTCACCAGCGGCATCGCCGGCGACAGTCACGTTGATCGCTTCGATGCCACGCACCAGGGTATTGCGGAGCTGCGGTACCACATCTCCACGGCCGCGACGGCGATGATGTCGTTTCAGTACGGCAAACGCACCTCGACCAATGTCCTGAGGGACTTTCAAGATTCGATCGTCTCGATCGGTGGCCAGTATCGGTTCTGATGCATTGGGGATACCCCTTTGTGGCCCTCGGAATGGATCATGCTAAGTGGTTGATCCTGCGTCGGAAGTGAACGTGTGCTGAATCCTTTCCTGTCCTGGTTACTCATATGGAATGAAAGGAGGCGACCATGAACGTGAACGAGTGGCTCCGGTTGATCGCGGGATTGTTCGTATTGATCGCCGTTGTGCTGGGGGCAACGGTTCATCCCTACTATAATTACTTCGCGGCCTTCGTCGCTGCGAATCTCATCCAGTCGTCATTCAGCGGCTGGTGTCCGATGATGGCTCTGTTGCGGAGGCTTGGTGTTCACGAGTAACCAAACACGTGTGAGCATAGGTGCCCTTGTTGTCGCGCTGCTTCTCGGGGCGAGCTGCGGGCCCTCTCAGGAACCGGGGAGGCCGGGGGACATCTCCCCCGGCACCGCGGGACAGCAGCCGATCCAGGTGCCGCTGATTAAGGTCACAGCCAGCCAGGTTCCGATTTCAGTCGAGGTGACAGGGCAGGTGACGGCGGTGTACCAGGCGACCTTGGCCAGCCGGATTCAGGGCATGATCGATAACCTGCTGGTCCGTGAAGGGAGCGTCGTGCGCCAGGGGCAGACTTTGGTGGTGCTCGACAACCGGGACGTGCAGGCGGAATTGTCTCGGGTGTCGGCGGAACTCGACAATGCTCAGGCGCATCAAGACCGGATGGAAGAGCTCTATCGCAAAGATGCGGTCTCGAAACAGGAACTGGAGAATGCGACGCGTGCCCTCAGAGTAGCCGAAGCCGGCCGGAAGGCGGTGTTGGCGCAATTGAGTTACACCATCGTCAAGGCGCCGTTCGACGGTGTGATCACCGAAAAAAAAGTCGAGCGTGGGGAGTTGGCCTCTCCCGGGCAACCGCTCCTGAAGATGGAAGATCCGGGACGACTTCGTCTAGAAGCCACCGTGGCCGAAAGTGATGTGCGGGTCGTGTCCGTTGGCTCCTCGCTGCCGGTGGTGATCGATGCCTTGGGGCCGAATCCCCTCAAAGGCACCGTGTCACAGATTCTTCCTGCCGGTGATCCGCAAACTCATACCTTCACGATCAAAGTCGATCTCCCGCAGACCGCCGGGCTGAAGTCCGGCATGTTTGGTCGGCTCAGGCTTGAAAAGGGGATCAGTACGACGTTGCTCCTACCGAAATCCGCGTTGATCGAACGGGGCGAACTGGCCAGTCTGTTCGTCGTGGGCGCCGATCAGACGGCTCGCCTTCGATGGGTCAGAATCGGCCGCACGCTGGAGCAGGGAGTCGAAATCTTGTCCGGTGTGGATGCGGGGGAGCGGGTCATCGCTGACGGCAGCAAAGGTCTCGACGGCGTCCTCGTTCAGGATATGACGGCAGTGGCCTTGCCGACGCAGTGACGTCGACGATGGAGCGAACCGGCCTACAGCAAAACGGATCCGTCGAGATGCTTATGATGGTTCACGCATGACGAATCCACGCCTCGGCGCCAGCGGCCGTCTTGCCGCGCTCTTTGTCGGCAGCAAACTGACGCCGCTGATCATCCTCGCCAGTCTACTCCTCGGCCTGTTCGCGGTGCTGTTGACCCCGCGCGAAGAAGAGCCGCAGATCGTGGTGCCCATGGCCGACGTCTGGCTGCCGTTTCCCGGGGCCTCTGCGAAGGTCGTCGAAGAGCAGGTCACCAAACCCATCGAACGAAAGCTCTCCGAAATCAAATCGGTGGAGTATCTCTATTCAATTTCCCGTCCAGGCGGGGCGCTCATCATCGTGCGGTTTTATGTCGGGGAACCGATGGAGCAGAGCCTCGTGAATTTGTACGACAAGTTGATGTCCAACCAGGATCTGTTGCCCCCCGGCGCGGCGCCGTTTCAAGTGAAACCACGGGACGTCAATGATGTGCCCATTGTCACCCTGACGCTGTCGAGCGAGCGGTATACGGATTTCCAGCTGCGTCAGCTGGGCGACCAGGTGTTGGAGGATGCGAAGAAAGTGCCCGGCACGGCGAGTGGTTTCGTCGTTGGTGGTCGTGGGCGAGAGCTACGCGTGCAGATTGATCCGACAAGGTTGAAGGCCTACGGGTTGACGCCCTTGCGTGTGGCGAGCGTCATTCAGGGAGAGAATCTGGCGCTGCCTGCCGGGCGGTTTGAGAGCCGGAACGAAAGCTTTCTCGTCGAGACCGGCCGCTTCATCCGGTCGAAGGACGATCTTGATGGCGTCGTCGTGGGCGTCAACGAGCAACGGCCGGTCTATCTTCGCCAGGTAGCAGAGGTGATCGATGGCCCCAGCGAAACGACTCAATATGTGTGGTTTGGAGAAGGCTCGCGAGGTTCCGTACCTGCAGGAGAAGCGCCGGCCGTAACCGTAGCCATTGCGAAACAAGCCGGGACCAACGCGGTCACCGTCGCGCAGGGGGTTGTTCGAAAAGTCGAGGAGATGAAGGGGCGACTGATTCCCGCCGACGTACAGGTGACCGTGACGCGCGACTACGGAGAGACCGCCGACGAGAAAGCTAACGAACTGCTCTGGCATCTGTTGGTCGCCGTCGTGGCGGTCGTGGTGTTTCTCGGATTGACGCTGGGTTTTCGTCCGGCATTCGTCGTCTCCATTGCGATCCCCTTGACCCTAGCGCTCACGCTGTTCATTTCCATGTTGATCGGCTACAGCATCAACCGTGTCACATTGTTTGCGTTGATCTTCTCCATCGGCATTCTGGTGGATGACGCGATCGTGGTGGTGGAGAATACGTACCGGCATCTCACGCTCCGTGTCCTCCCGCATCGCGAGGCCTCGCTGTTTGCGGTCGATGAAGTCGGCAATCCAACGATTCTGGCCACCATGACGGTCATCGCCGCGCTTCTGCCTATGGCCTTCGTGTCCGGGTTGATGGGGCCCTACATGCGTCCCATTCCCGTGAACGCCTCGATCGCGATGTTTGTGTCGCTTCTGGTCGCCTTCATCGTTATCCCCTGGTTCTGTCAGACCTGCTACCGGCCTGGGGTACACATGGCGGGCGTCGATCACGATTCATTCGAGGGGAGCCGCAGTTATCGGCTGTACCGCCGGTTGCTGGCACCGGTGCTGTCCCATCCCGTGATGGCGTATCTGGTGCTGGCTGTCATTGCGCTGCTGCTGGCCGGTTCGGTCCTGCTGTTCTGGACGCGCGATGTGGTGGTCAAAATGCTGCCGTTCGACAACAAGAGCGAATTGCAGCTGGTGATCGACATGCCGGAAGGCACGACATTGGAGGAAACGGCGCGTGCGACCAAGGCCCTGACGCAGTATGTGCGCACTATTCCCGAACTGCGGGATTATCAGGCCTATGTCGGTACCGCCTCACCCTTTAACTTCAACGGCCTGGTCCGCCACTATTATCTGCGCGACCAGCCCCACGAGGCTGATATTCAGATCAATCTGCTGGCCAAGGACAAGCGGCAGGCGCAGAGCCACGACATTGCGCAGCGGATTCGCCCGTCAGTGCAGGATATCGGGCGGCTGTACGGGGCGAATGTCAAAGTGGTCGAAGTCCCGCCTGGTCCGCCGGTGCAGTCCGTGCTGGTCGCGGAGATTTACGGACCGGAGTATGACCGGCAGATCGAGATCGCCAAGGACGTTCGCCGGATGTTTGAATCGACCGCCGGGGTGGTCGATGTCGATGACTATCTGGAAGCGGACCAGGTCAAGTACGTCTTTACGGTCGACCGCGCCAAGGCCGCATTGGCGGGTATTCCCTCGGAGGAAATCGTGCGGACCCTACGCCTTGCGCTGGAAGGCACCGACGTGGGCCTGGTGCATATTCCCAGAGAACGGCGTCCGGTGCAGGTGAAACTTCGCCTGCCGATCATCGAACGAACCGGGTTGGAACATCTCGGGGAAATCGCGTTGCGCACGACCACGGGCCACATGGTGCCGCTCTCCGAACTCATCCGTGTCGAACAGACCGTACGCGAACAGGCGATCTATCATAAGAATCAGAAGCCGGTCGTATATGTCAGTGCGGATGTCGGCGGCATAGGCCCCGACAAGGGCGAGAGCCCGGTCTATGGCGTGATGGGGATCGGGAAGAAATTAGAGCAGTACCGGTTGCCGGAAGGGTATGCGCTGGAGCAACAGTATGCCGTGCAGCCCTGGTCGGAACAGCGGTTTGCGATGAAGTGGGACGGGGAGTGGCACATTACCTATGAAACATTCCGAGACATGGGCATGGCGTTCGCGGCGGCCTTGGTACTGATCTATCTGCTGATCGTGGCGCAGTTCCAGTCGTTCCTCACGCCGATCGTCATCATGGCGCCTATCCCGCTGACCTTGATCGGCATCCTGCCTGGCCACTGGCTCACGGGATCGTATTTTACGGCCACGTCTATGATCGGGTTTATCGCGCTGGCCGGCATCATCGTGCGGAACTCCATTCTCCTGGTGGATTTCATTCAGCATCAGGAAGCCGAGGGCATCGCGCTGGTGGAAGCAGTCATTCGTGCGGGAGCGATTCGAACCCGTCCGATTCTGCTGACCGCGGCGGCGCTGATGGTCGGCGCCTTCGTCATCATTCTCGATCCGATCTTTCAAGGTCTCGCAGTGTCGCTGCTGTTCGGCGTGGGCGCCTCGACGGTATTGACCCTGATCGTCATCCCTGTGCTCTATTACCTCTGGATCGGCGAGCGACGGTCCGTCTCTGCCTGTCCCTTGCCGTAAGCCGGTGATTCGACTGCCCCACGACATGTCGTGGGCAATCAGCCGGGCTAAAGCGGCAGCAGGACCTCGCGCCCTCCCTGTGACTGCCTCACCTGTTCCACGAGACCCTTCTTTAATTCCTACGCAGGCCTGTGCAGAGGAAAAAAACTTCTCAATGAGTGAGCGGGAAATTATACTGATGCCCCTCGCGGCACGCCGTGGTGTCGCCGGATCTGTGATGGAGGGAGTCTCTCGTCATGTCGCGAAGCAGTGAGCAAGTGTCGATGGGCAGTGTAGGACACGAGCAGGAATCAGCGATGCCCTCCTGGTGGGAGGCGGACACGCATCGGTATGTGCAGGTGCTGCTATTGGCTCTCGTGGGCGGCTGGGCCTATTTTGCCAATCTCCACCTGTCGTTACTGGAAGGCAGTGAAGGGCTGTATGCGGGTATTGCCGGAGAGATGGTCCGGCGGGGAGAATTTTTCGACCTCACCTATCAAGGTATTCCTTATTTCAATAAGCCGCCGCTGTTTTTCTGGTTGCTGAATCTCTCGACGTCGGTCTGGGGCGATCACGAAATCGCGTTACGCCTGCCCGGCTCGTTGGCTGCGGTGGGCACCATCCTGCTGACCTACCTATTGGGGACTCAGCTGATGTCGTCTCGGGCCGGGTTCTGGGCTGCGCTGGTCGTCGCCACGAGTCACGTCTTTCTCTGGTATGGCCGCCGCGTGTTGTTCGATTCGACCCTGACGTTTCTGGTCACCCTGGCCCTCTTCGCGTGGATACAGGTGCAGATCCTGGGCCGAAGTTCACGGTGGTATCTGCTCGCCTTCCTCAGTATGGCGCTCGGTGCGATGCTCAAGGAGATGCATGGATTTTTCCTCCCCCTGCTGATCATGGCGCTGTATGCGGTGATTCAGCGCGATGCCCGCATGGTACGGGACAAGTTTTTCTGGATCGGACTGGCAGGAGCCATTGCGTTGCTGGCCTGGTATGCGCAGCTGCTGAGCGTCGGGTATCAGCATCATTTTCTCCTGGGGAGTGCCATCAAATCCGTGTGGAATAGCGGCTTGTCCGGCGCAGCCGGGACCTCCAAAGACGGGCACCCCATCTATTGGTATCTGGGCATGATGTGGGCGGATTTTTTTCCCTGGTGTGCGTTGCTGCCGTCTGCCTTGCTGTTGTTGTGGCGTCAACGGCCGTTGCGCTCGCACCAGACGGAGTTATTATTGCTGGTGTGGGTGCTGGGCCTCTTCACGGCATTCAGCCTGGCCACGCTCAAGCGGGAGCCGTATCTGACGACCCTCGTGCCCGGCATCGGGTTGATCATTGGATATTTCTATCATCGGTCCGGCCTGTCCGCAGAAACCTCTCGGACCATGCCTCCGTTGTTGAGAGGGTTCCTGGTGATTCTGGCCCTTGTCTTCATCGGGGGCATGTTCTTCGGCGCGGCACCGTTGCGCCGTCGTTGGCTGGTCTCTGCGCCGGTCGTGTCGCCCGCATTCATCGTGATCATGGTGTCTCTGGCCGGCACGCTCCTGTATGCCGCCATCACCGCCCGCCTGCAGTTCGCGTTGCGCATGGTCGGCCTGCTTGCGGCGGCCTATGTGGTGCTGGTGGTGAACTATGTGTTTCCCGCCATCGATCAGGCCGCTTCGCCGCGCAAGGCGACGGAGCAGATCAAATCCCTGGCGAAAGAAGCAGGCCCGCCTATGTTTCTCTTCATACCCGGTTGGCCGAAAAATGAGGATGCGGTGTATTACTTGAAGCGGGACACAGTCGTGCGCGATCTCCCTGATGAGGATGCCCTGCATCATGCGGTTCGAGCCCAGGGGCCCATCCGGGTCATTACCGAAGAATCACATATGGCTGCTCTCCAGAAGCAGGCAGGCTTGGTCGTCGAAACGCTGCAAGAGTTCCCGCAACCGAGTCGCAAGCATCTCTATCTGCTATCCGTTCACGCCAAGAGTTAGGTCCCTCCAGTCCAGCGGCTCTGTTGCATTCTGCCACAGAGCCGCAAGCGCCCTCTGTAGCAGACCTCCCCGATCCGGACGTCCATCTCGATCATCCGGGTCTGTCCCCGATACGTAGGAGAAGCGGTTGACCATGCCCGTACCATGGGGTAGGCAGGGCGTCATCCTTGCACTTCTTCTGTCTGTAGCCGGTTTGTCTTGTGAAGCCGGACCCTGTTCCGCACCGGGGGGAAGGGGAACAGGCACGCAGTATCCCGGTGGTTCATCCGGACGGCGCCGGGAGGTTTCTGTCACGAATCGAGGAGGGGGCATGCATCCGATTCATCCGATGGTCGTTCACTTTCCCATTGCGCTCTTGTTGGCAAGCTTGCTCTTCGATCTGATGGCCCTGCGATGGCGCGGACAAGAATATCGCGCCACCAGCCTGTCCCTGTTGGCCCTCGGGGTCCTGGCTGCCTTGGTGGCCCTGCTCACCGGTCATCTCGCGGAAGAGGCTGTAGAACATAGCGGGACGATTCCCAAGCAGGCCATCGAAACGCATGAGGAATTGGCATTCGCCGCCTTCTGGGTGTTTGCCGGACTGCTGGGCGTGAAACTGTTGTCCTATTGGGGCTGGATGCGGGAGCGTGCGCTCCTCGTCCTGTTCATTGGTGTGGGCGGGTCGGTGTTATTGCTCGTGGCCAGTTATTACGGCGGCGACCTGGTGTATCGCTACGGCGCAGGGGTCTTGCCTCGATGAACATGATCGGCACTCTCACGTGCATGGTTGCTGCGACGGCTGTGCTTCTCGGTACGTCGCCGGTCTCTGCCGAGCAGTCCGATGCTCGTTCACCGCTGGGCGACAGAGCCGTGTTGCGAGCGGGCCAGGTGGTGCAGGGTGATTATTTTGCGTTTGGTCCGCAGGTGGAAATCTCGGGCATCGTGAATGGTGATCTGTACGCGGCCGGCGGTGAAGTGATTGTGGATGGTGTCGTGAACGGCGATGTGATCGTGGCGGGGGCCAAGGTTATCCTGTCCGGCACGATTGCCCAGGATGCCCGTGTGGCGGGCGCGCACATCACCGTGAGCGGGACGATCGGGAGAAACGCTACCCTCGCCGGTGTCGACGTGCATGTGACGGAGACGGCGACCGTGCGCGAGAACGTCATCGCCGGCGGCGGCTCGGTGCAACTATCCGGAGCGATCGGCCGGGACGCACGGGTCGGCGCCTGGCACGCGACCTTCTCCAACGAGATCGAACGCGATCTCATTGTGGCGGCTGAATCGGTACGTCTGACCTCGAAGTCCTCGGTCGGTGGCTGGTTGCGATACTGGGGAGAGGTCGCGCCTTCGATCGACGAGGAAGCCGTTGTTCGCGGGCCGATCACGCGTCGCCCTCTGCCGGAGGGGTGGAGCACCGAGCGGGCCCGCCAGGGACTGATCGGGATGCGATTCCTGGCGGCCTTCGTCAGTTTCCTCTCCACGTTGGTCCTGGGATTGATTCTCCTGCGGGTCTGTCCGCGGTTTGTCGGGCAGGTCACGGCGGCGATACGCGAACGGCCCGCGCCTTCTGCAGGATGGGGGCTTGCCGCATTGGTCGTGACACCGCTGGTGGCGCTCAGTTTCGTGGTGACGATGATCCTGCTGCCGGCAGGAGTGATCCTGCTCGCGCTGTATGGCGTGGCGGTCTATCTGGCGAGAATCTTTGCCATCACCTACGCCGGACAATGGTTCTTTCGCCTCCGGGACGACTCCCCCTCACTTGCCCGGCCCTTTGTCGCAGGGCTGCTGGTGTATTCACTCCTGGCACTCCTGCCGGTCATCGGAGGGCTGCTGACCTTCGTCACCGTGATGATTGGATTGGGCGCGTTGTTAGTGGCTGGAACACAACGACTCGCCGTGACAGAGGACCAGGATACGATGGAAGGCACCCCCTGACGCAGGCCATGGATCGCCCTCATACAACCGAGCCTCAGGGCCAAGCGGCTGCGGTGAGCTTCGTGGAAGGTCGAACCCTGCGTTGTCGCGGCTCGTGGACGATGACCGACCTCGGACCGGTCGAACGGGCCCTGAGGGTGATGGATTGGCCGGCCGGTGGTGCCTTTCGATTTGAAGGAAGCGGGATACAGGCCCTCGACACTGGCGGCGCGGTGGTTCTGTCCCGGGCGGTCAGGGAAGCCCAGCGGCGGGGCTGCGACGTGACCGTCGAAGGGTTGCGTTCCGAACATGCGCAGCTCATGAACCTGGTATCGGTTCATTGGAACGCCATGATGGCGCAGGTGGCGGCACGGCCGAATGGAACGGCGCGTCTTCACTTCGTCATCAGCACTATCCTCAGCCGGTTCCTCCGCGGCCTAGAGTTTATCGGCGAGAGTGTGATGGCGCTGCTGCGGGTCTGCTCGTCGCCTGCTCACCTGCGTTGGCGCAGCGCCTTGAACAGTCTTCGGCTCGATGGCGTGAATGCGCTCCCGATCACCGGGCTGCTGACCTTTCTCATCGGCGTCGTCATCGCGTATCAGGGCGCTGAGCAATTGCGAAAGTTCGGCACCAATATTTTTATCGTGGACCTGGTAGGGATTTCACTGCTGCGCGAAATTGCGCCCCTGATCGCCGCCATTTTGATCGCCGGACGGTCGGGATCGGCTTACGCGGCACACATCGGCACGATGAAAGTCACGGAAGAACTGGATGCGTTGCGCACGTTCGGATTGTCGCCCACCGAGTTGCTGGTCTTGCCGCGGATGCTGGCCTTGATCGTGGCGTTGCCGTTGTTGACCGTCTATGCCGATGTGCTGGGCGTGTTCGGCGGGATGTTGATCGCGGCGAATCAGCTCAACGTCAGCTTTACGGCCTTTCTGTCGCGGTTCGAGGAAGCGGTGGCCTTGCGGCATTTCTTAATCGGCATCGGCAAGGCGCCGTTTTTTGCTGTCATCATTGCGATGGTCGGATGTTATCAGGGCTTCCAGATTCGTGGCGGCGTGGACGATGTGGGACGGCACACCACTCTGAGCGTGGTGCAAAGTATTTTTCTCGTCATTATTTTTGACGCCTTGTGCAGCATCATGCTGAATTGGTGGGATCTGTAGCCAGGACCACTCATGCATACCTATTGCGGCATCCGATACTCTCATCCGGCGGGGCTTTTCTCGCTCGGCCTCCTCAACGTCTCGCGGATACGCCTGCATCGGTCTTGCTTGCGAGAAGCCCCGGCGGACTTCGGTCTCGAATGCCTCGCGACGGTATGGATGAGTCATCCTGGATACGAAATGTTCGACATCCGCTCCTCGGTCCAACATGATCTTGGGGAGTGACAGCTGCCATGTCTATCGCCATGCACACTGAGACGCCTGTGATCGAGGTCAGCCATGTCTCGACGCAATTTGGACCGGCAATAGTGCATCAGGACGTGAGTCTCACGGTGATGAAGGGCGAGGTGTTCGCCATCGCCGGTGGCAATGGGTGCGGAAAATCGACGCTCTTGCGGGAAATCATCGGGCTGCTGAATCCGACGGCCGGACGTATCCGTCTGCTGGGGGCCGATAGCCGCGACCTTCAACATACTGACGGCGGATCCTTGCATCGCCGCTTCGGCGTGATGTTTCAGCATGGCGCATTGTTCAGTTCGATGACGTTGGCAGAAAACGTCGCCGTGCCCTTGCGGGAGCATACGCCGTTAAGCGCCGGGCTCATCCGGGATATCGTGGCATTAAAAATCGCCTTGGTCGGCTTACCGCCTGACAGCGGCGCGAAATTTCCACGAGAGCTTAGCGGGGGCATGAGGCGGCGTGCCGCATTGGCTCGTGCGATTGTGATGGACCCGGAGCTCTTGTTCCTCGACGAACCCACGGCCGGCTTGGATCCGATGATCGCCGCCGGCTTTGACGATCTGGTGCTCGATCTGAAGCGGTTGTTGGGGCTCACCGTCGTGATGGTCACGCATGATCTGGATTCGTTATGGCGCATTGCGGATCGCGTGGTGGTGCTGGGGGAGGGCCATGTCCTGGGAATGGGGACCATGGAACAGCTGGCGGCTTCGGAGGATCCCGCGGTCCGGAGTTATTTCCACGGTTCACGGGGCCGCGCCGCGCAGTTGAATCACAGCGGGGGACAGCCGCATCGCGATTGAGAGGTGACGAATGGAACCGAAGGTCAACTACGTCGTGGTCGGCGCATTCGTCCTCTTGCTGGGCGCCACGGTGCTCGGTGCGGTGCTCTGGCTGGGGAAGACCGATTACCGCGGCGTCTATGATCGATACTACGTCTACACCAGGGAATCCGTGGCCGGTCTCAGTGTTGATTCGACCGTCAAATACCGCGGGGTCGATGTCGGTCGAGTGAAGGAAGTCATTCTCAACCCCGAGAATTCCGAGGAGGTCCGCGTGACGTTGGACATCGTCGGAGGGACACCCCTCAAAACGGATACGCAGGCGGTGTTGGTCACGCAAGGACTCACGGGATTGGTGACGTTGAATCTGACGGGAGGAACCAGAGACGCGCCGCCGTTGACGCCCGTTGCAGGGCAGGCGTATCCGGTGATTCAGAGCGTGCCCTCCTTGTTCGGCCGCTTGGACGGAACCTTGGCGAAACTCTTGTCCGACCAGGGCCTGTCGAATCTCGTCGCTAATGTGAATGGGCTCGCGCAGAATGCGTCTCTCTTATTGGATGAGCAGAATCGCGCACAGTTCCGGCAGATCCTGAAAGACCTGGGAGAGGTGACGAGGGTGCTGGCGGCCAGGAGCAGCCAGGTTGACCGCGGCGCGCAACACGCGGCGGAGGCGGCCGAGCGGACTGCGCGCCTCACGGAACACTTGGGCGTACAACTGCCGGTGCTCTTGGAGCGTATGGGCAAAAGCGCAGGGGCGTTGCAGCAGATGACGGCGGAGGTGACGCGGACGAGCCGCGAGCTCGGGGATATGGTCGGTTCCAGCAAGCCGGGCATTGAACACTTTTCGCGACAGACGTTGGCCGATGCCGGGCTTCTGGTCAGTGAATTACGACAACTCACGGCGACGCTGACTCGGGTGGCCCAACAGGTCGAACGTCAGCCGAACGTGTTGGTGCTGGGCCGACAGGGGCAGCCGAGGGGTCCGGGTGAATAGGGGACAAGTCGTGCGCCTTGGTCGCGTGATGGCAGGGGTGGGATTGGCACTGGCGGTGTACACCGCCAGTGCCTGTGTGCTGCCTAGGTCGGAAGATGCGGCGGTTCGTACCTTTGTGTTGAGGCATGAGGAGACGGGGCGGCAAGCAGCCCCCGCGGGTGTGCCGGCCGGCATCCACGGCGTCTTGGTCGTCGCCGTGCCACAGGCAGCGCCCGGATTCGAGCAGCCGCGCATCGCCTACCTGCGGCAGCCGTCGGAAGTGAATTATTACGCGACCCATGTGTGGGCTGATACTCCATCACGCATGGTGCTGCCGTTAGTGGTTCGATCCTTAGAAACGTCGGGACTGTGGCGAGTTGTGGTGCCGATGCCTACCGGAATCAGGGGCGATTACCAGTTGGACCTTTCCGACCTGCTCGTGCAGCAGGAATTTCTGCAGCAGCCCAGCCGCAGCCGGGTGCAAGTGCGCGCGCACTTGGTGGATGTAAAGGCGCAGCGTATCCTGGGTGCCAGGATTTTCGAAGCACTCGAACCGGCTCCGACCGAGGATGCGTATGGTGGAGTCTTGGCAGCAGATCGTGCCGTGGCCACGGTGCTCGCCACGATCAATGAGTGGATCACGTCCTGTCTGCGAGGATCCGAACGGGAAGCCTGTTGAGCACCAACGACCGGCGAGGAGCGAGTATGAGCAGTCGAACATGACATGGTCTGTGGTATGCGCACCGCGCTGAAGGTCGGGTTCAGTTTCGGGCTGACGTCCGGCGTCATTACCACGCTCGGGTTGATGGTCGGCCTTCATGCCGGTACCCATTCCATGCCTGCGGTGTTGGGTGGGATTCTCACCATTGCGCTGGCCGATGCCATGTCGGATGCCTTGGGTATCCATGTGGCCGAGGAATCGAAGAATCACGGCAATACGCACGACATCTGGGCGTCGACGGTGGCGACGTTTGTGGCGAAGTTCGTCATTGCCACCACCTTTGCCGTGCCCGTGTTGTTCATGCCGTTGGACCTTGCCATTGTGGCCAGCCTGTTGTGGGGACTGACCCTCTTGGCATTGCTCAGTTATGCCCTGGCACGGGCGCAACGGGTGCCTCCCTGGAAAGTCATCGGCGAGCACGTGCTCATCGGACTCTGTGTCGTGGCCATGACACACTATCTCGGTGAATGGGTGCGGCTGACGTTTGGGTAAGGACCGACCATGAAGGTGAAGTGCACAGCATGGATCGAAAGCCGCGCGTGCCGACAGTGGAAATCAGCCGCCGGTGCGGAGCGATCAACGAGAATGTCGGCGGCTACCGCAGCCTCATGAGTGATAGAGAGTATGAAGAATTGACCGCGCCGGCCAAAAGTTTACAGGGCGTAAAAATTTGCCAGGTGAATTCCACGGCGGCGAGCGGGGCGTGGTGCTGATGCCGCGGCTGGTACGCAATGAATTGCGGTTGATCAAACAGGTGTTGAGCGCCTGATGAACCACCCGAACAGCAGGGCCCAGGTCGCCTATTTTTCAATGGAGATCGGGCTCAATCCCTTGATGCCCACCTATGCCGGGGGATTGGGCGTACTCGCAGGCGACACGATCCACAGCGCCGCCGACCTGGGCGTACCGATGGTCGGCGTGACGCTCCTGCATCGGCGCGGCTATTTCTACCAACGTCTCGATCGAGCGGGCAGGCAGTCAGAAGAGCCGGTGGCCTGGGCGATCCCTGACTATGCCGAGCCGTTGGAACCGCGCGTGTCCGTCGAGATCGAGGGGCGGGCGGTGCAGGTCCGTGCCTGGCGGCATCTCGTGACCGGCATGTCGGGCCATACCATTCCCGTCTACTTGCTCGATACGGATCTTCCCGACAACAGTCCCTGGGACCGGACCATCACGGATTCGCTCTACGGCGGCCACGCGCACTATCGATTGTGCCAGGAGATGGTTCTGGGATTCGGCGGGTTCGCGCTGTTGCGCGCCCTGGGGCATGACCATATCTATCGCTACCACCTCAACGAAGGGCATGCGGCCTTGCTGGTGCTGGCGTTGATCGAGGCTGAAACCCGGGGGGAGCCAGGAAACGGGGAGGTGCCTCCGGAGGTCATCGAGAAGGTGCGGGAGCACTGCGTGTTTACGACTCATACGCCGGTGCCGGCAGGCCACGATCAATTCCCCGCCGATCTGGCACACCGCGTGTTGGGGACACGTCGATGCGACCTGGTCCAGGCCTGTCAACATCAAGGTGCCTTGAACATGACGCTGCTGGCGCTGCGCGGGTCGCGGTTTATCAACGGCGTGGCGATGCGGCACGGCGAGGTATCCCATTCCCTCTATCCCGGCTACCCGATCCATTCGATTACGAATGGAGTGCACGCGGTGGCCTGGGCGTCTCCGGCCTTTCAACATCTCTACGACCGTCACCTGCCAGACTGGCGGTACGATCACTTGTCGCTTCGCTATGCCATCAGTATTCCCGGCTCAGAAATTTGGGCTGCCCATCGGGAGGCGAAGCTGGCCTTGGTTGATGTGGTGAATCGCGAGACCAACGCCGGGTTCGATCGGGATGTGTTCACGATCGGCTTCGCTCGCCGCGCCACCGCGTATAAACGAGGGATGTTGGTGTTTCGCGATGCCGAACGGTTGCAGCGATTGGGAAAGCAGGTGGGCCCGATTCAGTTCGTCTTTGCGGGGAAGGCGCATCCCCAGGATCAGGACGGCAAGGACGTGATCCGGCGCATTCACGCCATGCGCGGCCAGCTATCAGTCGCCTATCTGGCTAATTACGATATGACGTTAGCCCGGCTGTTATGCGCGGGCGTCGATGTGTGGCTGAACACGCCACTTCCGCCCATGGAAGCGTCCGGCACCAGCGGAATGAAGGCGGCCATGAACGGGGTTCCGAGCCTGAGTGTCCTGGACGGCTGGTGGGTCGAAGGGCATATCGAAGGGGTGACCGGCTGGTCGATCGGCGAGAAGATCGATGCCTGCGCGCCCCCGTCGGAGGATCTGGAGGCCTGCCATGCCGCCGCGCTCTATGACAAACTCGAACAGCATGTCCTGCCCTGTTTCTACAACGATCGAGACAGATTCATCGACATCATGAAGCACACGATTGCGATCAACGGGGCGTTTTTTAACACGCAACGCATGGTCGGGCAATATCTGCGCAATGCCTATCGTTTGGTGGATCAGGCCGCCAATGGAGCATAGCCCTATGGCTGAGAATCACGACACTATGCAGTCCGACTACAATCATCTGTTGACGCTGTGGACTTCCGGCGTTCGCGATTACCACACCATGTTGTCGGATTATCTGACGGCCAATTCCATTTTTGTCGCCGTCATCGGCCTGCTGGTGTCGCGCGAATCTCTGGCCCTGCCCTTCACGCTGGTCATTGTGTTGCTGAGCACGATCGGGATTCTCATGAGCGGGCAGATGGCGATTGTGCTGGGCCGGTTTTCGGGACAGAATGCGTTGTGGGAATGGCAGCTGCGGGGAATTGAATCCCTGCCGGATTGGCAGGACCGAAAGCCGGTCAGTATGCTCTATCGGCTGCGGGAGCATCGGGAAACGATTGTGGATGACACGAATGAGCCGCGCTCTTTCGAACCATCCTGGGCCTTTCGTCAGCATCGTCAATGGTGGGCGCATCGGGCGATCAGCTTCCCCTGGTTCTTTGGTACGGTCTATGGCCTCTTTTTGTTGTGGGCAGTGACGCAGATCACACGGTCGAGCATGCTGTTTTGGTAACCCGCCGGTCTCGCGCTCGCTGAGATGTGCCCGCCCGGCCCCGGGTGCGGCGATGGTCTCGTCGGCGTGTTTCTCCAACCCCTACATGAGACAAGGATGAAGACCGCATGAAGAAGTCTTCATGGAGGGAAACCATTGCGCTGTCCCTGCTATGATGGCGCTACTTCAGGGAGGCGAGGGCGCCTGTTCGGCTCGAACGGCTGCCGATGAAATGAGGCATGTATGCGAATTCTGGTCATCGAAGACGATGCCGATCTGGCACAGTTCCTTCGTAGAGGATTGGAAGAGGAGCGGCATACGGTCGAGATGGCCGCCGACGGCGAAACGGGACTCATGTTGGCCCTGGATGAGAGCTATGATCTGTTGATCGTGGATGTGATGCTGCCTAAGGTGGACGGGTTGACGTTGTGCCGCCGCCTTCGCGAACGAGGAAACCGTTCTCCGATTCTCCTGCTCACCGCGCGCGATTCGGTCGAGGATAAGGTCGCCGGCCTCGACGCGGGAGCCGATGATTATCTGACGAAACCCTTTGCGTTCACGGAACTCGTCGCACGCATCAGAGCCCTCCTGCGGCGAGGGGGACCGCATATCGGCAGCCGTCTGAAGGCAAAGGATCTGGAAATGGATCCGGCCTCCCGGCGGGTATGGCGAGCCGGGAAAGAAATTACGCTCACGAGCAAAGAATTCTCGCTGTTGGAATTTCTTCTCAGGAACCGTGACATCGTCCTCACCCGGACGGCGATCCTGGAGCGCGTCTGGGGGTTGAACTATGATCCGATGACGAACGTGGTGGATGTCTACATCCGTGCCTTACGCGTGAAGATCGACCGGGATTTCGCCTTCCCCTTGATCGCGACCGTGCGCGGCGTGGGCTACAAGCTGGAGGCGAGTGAGTGAGCAGCTTTCGCGCCCAGTTCCGGCTGTATACGGTTGCCCTGATTGCGGCCTTGCTGGGTGGGTTCAACGTGGTCGTCTACACAGGCTTCCATAGTCTGCTGCAACAATATGTGGATGGGCGTTTGTTCGGTTTTGCCGATACCCTGGCTGAGTTGATCGAACAACGACCGGAACTGCTGAAGCGATCGGACCATGAGATCGTGGTGCCGCGCGGCGCGCAGGTCGCCGACGACCGGATGAAGGAACTCCGGGAAGTCTCGCATTCCGTCCATATTCTGGCCCTCGATGGGACGGTCGTCTGGCAGGGGAGCGGCGTGGTGCCGAGGCCGTCTGTCGATGAGGCGGTGCTGGCGCGAGGCAAGCAGGGCGAAGTGGTGTATGAGACCCTCGAGATGGAGACAGGGCTGTCGGTGCGCCAGGTGTTTGTGCCGATCCGGCAGCAGGATGAAGTGCGCTACCTCCTGCAGGCCGAGGAGTCCCTGGCGTTTTTTCGACGAACCCACCGAAGCCTCATGGGCCTGCTCATGCTCGGATCGGTTGCCGTCCTGGCCACATCTTGGTTTGGCAGCGGATGGTTGGCTCGGAAGGTGCTCGATCCCGTGGAAGCCTTGAGTCGCACGGCCGAAGGGATTTCGGAGTCAGCCCTGCGCTCACGCGCCAATCTGAATGCGCCGTTTGAGGAATTCGAACGGTTGGCCCAAGCGTTTAATGCCATGCTGGACCGATTGCAGCGGGCGTCAGAAAGCCAGCGCCGGTTTACCGACTATGCCGCGCATGAGATGAAAACCCCGCTGACCGTGATGCAGGGCAATTTGGAAGTCGCCTTGCAACGCTCGCGGTCAGCCGACGACTATCGCGATGTACTCGTCTCGAATCTCGAACAAGTGCAGCGTCTCATCGTGTTGACCCGGTCGCTCCTGACGCTGGCCCGGTTTGCCGGGGAGCGGCCGCCGGTAGAGCTGTCGGTGCTGGCGCTCCAGCCGCTGTTGAAAGAATTGATCGATGACCTGACGCCGGTCGCAGAGGACCGGCACCTGACATTGGTGCTGGAAGAGGAGCCAGTGCCGCCGATCCTGGGAGATGCCGAGCGACTCAAGCAGGTCTTCATCAATTTGCTGGATAACGCGCTGCGCTATACGGATCCGGGAGGAACTGTGGCGTTGACTTTGCGTAGCGAGCAGAATCAGGTGCGAGTGGCTGTTCGCGATACGGGGCAGGGAATTGCCCGCGAACATTTGCCCCATCTGTTCGAACCGTTTTACCGGACCGACCCGGCTCGTGCCAGGGATTCAGGCGGGCATGGCCTGGGCCTCCCCATCGTGAAAGAAATTGTCGAGGCACATCATGGTGCCATTACCGTGGAAAGCGACGTGGGGAAAGGGTCGGTCTTTATGCTGACCTTCCCCGCCATCCAGACGTAGCAACTCGTCGAAGTCGTCCTCGTCTCTTGCACGTGCCTGTCTCCTCCCCCGTTGTTCTCCCTCCCTCCGCATACTCGTCGGCATGAAGAATTCTTCATGTTTCATTCATCGGCACTTCATCTAGCCCGGGTAGAGTGTGGAGAAGGAACGCAATCAGTATCCTTCCCTCCACGCCAGATGAAGAAAGGGCGAAGCGATGAAACAGGTCACCACATTGGCGCCGGTGATGTTACTCATGGTCTTGGTCATGGCCGCGATGGGAGTCATGATCTTCTGGGGCCTATCCCTGCTCGACCTATCCCAGTGAAGCAACGAGAGGAGGTCACCATGAGAGAAGCAGGGGATCATCTCGGCCGGCGCTGGTCGATCATCCTCGCGGGGGGCGACGGCGTCCGGATGCGGCCGGTCGTGACGCGCTGGTTGGGCCGGACGATACCGAATCACTATTGTCGATATCTCGGAACCAGGTCCCTGTTCCAGCATACGCTTGACCGCATGCTCTGCGTGACGAGTCCTGCTCGTACGCTTGTGGTGGTCGGGCGTGGTCATCAGGATGCCTGGGCGCAGATCGGCCGGCGAAACCCCGGCATGGTGTTGGTGCAGCCGCGCAATGCCGGCACGGCGGCCGGAGTCTTTCTTCCCTTGACCTATATTCGTGCGCGGGATCCGAAGGCGACGGTGGTGATTACGTCCGCCAATCAGTTCGTCTATCCCGAAGATCGGCTCCTCGGGGAGATACTGTACGCGGTCCGTGCGGTGGAAAAGTTGCCGGCCAAGGTGGTGGGGCTGGCCGCGCGCGCGGATGGACCGGACAGTGAGTATGGCTGGATCAAGGCCGATCGCGAGCTGATCCGGCTTGGCCTCCGTTCGATCCGGGCGGTCCACACCTTCTTACACAGGCCGGAGCCCCAGTTGGCGCGCTTGGCCTATGCCTCGGGAGCGTTGTGGCAGACGGACATCATGGCAGCCCAGGTGGAGACGTGGTGGAATCTGGGCCGGAGCATTCTGCCGGAGATGATGAAGCTCTTCGAGCGACTGAGCGAGGCGATCAATACTTCGAAGGAACCGCACGTTCTCCGCGAGATTTACGAGCGTATGCCGGTCCGTAGTCTCTCGCGCGATCTCCTGGCTGTTGCGCCTGGCGCGACAGCCGTGATGGAAATGCAGGGCATCTGGTGGAGCGATTGGAGTCATCCGGAACGCATCATGCGCACGCTGATGCGGCTGGGCCGGGATACGGCTTCGGTCATGCCGCATCTGAGAGCCGCTGTGGCCGCCGTCCCATCCGCGCAGGCGCTCGATATCGCCATGGCGCACCGTTCGATGGACGACCGGTAGCGAGAGGATGGGACGGCGGCGACGGAATGTCTGGCTGGCCGAGTGTCCGTTGTCCCTGGCACAGCGGGGAGTATCGCCTCACCGGTTGAGGAGGCGCTGCTGCAAATGGCAACAAGGAGACAGCGTGATGGTCTGGTCAGCTGAGAGAAATGCGGCCTCAATTGCGTACTTGCGTTCGCGGATCACTGGAAAGTCGTGGCATTTGTTTTGCGTGAAGGACCACTGCAGTGGCTCACGCCCATCCCTCGTTTTGTCATGAGTTCCGCGCTCCGTCTAGTCTTCGACCAGCGTCCTCCGATGGACCTCCGGTTGTCCAACAATCGTCCAACTCTTGTGAAGGAGCAGCCATGACGACACCACCATTCGTGAAGCACATCTTATTCGCTACGGATTTTTCAGAGGATGCCAGTCGCGCTCAAGAGTATGCAATTCAGCTCGCCGGCGCCTACGATGCCAAGCTGGATGTCTTGCATGTGATCGAGGCCCCTCGTGAGATCGCTGCGGATACGGACTCGTTGGGTATGATCGGGCGATCGCGGGCGGCGGCCGCGCGACAATTGGAGGCGGTGCGGGACGACCTGGCGCGCCGGGGCACGCCGGCCAGAGTCAGGCTGCTGCTGGGAAATCCCAGCGAGCATATTCATCATGCCGCCAGAGAGCACGGCGTCGATCTGCTTGTTCTGGGCGCGCAGGGGTGCACCCATGTGCTCTATGGACAGATCGGGAAGACAGCTGAGCGACTGATCCAGGAGGGGCCCTGTCCGATCCTTGCGGTGCCCGGGTCCCGGAAGGACGCCGTCGAGGTGTTGCCGGTCGATAGACCGGCGCTGATTCGGCGGATTCTGGCGCCACTGGACTTTTCGACGCCCTCGTTGGATGCGGTCGAATATGCGGTGCACCTGGCCCACGGTGTCGGTGCGGCAGTGACGCTGATCCATGTGCTGGAACCGGCCTCGTATGATCTCGACTGTGGCCTCGGAGTCATCGAGGAGGAATCGTCGAAGCGAGACTACTGGAATCGGCAGCTGATGGACCTTCGAGAGATCGTGACGGCCTTCGGCCTTCCGGTTGAGGTGGAAATTTGCGCCGGTGTTCCTTCCGATTCCATTCTCGCCTGCGCATTGCGGCAACAGACCGATCTCATTGTGATGGGGACGCACGGGCGGCGAGGAATCTCGCCAGAGCGATGCGGTAGTGTCGCGGAGGCGGTGTTGCGCCGGGCGACCTGTCCGGTGTTGACCGTGAAAACAGGGAAGTTCGAGCCAGGCCACCGCCGGGTGGTACCCAGCGTGCTGGACCGGCACGTCATCAAAGGAGAGAACGCATGAATGCTCAGAAAGTATGCATGACCGCCGTGGACCTGTCTCGCCTCAGAGATGTGCTGAAGGCCCGCACGAGCGTCGGGCGGGATCGAGACCATTTGGATAGCTTGGAACAGGAGCTGGATCGCGCTGACGTCGTGGAGCCCACTGCCATTCCTCCCAATGTGGTCACCATGAATTCCCAAGTCCGGATCGAAGATGTGGAGACCGGCCTGGAAAACGTCTATACGTTGGTATTTCCTGCGGATGCCAGCATCTCGGAGAGAAAAATCTCCATCCTTGCGCCTATCGGAACGGCGTTGCTGGGTTCCCGGGTGGGCTCGACGGTCAATTGGCCTGTGCCGGCGGGCAGGCGAACCGTGCGTATCAAAGAGGTGCTGTACCAACCTGAGGCTGCAGGCGATTACCATCTCTAAGCGGCCGGTGCCGAAGGCATCAGAGTTGCTCAGTGATTGCGCGCACTGAAGGAAGCCGGAGGCCTGTCGTGCCCTGGTTTAATCTACGCATAACACAGTTCGGAGGAAGCAATGGACGTACGCAGTAAGGTGTATACGTATCGAACAGCGGTCCAGTGGACGGAACAGAAAAAAGGCGCGATCTCGAGTGAAGGCAAGCCGGAGATTCAGGTGGCGACACCGCCTGAGTTCAAGGGACATGAAGGCATCTGGTCGCCGGAGGATTTGTACGTGGCGGCGGCGAACATCTGCCTCATGACCACATTCCTGGCCGTTGCGGAGCGGGGCGGACTGGCGTTCACCGCGTACCGTTGCGAAGCGGAAGGTCGCCTGGAGCTTGTGGACGGAAAGTTTCAGGTGACAGTGATTACCCTGCGCCCCTACATCACGCTTCCACCCGGAGGGGATGCCTCGAAGGCAAAAGAGCTGATCGAAAAGGCCGAAGCGAACTGCCTGATTTCCAATTCGATGAAAACGCGTATCACCCTGGAGCCCACGATCGTCTGACGTGTCCGGCTGTGGCATCTTGCGCCAGAACGGAAGGTGCGCTGGGGTAATTGTCTCCAGTCCCGCCCGGTGCCTATCTGTCACTCCTACGTGAATCGTCTCTTTCCGGAGCCTTGTCCGGCCCCATTGATCGGTTTGAGTGGCACGGGGATCGCATCTGCACCTGCATGGTGCTTCGATCGTTGAGATGGCAAGCGCACAGGACGGGGCACACGATGAACGTACGAGTGGGAGTGTGTGGTATCGGGCAGATGATCCTCTTCTCGGCGATTGTGGCCGGTGTGTACGCAGGCACCGGGAACGCCGGCAAGGGGAAGACGCTCTATGCCAATCTGTGCATCCGCTGCCATGGTGTGGAGGGCAAGGGGAACGGCCCGATGACATTCACGCCGCCGGTCGCGGACCTCACCGCTCCTGCCGCACAAGGCAAGTTGGATGCGACCTTGTTGAAAGCGATTCATGATGGGCGAACGAACACGGCGATGGGGGCCTGGAAGTTTGTGTTGTCAGAGGAAGACATGCGCGATGTGACCGCGTATCTGCGGCAACTGGGCCGTGAAGCCGGACGGGGGCGTCCTTAAAAGGAAATGGAAGCTGTCATCGTATGAGTTGGCGCATCTTTGGCTGGGGAATTGCGGCACTGTGGGTGATCACGATCGGCATCATGTCGACGTTTCTTGTGCAGGGGCATACGAGACCGGGGCATGACGGTCGCACAGAGATCATCCTGGCGCCATCGGAGCGAGAGCTGGTGTTGACGGAGATGCGGAGCTTACTGAAGGCTGTGCATGGAGTCGTCACCGTGCTGGGGGCTCCGGATCAATCGCTCAAGGCGGCTGAAGGAGCAGCGCGGGCGGCCGGCATGGCGATGGCGGCGGACGTGAACCCGGCCATCATGCTGAAGCTTCCCCTGGCGTTTAAGCAAATGGGCATGTCGATTCATAAAGACATGGATCATCTGGCGGACGGCATTGCACAAGGGGAATCAGCGACTCAAATTCTTCATCGCCTGTCGAGCATGACGGCTCGATGTACCACCTGTCACGACATGTATCGCTTTGCGACGAACTAGCTCCACGCCGTCGGTATTCGGGGGGCAGTAGTCAGCCGGTAGCTGGCAACATCAGGACTCGAAGGGAGGAGTAGCGTCAAAACTGAATCCATTTCCGCTGCGATGACTCATACCCACTGAGAGTGCGCATCGGCGACAGTCCCCTGTTTCGGATGTTGATGACTGAACGCTGGCGGCTGAAAGCGTGATAGCGACAAAGGAGGTGCTATGATGGCCTGTAACGTAGGTGGAATTGAGCGACCGGTTCGAATTGTTCTTGGTATTCTGCTGATCGGCATCGGGGTGTTCGCGGCGCTTCCTCCCGTGGGGATGGGGATTGCGTTGGGTATGGGAACGATTGCCCTGGTGACAGGGGCCTTGGGGTTCTGTCCGCTCTGGAGCCTGTTCGGCATCAACACCTGTGCGGTCGGGGCTGGCAAAAAACCCTGATTAGCGCGGAAGACGCAGTGGGCGAGAGCACTCTATGGCGAGCCATTTAGAACAGCCTGATCAACAGCCGAGTGGCGGGTTTTCCACGCCGGTCGGCTCACGGCGAACGTTTTTTCATTGGGTCACGCTGGCTGCAGCCGGACTCGTCGGAGTGGGACTCTCCATTCCTCTGCTCAGCACGCTGATCTCGCCGGCCTTCCAGCGGCGCCGTCGCGACTGGGTCGATGTCGGCGCGGCCGATGACCTGCCCTCCGGTCATCCGAAGCAGTTAGACCATGTGACGACGGTTCGCGACGGCTGGTTAGAGACCACCTCGCACAAGGCGGTGTGGGCGGTCAAGCAGGCGCAGGGTGACATCAGGGTATTTTCGCCGATCTGCACGCATTTGGGCTGCGGCTATCGCTGGGACGAAACGGAGAAGAAATTCCTCTGTCCCTGTCACGGAAGTTCGTATGACGTGAACGGCCAGGTGTTAGGAGGGCCAGCTCCGCGGCCACTCGATACGCTTCCTTCCAAAGTCGAAGGAGGGCGGCTTCTCGTCATGTACAAGGACTTCAAATCTGGTCTGCCGACCAGTGTCGAAATATGAACGCCTGTAAGTGGGCCATCGACCGGCCGACCTCGCGACTCACCACTGGGAGTTGAATGCCGTCCCGCTTGTACGATTGGCTCGATGCGCGCCTGAATCTGAAACCGGTTCAGCGCACTCTGCTGGATGAGCCGATACCGGGCGGGGCCAGTTGGATTTATGTTTTCGGCTCCGTGACGTTGTTTCTGTTCGTCCTCCAGGCTGCTACGGGCATGTTCCTCGCGTTGTATTACGCGCCCACCCCGGACCATGCCTACGATAGTGTCCGATTCATCGAAACCGAAGTGAGTCTCGGCTGGTTGGTGCGAGGCCTTCACCATTGGGGCGCATCGTCGATGGTCGTGGCCATCGGGCTTCACATGCTCCAGACGTTTCTGTACGGCGCGTATAAGGCCCCGCGTGAAGCGATGTGGATGGTAGGCGTCTGCCTGTTTCTGATTGTGATGACCTTCGCTTTCACCGGCTACCTCCTGCCGTGGGATCAAACGGCCTACTGGGCGACCCAGATCGGGATCAATATGGTCGGCACCGTTCCGCTGATCGGCGATGCGGCCTCTCGCATCTTACGCGGCGGGGAAATCCTGGGGGCGCTGACGCTCTCACGATTTTTTGCGATTCATGTGCTGTTTCTGCCCGCGATTCTCATCACGGGAATTGCGGTGCATCTCTTCGTTCTGCGGCGAGTCGGGCCGGCTGGGCCCTGGACCGACGATCGGGCCTCGCTCGGCGCTGAAACCTTTGCGCCGCGGCAGGTGTACATGGACGCCGTCGTCATTGCCGGCGTGTTCCTGGTCGTCGTGGCATTAGCGTTCAGTATTCCGTTGCCCCTTACCGACAAGGCGAACCCGTCGGATACAAGTTTTGTGCCGGTGCCTGAATGGTACTTTCTGTTCTATTATGAATTGCTCAAGTACGTGCATGGGCCGTTGGAGCCGTTGGCGACCTGGGTGTTGCCGCTCTGTGTGATCCTGGTCATGTTGTTCTGGCCGTTCATCGATCGCAATCCCGTGCGCAATCCCATCCGGCGGCCTGTGGCGCTCGGGAGCGGCCTGCTGTTCCTTCTCGTAGTGTTCGGCCTGCTGGGTATTTCGATCAGGAATCTCTATGCGGTACCGCGGGCGGATCCGGCTGTGGCGCGGGGGCGCGCCATCTATGCCCAGTTCGGCTGTGTCGGGTGTCATCGGATTCATGGAGAAGGAGGGGCTGTGGCGCCTGACCTGTCGACGGTTGGAGACACGCGCCCCGATCGAGAGTGGCATCTGAAGCATTTCCGGGACCCGCAATCCGTCTCGCCTGGCTCGTTTATGCCGAAGTTTCCGCTCACCGATCAGCAGTTGAACGACCTGACCACGTATATGCTGAGTTTAAAACGGGCAACCTGATGAGGAGATTCTTCACAACCTGAAGGGGGAGAATGGGTATGCGAGCAGGGGTTACGTTAGCGGTCGTTGTCTGGGTGCTGTTGGGAGCGATGCCGATGGGTCTGGCGGCTCCCGGAAAAGGAAATCCGGCCGCGGGACAGAAGCTGTATCTCGAGAGTTGCCAGAACTGTCATGGGCCGAGCGGAAAAGGCGATAGCGAGATGGCCGCCTATCTCACGCCGGCGCCGGCCAACCTGACGTCCAAAGCCACTCAAGAGAAAACGGATGCGCAATTGCGCAAGGTGATTCAGGAAGGGCGTCCCGGCACGGCCATGACCGGCTATGCCGCGGCTTTCGATGAGGAAAAGTTAGACGACATCATCGCCTACATCCGTTCGCTCAAGCCCTGATCGAAGTAACATGACGGCGAGGAATAATTTTCCGAATCCTTTTCCTCGCCTCTGTCCCTAACCAGCACAGACGCGCAAGCCTGCTTCGGCGTGCTGTCGCACAATGCCGCAGGCAGGAGAGGGCGACTATGGCGTTTCTCGTCAAGGTTGGAGTTACGCATTCCCACGCAGGCCTTCGCAAAGCCAATTCTTTTGGACGGCCTCCTGTCAACGTGGTATGTAGTTTGCGAGACGATTTACGTATGAGAAATTTCTTGTTCAGCGTCATGGTGCTCGTCGGGTTGACGGCTGGCTGTGTCGAATCGAAAGAGACGCGAGGCGTTGCCTCATCGGCAGCGAGTCAGCGGGAATCTTCCGGGCTGGACGCGCTGTTCAGTCATCCTTCTCCCGATTCCATTCCCGGCGGCCAGCGCGGTGAACAGATCCGCCTCGGATATGAACTCGTCGTCCAGACCCAGCAGTTCGCCGCACCCTACGCCGGTAACCGGCTCACGTGCGCCAATTGCCATTTGGATGCGGGCCTCGATCCCAATTCGGCCTCCTTCGTCGGCATTGCTCAGGCCTATCCGGAATATCGGCCCCGAGCCGGAAAAGTTCTGACGCTGGCCGACCGTATCAACGAATGTTTCGAGCGTAATTTGAACGGGAAGGCCATTCCGCAAGACAGTCATAAGCTCCGGGCAATCGTCGCCTACATCGAGTGGCTGTCGAAGGATGTGCCGACGGGTAGCCGCATGGCCTGGCGCGGAATTCCATCGTTGCCATCCAGCAAGCCTCCCGATCCTGTGAATGGCGCGAAAGTGTTCACGGCGCGTTGTGCATTTTGTCACGGCGCCGACGGCCAAGGCACCATGGCGGCCCCTCCGGTCTGGGGCGCGCAGTCGTATAGTCTGGGATCAGACATGGCGCGTGTGTCGGTGGCCGCCGCCTTCATCAAGTCGAATATGCCGCGCACGCGAGGTTGGGCCTTATCGGATCAGGACGCCTACGACGTGGCGGCCTACATCAATTCGCAACCACGGCCGGATGTGGCAGGGAGAAGTCGCGATTGGCCAAAGGGAGAGAAGCCGGCCGATGTGCCTCACTAAGATCCGCGGGAGAGAATGCAGATGAAGCTCAGCGTGGCCTATCAAGGGGGAACCCGTTACGACATCCTCAGCGACCGCCATCGCGTCGTCACGGATCAACCGGTCGAAGACGGGGGCGCCGACGCCGGCATGAGCCCTGTCGAATTATTTGTGGGTTCTGTGGCCAGCTGCGTGGGCTATTTCGTGGGTAACTTTTGCGCGCGACACGACATTTCCCGTGACGGCCTGAAAGTGGAGGCAGAGTGGACGATGGCGGAGCAGCCTCACCGTGTCGGGCAGATTCATTTGTCGATCAGGCTGCCCCACCGGATCACGCCGGAATTGAAAGAACGATTGTTGAAAGTCGCTCACGGATGTACCGTGCATCAATCTATTGTCGTGCCGGTTCAGATGGCGCTTGAGTTGAATCCTCATACGTAGAGGATGATGGAGACAGGATGAAAGGATGCGCATGGCAGTGACGAGGCGGGCGTTGTTCGAACGGGTGCTGCAGGGGATCGGAGCGGGTGTGGTGGCGAGTAGTGTCGACCGAGCTTTGGCCGACAGTCAGGTTGAGGCGACCGGGCAGGCGAGCGGCCCGCTCACCGTTCGTGTTTCTCGGCCGTTCGATGCGGAAACGCCGGTGCGTGAATTTACCTCCTGGTTGACCTCCAACGAACGATTTTTCGTGCGCAGTCATTTTGGGCCACCCGGTGCGGAGGCCATTCAGCCGGAGTCGTGGCGTCTGACGGTGAAGGGACTCGTGAAGGATGAGTTGACCCTGACCCTGCCCGAGCTGAAAAGGTTTGAACCGATCACCATTACCGCCGTGTTGCAATGCAGCGGCAATGGTCGCGCGCACCATCGCCCTAAGGTCCCCGGTGTCCAATGGGAGCGTGGCGCAGCTGGAAATGCGCAATGGACCGGGGTGCGCTTGCGCGACGTCTTGCAGCGTGCCGGCGTGAAGTCGCAAGGACTGCATGTGCAAATGCAGGGCGCCGATCGTCCGGCTCTGCCTACTGTGCCTCTGTTTACGCGGAGCATTCCCGTCGCCAAAGCCCTTCATCCGGATACGCTGCTTGCCTATGAAATGAATGGCCGTCCCTTACCGCTCCTGCATGGCGCACCCTTGCGGGTGATTACGCCGGGCTGGATGGCAGAATCCTGCATGAAATGGTTAACGGAGATCACCCTGCGTGCAGACGAAACGCCCGGATATTACATGCAGCAGGCCTATCGCATACCGGAGACGTCCATCCAGCCGGGGTCCGGGTTGCCGGGGAGCGTGATGGTGCCGGTCGAGCAGATGCCGGTGAAATCGTTGATCGCTGCGCCCGCCGAAGGGGACACGCTGAAAACTGGTCCGGTGACCATTCAAGGGGTGGCCTGGGCGGGTGAATCGCTTATCACCAAGGTAGAAGTGTCTTGCGACGACGGGAAGACCTGGGAGCCCGCTCGTTTGCTGGGTGAAGAACAGCCCTATGCCTGGCGGCAATGGCAATACCTGTGGAACGCGCGTCAGGTAGGTCCGACGGCGATTCTCTGCCGGGCGACGGATGCGCAGGGGGCGCAGCAACCGGAAAAGAGTCCGTGGAACCCAGGGGGCTTTTTGTGGAATGGGTGGGATCGCCTGTCTGTGACGGTGGCCGCATGAGGGGCGTCATTGAGGGGGCGCGAAGGGAGCGAGGGCGATGGTCTCCGTTGGCTGCGGGACTGGTACTGCTTCTTGGCATTGCTGCCGGGACGGCGGCGCAAGAAGATGATAAGCATACGATTGAACCGACGCAGGCTCGCCGGGCGGTGACGCTGATCCATGCCCGTTGTGCCGTGTGCCACACGACCGATCTGATCGTGCAACAGCGGCTGCCGCCGGATCGATGGCAGGTCACGGTCGAGAAGATGATGCATTGGGGCGCGGACCTGTCCAAGGACGAAGCAGCCGCCCTTCTTCAGTTCGTGACGGCTCGCTACCATCCAGGTGCGCCGGACCATTTGCCGTCCATTGAGGAAGAATTGGCGATGACGGCTCCGACGGGAGTGCCCAACACCGCCAGCGACGGTCCGCTTGTCGGGGTGTCGGCACGAGGCGCTGAAATTTTTGCACGAAACTGTCAGGCGTGCCATGGCGAGGGCGCGATGGGAGGCGCGGGGCCCAAATTGGCGCGCAATAAAATCTTGAAGCACGAGGGTGTGTTTTGGGAGACGGTGCTCCATGGCCGAGGCCCGATGCCGGCTTGGGGCTCGGTTTTGACTCATCAGGACATCGCAGATATCCATGCCTGGTTGGCATCACGCTGACCGGTTGCGCAGTGGGGTGAACGAAAGGGGTGTTTCATGGGTGGAAGACGGACCGTGATGATCGGGTACGCGTTGGTCATGTTGCTGGGGCTGTTCTCATTCCCCCGTTTGCTCTTAGGCAGTGATCAGACTCGCGTCAAGGAGATGATCCAGAACAACTGTGCCGGATGTCACCGCCTGGAAGGGAAAGCGGATTCCCGCTTCAATTTGAAGGCGCCCGATTTGATATGGGCTGGAAGTAAGTATCAGCGCACGTGGCTGCTTCGATACCTGACCGGAAAAGAAGCGCCGCTGTATCCCAAAGGGTACCGTTGGGATTTGTCCGAGGGGCCCACGCGGCACCCGGTCGTCACTGAGGATGAAGCCCAGGGTATCGCGGAGTATTTCGAGCAGCACAACAAGGATCCTCGCGTGAAAGTCGGCGCCTTCGATATTTCGAAAATCAGTAAGTTCGACGCCACATTCGGCGGGATGGCCTATAAGGCCCACGCCTGCCTCGGATGTCACCTGATCGAAGAGAACGGCAAACTGATCGGTGGGCCGCAAAGTATCTCGTTGGCCGCTTCCGGGCAGCGGTACAACATGGATTGGCTCTTCCGTTTTGGCCAAAACCCTCAGGATTTTATCGTCCACACCGGTGAGTTCCTGGCCGATGCCACGGAGCCGCAACTGCGTGCGGTGATCGGGTTTCTCGCGGTGCAAGGGGTCAAGGACTTCAAGTATTACGAACCGTGGACGGCGCCTGAGTTCGGGATGGCGAGTGCTGATCGCGGAAAGGTGCTGTACAAAGAATATTGCGCCCAGTGCCATGGCTTCACCGGAAAAGGCGACGGTCCGGCCGCCTCGGGGCTGGACCCGAAGCCGGCGATCCATGCCAACATCCCCTTCGACAAGGTGCCGACCGACTATCTCTACAATGTGATCAACCATGGCGGCGCGGCCATGGGCAAGTCGCCGAACATGCCCTATTGGGGCCTGACGATCGGGCAGCAGGGCGTGGCGGATGTAATGGCTTACCTGAAAGTCACCTTCAAAGGTGGCGCCGATGTGGCGCAAGCGGCGGGAAGCGGCGAAGGCCCGAGCGGTGTCTGTCCGCAGCCGAGGAAAACGGCGAAGGCGCCGGCGGAGTTCCTGTCGAAGACCAGTCCACTCCCGCACTCGGATGCCACGATCCAGGCAGGTAAAACACTATTCCTGCAAACGGCCCAGCCGGTAGCTTGTGCGATGTGTCATGGCGAGAAGGGCAATGGCCAAGGGTTTATGGGGGCGGCGCTGATTCCGCCGCCGAGAAACTTCACCTGCGGCTCCATGATGAAGGATTTACCGGACGGCCAATTGTTCTGGATCATCAAGAACGGATCGCCCGGCACCGGCATGATGTCCTTTGCCGGGTTGCCGGATGAGCAGGTGTGGCAATTGATCGCCTATGTAAGAAGTCTGGCCAAGTAGCGGGGCCGGAGCAGGTAGCGTGTGGCGCATCGTCAACAGGCGGTGCGCCACGTGCATTGAGAGAAAGGAACAGCTGATGGCGACGTTCATGATTTCCGGCAGTCGGGGGACTGACGATCCGACCATGGCAACTCTTCCCTTCATGGCGGCCAAGACCGCCAAAGAGCAGGGCCACGACGTGGTGTTGTGGTTGTGGAACGAGGCGGTGACGCTGGGGCGCAAAGGGACGGCTGATCATGTGACCGGGGTCAATCTCACGCCGTTGAAGGATCTCGTGGCCGCGGTGCAGGCGGCGCAGATCCCCATCTGGGTCTGCGGGGCCTGTGCAGTAGCTCGTCAAATCACTGCGGCGGATCTCGTCGCCGGAGCATCGATCAAGGGGATGCCCGATTACATAAAGGCCGTGGCCGAACGGGATCGGAACGTCACGTTTTGACGCTGACAGTGGGAGGACAGGCGCATGGCAGCTGAGGGGCAGTCGAACGGCAAAGCCAAGGGCAGAAAAGATCGCGCGGGGACAGAGCCGGCAGAAGTGGTTGCGCAGAAGGACCTGTCGGAAGATGACCTGGAAATTATTCCCACGGCTGTACCGCGACAAGGCGACGGGTATCAAGTAGCCGATACCAATGGTGACGGAATGACCGCCGGCCTGATCGGTGAGGTGGGGAAGCGGCTCACGGAAGAGGATCTCCGGCGCATCAATACGCCGAGAGGTCTCATCCAATTGATCAAGCGCAAGACTATCGATCTGGAAGAAGTGCGCAAGACGCTGCTGTATGAGCAGGAGTTGCGGCAGTTGCAGGTCGAACTGGTTCGCCTGCAGCGTTGGGTCCAGTCAGATGGCCAGCGGATCGCGATCCTCGTCGAGGGGCGGGACGCCGCCGGGAAAGGCGGGACGATCCGCCGTTTCACCGAACACCTGAACCCGCGCGCCGCGCGCGTCGTCGCCTTACCCAAGCCGACCGATGACGAGCGCGGACAATGGTACTTCCAACGGTATATCCGGCAACTCCCCAATAAAGGCGAAATCGTCTTCTTCGATCGAAGTTGGTACAACCGCGCGGTGGTGGAGCCGGTCATGGGATTCTGCAGCAAAAAAGAGCACCAGCGGTTCCTGCAGCAGGTGACGGAATTCGAACACATGTTGTACGAAGACGGCGTCACGATCATCAAGTTCTGGTTTTCGATTTCCAAGGAGGAGCAGGCGAAACGCTTTGAGGCCCGCCGGCAGAATCCGCTCAAACAGTGGAAGCTGAGCCCGGTCGACGAAAAAGCGCAGGAGATGTGGGATTCCTATACGCGGTTCAAAGAAGAGATGTTCAGCAAGACGCATACAACGTTCAGTCCCTGGATCATCGTGAAGGCGAATGATAAGCAGGCGGCCCGCCTGGAAAGTCTGCGGTATGTCTTGAACCTGCTGCCATACAAGGGCAAGGATGAGGCACAGATTCGCCTCACGCCGGATCCCAACGTGATCACGCGGTTCCATCGCAAGATGGCGGAGCTGGATTTTTAATCGAGTGGCTGAAACGCGAGGGAGGCGATGAAGCGGAACCTCATCATGTTCGTCGGTCTGCTGGCGACCGTACCGGTGATGTCGTCTGACCCAGTCCTGTCATCCGATTCCACGACGATGGGGCATGATGTGATGCAGCCACGAGTACCCGCTGACCGGATGGCCGAGGCGCGGCAGTTGAGCAATCCTCTCCCGGACTCTGACGAGACGATTGCACGGGGGAAGGCGCTCTATACCGGCAAGGGGACCTGCATCAATTGTCACGGTTCGGAAGGGGACGGGAACGGGCCGGTAGCGGCCCAGTTGAATCCTTCGCCTCGTAACTTCCAGCATCACGGATTCTGGCGCCATCGCACGGAAGGAGAGATCTTCTGGGTCATCAAGCATGGATCGCCGGGGACGAGTATGATTGGATTTGCCGACCAATTGACGGACGAAGACATCTGGGCGCTGATCCAGTATGAACGGACCTTCGCGAAGGAACATGGCCACGGTGGAGGAATGGGGCCTGGCGGCATGGGTCATCGAGGCATGGGACGCGGGGGCGGACACTGTGAAGGGGAACGGTGTGATCGATAATCGAATGGCATCGTGCAGCAAGCAGGCCTCGCGATGACGGAGTCGATTCACCTGGTCTGCCCCCATTGCCGGAGTATCAATCGTGTGCCGGCGGCCCGTCTCACGCAGCAGCCTCGCTGTGGTCAATGCCATGCGTCCTTGTTTTCCGGTCATCCCATCGCCTTGACGGCGGCGGATTTTGATCTGCACGCGCAGCGGGCGGAGATTCCTCTGCTGGTCGATTTCTGGGCCTCCTGGTGTGGTCCTTGCCAAATGATGGCTCCGGCCTATGAGCAGGCCGCGCAGATGCTGGAACCGCACGTTCGGCTGGCCAAAGTGAACACGGAAGAAGAACAGACGTTGGCCGCGAGGTTCGGCATTTCCAGTATCCCGACATTGGTGCTTTTGCGCGGAGGCCGTGAGTTGGCCCGTCAGCCGGGGGCGTTGGGTCTGCAGGATATCGTGCGGTGGGTTCGCAGCAAGATCTGACAGGCCGGAGTTCCTCTCCTGCCACAATCGATTCGCTTCCAGCTGGCGCGTTTTGCGCCAGTGTTGATTCTCGCCCGGTTCTGTAATTCCCCAAACGGATACGCGCCTCAAACGCAACCCGTCGTTGTCCCTGTGAAACCCTTGTCAGAATTGTGACTTCGCCGCTCGCTCTCCACAGTGGTCTGGCACGTCCTCTGCTTTCTACGAGGACAGAGCGGGAAGTCACAGGTTCTACACAACATAGATGGGGAAGGAGAGGTCATCATGGTGGATCACGAGCACAATTGTTCCGGGCTGGGCGTCTCGATCGCATTTGTGAGTGGAGCCATGCTCGGGGCGATGGCAGCCATCCTGTATGCGCCCCATTCCGGAGAGGACACTCGTCGGGCGATCAAGGGCTACGCGCGACGGACGGAAGAAGATGTGTTGGAGAAGGCCAAAGAAATCCGGACGGACCTGACACACACGATGGAAGAGGCCAAGCGGTATCTCAAGGAAACGGAGGCCACGATCGCCGCCGCCTTGGCCGCCGGAAAGGAAGCCTTCAAGAAGGAGCGGGCGGATCGAGCCTGAAATGGTTGCCGTACGATTTCACGGGCGTGGAGGACAGGGGGCAAAGACGGCCAGTCGGATTCTCGGGACTGCGGCCTTTGTGAGCGGGTATGTCGCGCAGGATTCCCCCATCTATGGCGCGGAACGGAGAGGCGCGCCGGTAGCGGCGTTTACACGTTTTGGTCGAGAACCGATTCGGGAGCGGGGGGCCATCACCTATCCCGATGTGATCGTGGTGGCGGATGCCTCCTTGCTGGAAGATGCAGCGGCCCGTGTGTTGGACGGCATGGACGATCAGACGGTGTTGTTCGTGAATTCGTCGCTGAGTACGGAGGCATTGCGCGCCCATCTGTCCTTGCCCGAGCAGATGACTGTGAAGGATGTGACCGGGATTGCGCTGCAACAGCTAGGGCAGCGCGAGGCGATCAGTGCGTTACTCGGTGCCGTTGCGGCGCGATTGGTAGGCCTGGAATGGGAACCTGTCCGATTGGCGATCACCCGGGAACTTGACGATCTCGGCCTGGCCGCGCCGGTGATCGAGAGGAATCTCCTCGTGGCAAAGCAGTGCTACGACTCGACTGAACCGGCCAGGTTGCCCAAGGACAAAGCTCAGGCCGCCAGCATCGCAACCTTGCACAGCCCTGTCTACGAGCCTCCGACGAAAGGCACGGCGAGGATCAGCGCCGCAGGGAATTCAGTATTGCGTGAAACCGGCGGATGGCGGACTTTTCGTCCGGTATTGGTCGCAGACAAGTGTAACGGCTGCTGGCTCTGTTTTGCCTATTGTCCGGACGGCGTGATTGCGATGAATGCCGAGGATCGCCCCGTTGTGGACTATGCCCATTGTAAAGGCTGTCAGATTTGCGTGCATGAATGTCCGACGCACGCATTGGTCGCGGAGCGGGAACAGGAAGGCGGGGTGGCATGGACAGCCAAATGATGACCGGGAATCTGGCGGCTGCCTGGGGCGCCCGCTTGGCCGACGTCGATTATATCCCGGCCTTTCCCATTACCCCGCAAACGGAAATTGTGGAAGCCTTGGCCAAGTGGTGCGAGCGCGGGGAGTTGGCCGCAAAATTCGTGAGTATGGATTCCGAGCATTCGATGATGACGGCAGCCGGTGCAGCGGAGGTCACCGGTGCGCGCGTCTTTACGGCCACCTCCAGCCAAGGGTTGCTCCATGCGTTTGAGGTGCTCTATTCCATCTCGGGCTGGCGGGCCCCGCTTGTGCTGGTCAATGTGTCGCGGGCCTTGGCTGCGCCCATTACGCTGGAGTCCGATCACAATGACGTGTTGGCCGCACGCGATGCCGGGTTTCTGCAAATCCATGCCGAGACTTGCCAGGAGGTGCTGGATTCGATACTGATGGCCTATCGGATTGCGGAAGATGAGCGCGTGATGTTGCCGGTGATCGTGAACCTCGATGGTTTTACCCTCTCGTTTACTCGTGAACCGGTCAGTCTTCCCGATGTTGATACGGTGCGACGATTTCTCCCGCCGTTTCGCCCCTCACACCTCGGCTTTGCCGCATCGTCGCCCCATGCGTTGGGGGTGGCAGTGATTGGCGGAACCCCCTATGCGTACTTCCGCCATCAAATGCATCTGGCGGCGCAGAATGCGCTCGAGGTACATCGGGAGGCGGCGGAATCGTTTTACGCACTGTTCGGTCGACGGTACGATCTGGTCGAAGGGTATCGGCTGGAGGGTGCGGAGGATGTGCTGGTGATGAGCAACGCGGGCGCCAGCAAGGGCAAGGCCGCTGTCGATGTTGCCAGGGCGCAGGGCAAGCGAGTTGGACTGCTCCGGTTACGCGTGATTCGCCCCTGGCCGGCTGAGGCTATTCGACAAGCCTTGCGTGATCGGCGGGCCGTGGCTGTGCTCGACCAGAACCTGGCGCCCGGGCAGGGGGGAATTCTCTATCAGGAAGTTGCCGCCTGTTTGTACCATGAGGCCAGAAGGCCACGGGCGTTGTGCTCGTTCATCGGCGGGCTGGGAGGTCAGAATCTGTCGGCCGGCGAGTTCCAGGCTATCTTTGAGCAGACGGCGACAGCCGCCGTCGCCGGAACAGGCCTCGGCCCGGTGCTGCTGTATAGTGTCGAGGAACATCGGGAGATGACGCAGTTGCAGATGGTGGCGGCTGGAAGCGTCAAACGGGACACATAGCACGTGCACCACCGGAGACGCTACACGAGAGATGAGAGACGCCATGTGGCAGCGTGAGACGTTCAAGAAGATCAAACAGATTCCGCGGGAGGAGCATGTGCTTCCGGGCACGGCGTTATGCGCAGGCTGCGGAGGGCTCGAAGCGTTGCGGCTCGCGGCAAAAGTGCTGGGAGATCATGTCGTGTATGTGAATGCCGCCGGGTGTTTTACCATGTTGGCGGCGTACCCCTACAGCTCGTTCAACGGATCATGGTTGTATACGACCATGGGGTCGGCGCCGGCCGGCGCGCAGGGAATTCGCGATGCCTTGGATGTGCTGATCGCCAAGGGAAGACTACCGAAGGACGAGAATGTGAAGGTCGTCGTGCTGGGAGGGGATGGCTCGACGTACGACATGGCGCTCTCATCCACCTCCGGAGCCATGCATCGCCAGCTCGATTTTTATTACATCTGCTACGACAACGAAGCCTACGGCAACACCGGCATGCAGTTGTCCGCCGCCACTCCCTATGCGGCACGAACGGCGACCTCGCCCTGCAGTCTGCAACACCCTGCTGCAACCACGCAGGAGAAGAAGGACATCTTTGAGATCTGGCGGGCACACCGGCCTCCCTACATCGCAACCGTCGCACCGCGGTATCCCCTGGACTTGGAAGAAAAGTTTGCGCGTGCTGCTGCATTCACGGGACCGAAAATGTTTCTTGCCCTCGCCGCCTGCCCGACCGGTTGGCTTTATGATCCCGGAGCCACGCCGGAGGTCGCCAAATTGGCGGTGGAGACTGGGTTGTGGCCGCTGAAGGAGGCCATCAACGGCGTGGTGACTCACACGTATATTCCGAAGCGCAAACCGGTTGAAGCCTACCTGCGGCTGCAGGGCCGCTTCCGGCATCTGTTCGAACCGACCGTGCAAACGGATGGCATCAGGCACATCCAGGAACGGGTCGATGCCTATTGGCATCAGGTAGCACAGAAGCAGACATGAGTGGAACGGCAATCACGGTGAGGGCCTGGCTGTCCTGCCTGCTCGCGGGGTGCATCTTCATGAGCGGGTGCGTGGAGCAAAAACCGGTGTCTCCGACCGGCGTGACGCCGGTGCATCTGCCGGATGTGCGAACGCCCATTCCGTTGGCGGCAGACGCTCGGCAGGAACATCGTGCCGTCATGCTCCAGCATTTGGAAACGATTCAAGCAATTGTTGCGGCGTTGGCGGAAGAGGACTACCGGCTGGCCCAAGGATTGACCGAAACGCATCTGGGATTTTTTATGCATCGGCATGCGATGGCTCGACAGCAGCCCGAGAATTTTCCTCCCGCCTATCATGATCTCGCGATGGCGCATCATGCCGCCGCGGAGAAACTGGCTGACGTGATGCCGACGAAAGATCTGAAGCGAATCCTGCCCGAGTTCAATAATGTGCTCAAAGCCTGTGTGGCCTGTCACTTGGAATACAGGCTGCGTCATTCCTAACGAAGGAGAACGGCATGTCCGATGCGAAGATCAGCGCCACGTTTGAACAGGATCATGATCGACTGGATGCGCTTTTCACCACATTCCAACAGCAGAAGCGGAAGGATGCGGCTAAGGCCAAAGAGGCGTTCGTCGAGTTCAAGTTCGGGCTGCAGCGGCACATCGTGTGGGAGGAGGACGTGCTGTTTCCCAAGTGGGAAGAAAACTCCGGCATGGCGGAAGGGGGACCGACACAGGTCATGCGGACCGAACATCGGATCATCGGCGATTGCCTGGAGGCCATTCATCAGAAAGTGCAGGCGAACAATCCTGACAGCGATCTGGAGGAACAGCGGCTGGTCGATGTGCTGAAGTCGCACAACATGAAAGAAGAGCGCATTCTCTACCCGTCGATCGATCAAGTCATCAGCGATCAGGAGCGGGCGGAGTTGTACCAGGCCATGAAAGACATTCCCGAGGAACGATATCGAACGTGTTGCGGGAGCGGCCTCGCATGAACCGCCGGGGCGTCGTGGCGCTCTCTGGTCTGCCGGCCATCCTTGTGCTTGCAGGAGTGCTGCAGGGAGCACATGCGTTGACTGATCGAGGCATCCCATCATCTGAGGGACTGGGGGTGCCTGTAACCATGGCCGCCGACAATGCCGGGACCATGCCCAATCCGCACAGTGATCTGATCTTTCGCGCGACCGGCGCGACCACGTGTCTGGATTGTCATCGAGCTGGAAAAGAAGGCGTGATCAGTCCGCAAGTACAGGACAACCAACTGGTGCAGGACCTCAAGGCCAAAGCGAAGGGCATCCATGGTCCCGGTCGGTTTGCGGACTGTTTACGTTGCCATGCCGGAGGCAACAAAGGAGTTGAGAAGTACCGACAGTAATCAGTGGCTTATGAAGAACGGATGACGCAGATGACGAGTGTGCGGTCGCGCCTCATGGCGGTCATTGCAGTGTCGGTTGCTGCGGTCATGAGTGCGCTGGCGTTCGAAGCGCTGCTCAGTCTCGACAAGGTCACGCCATTCGGTCACACAGGGTATGGGCATGGCGTCGGCTGGGCAGGCCTGGTCATCACCCTGCTGGTGTTTGTCTATCCGATTCGAAAGCGAATCAGCCCCTCACACCGATGGCCGCGTGGTTGGTTTCGCGTTCATATGGTGGCAGGAGTGCTGGGACCGCTGCTGATTTTCATTCACTCCGGCGCCCACTATCACGCCGTCGTTCCAATTCTTGCCATGAGTTCCATGGTGGTTGTCGTGGTCAGTGGAATCGTCGGCCAGTTGGTGCACGCCTTCAGCCTCCGATCGCTCAATGCGCATCGGCGTGACCTTCAGCATCGAGGATTGTCGGAAGATGAAGTCGACGCGCAGTTGCACGGGATGGCCTCGCAGGAAGAGGCCTTTCGTCTGTGGCAGACGATCCATGCGCCGATGACGTTGATGTTTGTCGCGTTCACCGTGCTGCATGTGGTGGGAGCCTTGTTCTTTGCCGGTATGTCGTGAGCCATGCGCTATCATCCGCTGCCAACAACTGCGCTGCCGGTGGTGGCGCTTGCGACTCTGCTGTTGGTGATGTGGATCGGGTGGGGTACCGCGCGGAGCCCCGCCACCTTCTGGGCCCCGGGGGACCTCAGCCGGTATCATGTGGATCAAGGCGGGTGCCTGCAGTGCCATGAGCCATTCCGAGGGCCCAGTTCCGCACGCTGCACAGGTTGCCATACCGAAGGCTCTTTCGACACTCGTGCGGCCTCACCTGTGGCGGGGTGGCACCGCCCGCTCGCCGCTCAACGACAAGCCTGTACCGGTTGCCATACGGAACATCGGGGCACGCACGCTCAGATTACTGAGCAGGCCCGCAACAATCCTCATGGAGCATTCGTCTTTCGTGCGACCGGCGTCAACTCCTGCACCGCCTGTCACGAATTCGGTACGCGAGTCTCCACCAAGCCGAGGCTGAGCGACGAGGCGATCGTGAGGCGGTTGTATGAAAAGGGGCGAGGCGCCCATCAGCCCGGACGCATCGCTGAGTGTGCGGGTTGTCACAGTGGAGGATGACTAAAGGGAGCGGGCAACCTGAATGAGTCGACAGAAACCTGCTTGCCAGTCACTCTTAGCTCTTTTCGGCTACTCTGATCCTCGCATCCACAATACGGTAACCTTCTCCTGGGGCAAGGGCGAAAATCGGGTTCAGGTCGAGCTCCACAATGTCCGGGACCTCTTCGACCAACCGCGAGAGTCTCAACAGCAGTTCCTGGATGGCATCGACATCGCCCGGCGCATGCCCGCGATATCCCTGCAGCAGGCGGTAGCCCTTGATACTGCGTATCAGGTCGGCGGCGTCCAGTTCCGTTAACGGCGTGATTCGAAAGCGCACGTCCCCGAGAATTTCGACGTGAATCCCGCCGAGCCCGAATCCGATCAAGGGGCCGAAGGAAGGATCCTGCACCATTCCGGCCATCACCTCGACGCCGTTTGTCACCATCGACTGAACCAGGACCCCTTCCATGGCCTCAAGCGTGTGGTCCTGCGCGAGCCGGGTGGCGATGTCGTCGTACGCGCGACGTACCTCCGCTTTACTCGTGAGGTTGAGATGCACGCCGCCGACCTCGGTTTTATGGACCAGCGTATGCGAGGCCAGTTTGACGGCGACGGGAAATCCGATCTGTGCGGCGAGCGTGGCCGCTTCCTCAGCGGTGGCGGCGAGGCCGCCCGGCGGCAAGGTAATCCCCATGCCGTTAAGCACTGCACGTGTTTCAGTGACCGTCAACCAACCGTTTCCGCGCGTGGCGAGCACGTTATGACACAGGGCTTTGACGGACGGGATGTCCAGATCATCAAAGTCCGGCACCATGCCGAGAGGACGGTCGCGCCACTGGACGTATCCGGCAATTTTTCCCAGGACGCGCGCGGGGAGTTCGGGCAGGCTATAGGTGGGAATGGTTTCGTGCGGGAGCGAAAATCTGCGGTCACGATCCGTTTCGACCATCCACCCGATCGCGACCGGTTTGTTGACCGGTTGCTGCGCCCGCGCCGCCTCAATCCCTCGCGCAATGCCTTCAGCGATGGGGTCTACGTCGGTCGCCGTCACCGCGATGTATAAAATGATCAAGGCATCGATATCTTCGGAGGCCAGCAAGGCGTGGATCGCTTGTTCGTATTGCTCCGGCGTGGCGGAGGCGATCAGGTCCACCGGATTGTGCAGCGAGGCGGAGGCGGGGAGAAACGGCGACAGGCGAGACATGGTGGCCTGCGATAGTTCAGGTACCTCGAGGCCGGCCGCCTCACAGGCGTCTGCGCAGAGAAT